>ENA-OWYG01000301-OWYG01000301.1-human-gut-metagenome-genome-assembly--contig:-NODE-301-length-33882-cov-14.169510_pt1 | contig 33882 bp, 25 predicted proteins | sample MGYA00249747_ERZ652080 | MGnify/ENA primary metagenome ERZ652080 (study PRJEB26925, sample SAMN05827071) | human gut metagenome | biome: ENVO:2100002; feature: ENVO:00000062; material: ENVO:00002003...
TTTAGAAAGTTTATGCAAAAATTAGGTATTGCAATCTTTACCATTTCTATTTTTTAGAAAAGCAAGAACAATATTTTTTATTTTTGTAGTGCGAATCTCCCGGGATTCTTGCGTTGCTTCCGATTCGCACTAACTTTCTTATATATAGTATGTCAGAATTTGAAATCCCTCGATTTTTCTGTGGAAGATTTTTCTCGTTGTTTTTTATTATTCGGTCTGCAAATGCTAGTTTCTTAATGCCTGTTATGATAAAATAAAAACGGTTTATACAGAAAAATAACAAAAAACATTTTTATGATATACTATTGTTATAAATATAAAAAACAAGGAGGATTAATTTATGAAACAAAAACGATGGATGATTCCGTTGCTGATATTATTTATCGGTATTATTGTACCGTTGAAAACTCATGCAGCAGAATTAAAAGATACGGATGAGAGTGTTGTAAAGTGGGATACGGTGCAAACAGAAACCAGTACGACATGGGAAGGAGACCCTTATGCAGAGTATACTTTTGAAGAGGAGGATTACAATTCTTATAATGATGCTGTTAATAATCTTACACGCTATGCGGTAGATCTTGTTGGAGATAGAAAGATTGACTGTTTTACGGGAAAAATTCCTATCAAGATAAAAACAGATAAAGAAATCGAATGGAATCATGCCCATAGCAATAGTCTTACTCAGGATGTAGAAAAAACTGCTCTAAATTGGGTGATGTTTGGGAACAATATTTCAAAACATGAACTTCTATCCTTTTCATATTCTCGTTCCAGTGGATATGAGAATTTAAGAGATTTTCGCCTTTTAGTCAATGATCTAAAGAAAACAGATGATGGATATACTTGCACAGTTTCTATTTGTGTTCAATATAGGTTCGATAAGGATTTCTTCCAAAAATACGAAACCGGCGTACAAAATGCCGTAAAAGACATGGATGTGGCTGGAAAGTCGGATTATGACAAGGCGTATGCGGTCTGTAAGTGGATACAACGAAAAATTAAATATGAACCTGGAAAATATGATCAAAGTGGTATGTACGCAATGGTTAATAAAGAAGCGGTATGTAATGGTAAAGCAGAATTAGCCTGTTATATAGGACGTTGTGTAGGAATTGATACACTATATGTTGGCGGTAATTCTGATGACGATCATGCTTGGAACTTAATGAAAATAGACGGAGAATGGTATTATGTAGATCCAACCACAGGACCAGACAGTGCTACTTTTTTACAAGGGACTGATTACATACAAACTTCTTTCAGAGAAGTGAAATATAAAGATGAAGATGGTCCGTCCGATGATGAAATCTCACCATATTCTTATAATGTAATGCATTCATCTTGTAATGGAGAACACGAATGGGTAAAATCATTTACTCGTAATCCTGGATGCACAAAAAAAGGATATGATGTATATAAGTGTAAAAAGTGTAAAAATAGCAAATTTATAAATTTTGTTGAGCCACTTGGACATGATTATACAAAGGTAAAGGTTGTTCAAGAAGCCACTTGTACAAAACCAGAAATTTCAGAATTTATTTGTTCAAGATATGATGATGATATTAGTCATACAAATCCTTGTGATGGAACATATTCTTACACAAAAAAAGAAGAAACCGCTCCCGCCCTCGGGCATGACTGGAAAGACAACGGTGACGGAACAGCTACCTGCCAGAGAGACGGCTGTGGCGAGAGCCATACGCATATCTGGAAGAAAACTGGTACAACTGCCGCTACCTGTACAGATACAGGAAAAACAGAATATACTTGTACCGTTTGCGGTCAGACAAAGACCACGACAATCAAAGCGTTGGGACATAAATATGAGACTGTCAGTACCGATGATGCAACCTGTACTACCCCAAAAACTGTCCATAAAGAGTGTACCCGCTGCCATGATAAAAAAGATGAGACTTCCGGTGAAGCATTAGGGCATAACTGGAGAACCTCTTCGGATAAAAACTCCAAGACCTGTATTCGCTGCAAGACCACCCATATCCATACATGGGATGAGGGGAAATACAGCGTGGAGCCAACCTGTAAGGATGCCGGAAAGAAACTCTTTACCTGTACCGACTGCGGAGATACAAAAACAGTAGCAGTGAAATCGCTTGGACATGATTATCATCTTGTTCGTACCGATCCTGCTACCTGCACAACTCCGGCGATCAACCATTATGCCTGCAGCCGCTGTGAGGATACCGTAGACCAGGAGGATAAAGACCATCCAGCGTTAGGACATGACTGGAAGAAAAATGACGATGGAACGGTAACCTGCCAGAGATGTGGACAGACACATGAACATAAGTGGAATACAGAGGTGATCAGCGAAGCTTCCTGTACAACCGATGGTGTTACCCGTCACACCTGTTCTATCTGTGGGGATACTTACGATGATGTTGTAAAAGGCGGCCACAAGTGGACGTATAAGAAAACAGGGACAAATACCTCTGTTTGTCTGTGTACGGTCTGTGGAAAAACCAAAGAGCATGATTTCTCCATTTTCTCAGATAAAGAGAGTGAGAAGAAAGACCCTACCTGTACAAAAGCAGGAATGGTTGTTGCGACCTGTGCGGACTGTGGACGCAGAAGATGGGTATATGATGAAACCCGTCCGGCACTCGGACACGACTGGAAAGATAATGGCGATGGAACAGCCACCTGCCAGAGAGAAGGATGTGGAAAGAGCCATACCCATACACTGGATGAGGGAGAGGTCACAAAGAAGCCATCCTGTGAGGAAAAGGGTGTTAAAACCTATCGTTGTACTGAAACGAACTGTAACTATACAAAGACCGAAGATATTGCTGCTACAGGGCATAACTGGGATGATGGCAAGATCACGACGGAAGCTTCCTGCGACCATACCGGAGTAAAGACATACACCTGTAAGACCTGTGGGGATACCAGAACAGAAACCATCGCTATGTTAGAGCATACATGGGATGAAGGACAGGTAACAACAAAACCTAGCTGTACCGAAAAGGGTATCCGCACTTATACCTGTAAGGTATGTAAAGCAACAAAAACCGAAGATATCGAAGCTACAGGACATGATTATAAAGTAAAAGACCATAAGGATGCGACTTGTACGGAAGACGGTTATACAACCTCTGTCTGCAAGAACTGTGGGGATGAGAAGAAAGAGACGATAAAAGCCACAGGACATCAGCATACCGAAGTACGGGGGACAAAAAAAGCAACTTGTATCGAAGAGGGATATACCGGAGACACCTATTGTGCTGACTGTGGAAATATGATTTTTACCGGAAAGAAAATAGAGAAGACAGACCATACATGGGATAATGGTGTAGTATCAAAAGACCCTACATGTACTGAAAAAGGAAGCAAAACGTATACTTGTGCGGTATGCCGGGAAACTAAAACAGAAGAAATCCCAGCGACAGGACACCAGAACAAGGAAGTCCGTGATAAAAAGGCTGCTACCTGTACAAAAGCAGGATATACCGGGGATACTTACTGTAAGGATTGCGGAGAGCTTTTGAAAACAGGCAAAGAAACGGATGCACTTGGACATACATGGGGTAAAGGTAAGGTAACAAGAAAATCTACCTATACAGCGGCTGGCCAGATCACCTATACCTGCAGCAGATGCGGTGAGAAAAGGGTGATTACCACAAAGAAGCTGTTTTATCCAAAGGCAGGCACAAAATACACCGTAGCAGGCTGCCAGTACAAGGTTATAAAAGCAGGTGCAGAGGTAAGTCTTGTTGGGACAAACAAGAATGCAAAGAGCGTGACAATACCGGCAGTGATCAAAGTAAAGGGTGTTACCTATAAAGTAACATCGATCGGAGCAAAGGCTTTCAACGGCAGCAAGAAGCTTACGAAAGTAACTGTCGGAGCGAACATAAAGAAGATCAGCAACAATGCGTTCTTTAAATGCAAGAGCTTAAAGACAGTAACCATTAAATCAGTGCTGTTGACGAAGAAAACGGCGAATAAGAAAGCGTTTAAGGGTGTAAACAAGAAGATGGTTATCAAGGTACCGAAGAAAGTGAAGAAAGCTTATGTGAAGATTTTCAAGAGGCTAAAAGTGAAATAAGGAAAAAGAATTCGATTCTTTTTAAGGACTCATACCGGATGGTGTGGGTTCTTTTTTGTATGATAATATAATGTAGGTTGTGGGATTAAAATGACATATTGTGACGATAAAGGATATATGTTATAATCTGGACATGGGTGTTACCATAACGGTAGGCGGTTAGTCCTTCAACAGAGGGACTGTAACCCTCTGATTACATAGAAACCCGAAAGGGAATCCGTTGGAAAGGAGGGCTAAACCAATGAGTATTGTAGATTTTATGGCAGTAGTAAGCTTCGGTTTAACCTGCTTCAGTCTCGGATATGCATTCGGTAAAGATAATAATAAAACACAAAAATAGCCGCCCCAGTCCTAACAAAACTAAGCGACTATCTTTGATATCCAAATAGTAAATTGGGCTAACCGTCTATCGGTAGCACTCTTTTTCTATAATTATACTACCATGTAGCTATGAAAATGTCAATTTGTAAGAAAGTGAAATGATAAGGTAAAGGGAATCATGTACGCAATATGCAAAAAGAAGGCCTTTTAATAGAAATGATTGCTCAAATCGAAAAAAACGGTGGCAACGGTTAAATCTATGCTGTTGTAAGTAGTAGATGGATTAAAAAAGGAAGGTGAATACTATATTATTAACGGAATTTAATCAAGAAGCATATGATAAGGGAATAATTATTAATGACGAGATTAAGATGGTAAAAAATCTTATGGAAACAACCCAGTGGTCGTTGGAAAAAGCGATGAGTGCTTTAAAAATTCCTGAAGAACATCGACAGTATATTATTCCTGAATTTGAGAAATAATATAAGTATATATATAACTCACAATTTCTAAAGTCAGTAATATTGACTTTAGAAAACTACATAATAGAGGAAAGAATTTTTTTTATTAAAAGCGAGATTTAAAACCGTAAACTCTGCATAGCAAAATAATTGCCTATTCTTGATAAAGCAGCTATTTTGCTATAATCAAGTTTTAAAATAAAAATTCGGATGTGAATAGTAGTAACATCCGAATTTTTTGATAAGATGCATTTACACTGCTATACTTAATCCGCTATCATAATAGTATATATGATTAGATACTATATAATCAGCTGGCAGGTCATCGTTTGATGCAATTAACTCTTTTTGCAGCTTTTTTAATTCTCTTATTCTTCTATTTGCAGGAATTATTTCTACTTCGTATATCGAATACGGAATAATATAAAAAGGAGTCATTAATTCTTTTTGAATAGAATCTAATAACTGCGTATCAAAAATAGCCACTATACTTATATTCTTTCTATTTTCATCGACTAAATATAATTCAGAATCACATTTTTTAGTTAAGCAAAACCTACTTTCCTTACGAATTTTTTTCAACATTTGTTTAAAAAGATTCTCATTATGATATGTTGCAAAATATTCATATGTATCTCCAACAGGTATATAATATACAATTGCCAAATCAAGAATGAGGGTATAATATTTGTCTTTAAGATACAACATATTATCTGTTTTGTTCACTATCTTAGCAAGAAGTTTTTCTCCAAATTGAAAATCATTTTTATGTAACATTTATTTTTTACCTCCTAAAATGCATTTTGGGATAATGACTGTTCTTTGCATCACTCCTGTTCGTCAATAAACTTATCCAATATTAGTATGAATTTTTACTTAGAAGAATAAAAAAACTATTATAAAGCGAGCTACACTTGAATAAATAAATCTCTACCAGCAGAATAGAATTGATATTATATATTGATAGTTACAACATATACTTTTATAATATATGTAATAATAATCTATATTTTAGGAGAAGAAATTGAACAATAAAAAAGGAAATATTTTAGAGAAAAAACGTAGCTTTTCAATAGATAGGTGTTTTGTTTGTGATGAATTACTTACAGTTGAAAATGCAACAGAAGAACACATATATCCAAAATGGTTACAAAGAAAATTTAATTTATTTAACCAGCAAATAAGTTTGATAAATGGAACCTTTATAAATTATAGGAATTTAAAGGTTCCATGCTGTAAACAATGCAATGAGATTATGAGTGCTAAAATAGAAAAACCAATGCGACAAGCTGTTGAAGGTGGATATGAGTGTTTTAAAAATTTAAATAAGAATATTATATTTCAATGGTTAAATAAGTTATCATATGGAATGCTATATAAAGAAGCCATGTTATTGAAAGAACGAGGAAATGAAGATGGAGGTTATATAGTTTCTCATGAGATATTAAATGAACTGCATATGAAATATATTTTTCTTATTAGCATTGTTCAAAACACGGAGTATATAAAGAAACCATATAGTTTGCTTACATTTAAAATACAGCCAGATTGTAAGAATCCTTACTGGGGATACGATGCGTTTAATTTTCCAGTATTTTGTATGCACTTGAATGATATTGGAATAATAGCTCATTTGCAAGATAATGGATTTAATGGAGAATTTTTTAAAGAAAATGAGAATATGAATGAGTTGTTACAACATGAATTACATATTATGCAATTTCGAGAAATTTGTGCAAGATTTGTTTATAAAAGTAGCCTTTTTATGAGAAATCCGGCTTATATTATGGTTATGAACAATGAAAATGAATTACCAAGTCAAATTATTTCACAAGAAATGTCAGGTTTTGGATATGCGCCTTGGAATCAAGAAGTATATGCACAGGTATTAGAATTTTTTTGGAAAGACTTTGGCGTATCTTACCAAGATATTTATAAAGGAGATAATAAGGTTTGGACACTATTGTGGAAAGAGGATGGCTCTTTTATTAAAATAAAAGAACATAAAGAGAAAGATTAATCCTGATAATATAACATTAGAAACAGTGGTACAATTGATCATTGAACTTTCGCCACCTCCTGTTTTGAATGATTGCCTTTTAAGAGTATCAAGAAAAGATTTTATGGTGACTGAACAACAATACAATGTACCCATATGATGGTTCTGGCTTATTATTCAAAAATAATTTATGAGTGCAACAATATTCCTAGCACAAAGATTAAAGCTGTTTGGTAGATAAAATAGAGCAAAATTATAACAAGTTTTTTGCGTAGCTCTGGACATTAGATGTTTGGCTACTTTTAATATATGGAGGAGCTAGTAATGGAGAGTAAAAAAGAGTATTTGAGAAGAATATTAAAGGTCACAAAGGATGATGTATGGTATTCGGAGATGGATACTTTTATGAGAGAATATAATAATTTTATTTCTGCATTTAACTTTGAGGAAATTAGAGATGGAGAAATAGAAAAGATATTTGTAGAGTTCCATAATAAGGGGATAACTCCTGCAAGGCTTGTAGAATTACAGAAGGGAAAGGAAGAACTGAAAAAGCAGTTATTTTATTATAGTAAAAAAACCAAGGAATATTATGAAACCGAGATAAAGAGAAAACGCTATGAAGAAATTTGCAGAACTAATCGGGCAAAAGAGATACAAATTGAACTTATGGATTTAGCAAGAAATCATAGTTTGACAGGAAACTTGAAGGATTTATCTCACTTTTTGTCCCAACTAGATAAATGGTGGATTACATTTATAAATGAATTATATGTTGTGGTAGATTTGATTTTTAGTGGTAAATATGAAGATGAATTTATTAGAGTCAACGAATTTGATAAAGTTGTTGATAAAGAAATATCATATTATAGAAAAAGAGTAGCAAAGTATGCGAAATCATTTAATCACTCAGAGTATTACTATGTGGGAAAAAATGATAATCCCTATAAGAATATATTTTTGTATTGTTTAAACGCTTATATTAGAAATTTTTATCCAATTAACATTATTACCATGCAGCCTGGGAGTGTGGATAAATTATTAAAAATGATAAAGCCCGAACAGAAGGAGAAATACACACTTAAAGATGTTGCAAAAGCATATGCTATGATGTCTAAGGAGACTTTGGATAAATCCTACGAAAAAATAAAACAGCAGTTTAGAAAATCTCCATTTATGCAAGAATTGAAAAAAGGAAGAACGTACGAGTTTGACTGTATTGAGATTCCATTGGCAACCTATATTTATTACAGTAAGAAGAATCATGTTGAGCCAAAGTTCTCAAAACCATTTGATACATATGATAAATTCATAGTTCATTTTTATGCTCCATTGTTAAGAGCTAATATGTATGGTGAGTATGACAAATTACGGGCGTTTAATAGGTATGCTGATTTCATAAATAACGAGTTCAGAAAATTCACAGGTACTGTAAATGATGCATATTTAGATACATGGTTAGAGGAGTTATTCTTATCTTCTCTTCATTTAAAAGGAAGGTGTATAAGAGGGGTTAATATAGAAAGTGTCATTGAGGGAAAAATTCCTTATTAATATCTTTCCGTGAAATATTTTTTATTCATGCAATAATTACTTTATCTGGAAATAAATTAAATTTGGTACCAAATGTGAAAGGGATTATTATGAATAAAAAAGAAAGAAACAAACAAATTATTGCAATAACACAAAAGAAATTAGAAGATGCAGGTATTTCAGATAAGATGGATATTTTTCCAGTAGAAAATGTCTTTACTAGAAGACCACGCTATTGGAATGATGGAGAGAAGAATCTTTTCAAAGTTCATATGTGGGATGTAAATACTATGTCAGAGAAAGAATGCGAAATAGAAATAGACAACAGAATAAATGCAGCCAGAAAACATTTTGGAATATAGTTTAGGATAAAATTTGTTCTAAGAAGTATTCTGTGAAAGATTTTGCTACATTTGATATGATAGGACTTAGCAACAGGATAAAAACAGATGCAAGGGATGCCCTGATGATTGCACAATTTCTTTCTCATGGCGGATATCTTAGATGACTCCAAGACAAAAATCCACTGCCGAAATCATAGCTTACGCAAATAAAGCAAATATAAAATTAAGAAGTTAAGAAACAAGATTCAATCTATAAAAAAATGGAAATAGTGCATTAGAAAGGAGAATATCATGAAGGTGGAGTTTCTTGTAAATGCAGATATAAATGATGGACGTCAGATTTTTATTCAAGAATCAGAATTTAGAAAAGCAAAAAATAACGATGAAGAGGTAAGTGGTAGATAGTGCGTACCTTGACAAAATTTTAGACCGCCAAACGGCGGTCTTATTTTTTCTCTGTCTTTCTGCATTTCCCTGGAAGATTTGGTGACCATGGCAACAGGTCCTCACAAAAACTTAAGTCTTTATCATCCATATGCTTTGGTATCTCTTCCAATAGATATTCAAAGTATTACCTACAAGGTAACCAGCATTGGAGCTAACGCTTTCAAAAACTGTAAAAAACTTACCAAAGCTACCATTGGAACTAACGTAAAGGTAATTAAGGCAAAAGCTTTCAACAATTGCCCTAAACTCAAAACAGTCACAATTAAGACAGCACTGCTCACCAAGAAAACTGCAAGCAAGAAGTGCTTTAGCAAAGTGAGCAAGAGAATGGTAATCAAAGTACCAAAGAAGGTTAAAAAGGTATACACTAAAATCTTTAAAGGATTTAAGGTAAGATAAAGCAAAATAAAAAACAATTCCGGAGGGCATCTTTAGATTCAGTATGGTTTCATCGCTCTTTGGGATTTTTACTGGACTAAGGTAAAACAGCTTTAGCTCAGCAAAAAAGCTATCTTAGATGTTAACCAAGATAGCTTTAAATTTTATTTATTTTCATTTTCATATTCATATTTTATTTCTTCCTAAATAGATTATAGTGATATTAGCACTTTTTGTTTAGAGATTAAAAAGGGAATGGTCTTTTCTAGCCGAATAGATTATAGTGATATTAGCACTCAGTACTTGTGATACTTGTGTGTTAATCTCTAAAATTAATTACAGTAGTGAAACACATTGCGATACCGCAAAGGCATGCTTTTGATTTTCACTCATTATTTCTACTTATACCATATAAGCGAGTGCAAATCCTAAAGCTATGATAAAACACATTGCAATACCACAAAGGCATACTTTTAATTTTTCACTCATTGTAATCACCTCCCTTAATTATTGTGCTTACATTATATCACTTTTTGAAATCGAAGTAAATAAAAATGTTGAAAGTGAAAATAAAATCAGACTTTATACATAAAAGCCTGACAAATCCCAGAGAGCATCTTTAGATCCTGTATGGTTTCACCGCTCTCCGGGATTTTGTTTAACATAGGCTAACGCTTTAGCACAGCAATGAAAAAGCTATCTTAGATGTTGACCAAGATAGCTTTAAATTTTATTTATTTTCATATTTCATTCTTCCTAAATAGATTATAGTGATATTAGCACTTTGTATTTTCAATGGTAAGTGGTAGATAGTCCGTATCTGGATTTTACCTCCAACCAGTGCCATAATAGTCCTATGATTATTAAACGTCTTAAAAGTTCAGTACTCAACTTTTAAGACTGGTTAGGAGGCATTTCCTATGAGTCCTATTACTACAGCAGTTGCTGCTGACTATCGTTTGCAACAATGGGCCCAGTTGGTCAAAGAATGCCAGAACCGTCCTTCCAATATGACGGTAGAACAATGGTGCGATACCAAGGGCATCTCCAAATCGAATTACTATTATCGTTTACGATGTATCCGCAAAGCCTGTCTGGAGCATATCCCGGAAGGTTCTCTTCCATGCCAGCAGGTTGTTGAGATTTCTGAAAACATTATGCATCTGCCAGAAAGTACTACCGATATCTCGATCGTAAGTGGTAGATAGTGCGTACTTATGATATTGTATCAAGTTCAGTGTTCTAATGAACTATCTTCCATGTGGATATTATTCCTATATGAGAGATTATTATCTAATATTTCTAAGTAATAATTCCTTTTTATATTTATAATATGTATTTCGGCTGATACCGAGTATCTCAATCACCTCTTTATCCTTCATACTGCCATCAAAATCTTTTGCCATCTTCTGTATTCGTTCTTTCATCACCTTTGCCTTTTTCGTCTCAAAAGTAGCTCCCTTTTTCTGACCAATCTGTTTTCTTTGCTCCTCTGGCAGAGTTTCATTTAAACGCTGCGTGGTCCTGATTCCCTCTGAAATCCTTACATGAAGGTCTTGTACCTCTTTTTCTGCCTGCTCAAAGGCAATCCGGATTTTCTCTTTTGTCTCTTCATTCTGAAATTCTGTGATAGCTTCCATAATTGCATCTATCAACTTATCTGTAGATTCTTTGCCGGTACTGGCTATCCTAGTCTTCTTACTCTGCATTTCTTTATAATAAGAAGTATTTATATGAGGTTCCTTTATAAAAATTAAATCAATGCCTTCCTGTAGAAGCTGCATATATAAATCATACCCTTCATCTGCAGAACGACTCATTCTGGACACAGAATCAAAGATAATCGTATCTCCAGAGCAAATAACTGCAAGAAGTTTTTTAAACTGTGGTCGTCCCATTTTTGTTCCCGTATACTTTTCCCGATAGATTCGTTCAATTTTCTTATCCTTGCAATAATCCTCTATGTTTCTTATCTGCCGATCCAGCCGTTGATTTTTGGTAGACACCCTGGCATAACCATATATTTTACCCATTACTATCCATCCTCTCAAATATAAGTATCAATTCTAACTTTAGTTATTTTCAATACTTATATTTTAACATAATTAATGGATGTCTACAATTAGATTTAATATTTTTTGTTATATAATTATTTTTAATACTCAAAATATATGTTATTACACTATTCTAATATCAACGAATTATTTTAAGTGTATCTTTACTAGGTATCTCAAAATGCTTTAGCTTCTCACTATTCTTTAATATCTGATAATATGGCGAAGATGTAAGTGAAAGTAATTTTATAACTGCCACTCCGAAGTATAAACATGCCCCCGTAGAACAAGCAGATTCACTTATGATACCATGTGCAATCTCATTTCTTATGTTTGCTCCAGCTCGTTCATTTAACAGCCCTCTAAATATAAACAAAATATCATTATCATAGCAATCCATCAATTCTGGTAATGATAGAATAGAACTTAACACTTTTTCCTTTGATGTACCATCCTTTTCCAATGTTACTGTTATTCCACTAGCCCCCTGTGCAATAGCTCTAAAAAGATTTTCTACTTGGGGTGCAAGAATATGTATTGCTTCATAATAGTCTCCATTAAAAAACATATACAGTCCACTTTGAAAAATCCTTTCTCTTCCGGTAGGAATAATAGGATTATCTTTAACCAAAAACTCCACCATAGATTTATCAATAAAAAATCTATCTCTTATTATATTCAAAGCATTTTTTATCCAAACATCACCAATGAATTTTTGTTTTTCCAATTCGTTTTGGTACATATGTAACTCTATAAGTTTAGAATTTTTTTCCGGATTATGAATATCTAATGGTGGCAACGTCAGCACTGTCTGTCCCTGAGCATTTATTAAATTTTTACCAAATAAATGAGAAATCGGCTCATCCTTAAATTCTTTTATCACACGATTTTTTATATCTTCTTGCTTTTCAAACCTAAACATTTGTATCAACCGAACTACACATTCTTCAAAGGATAATCCTTCTATATTAGCCTTAATATTATCAACAACACCCTTTATGTCTAATTTAATAGAGATTGGCATCATTGTTTTAGGTATTTCTTTTTGTATTTCAATAAGTCTTTTTTGAGCTGCTGATGCTTTTTCTGGTTTTTCATTATTACGATATAGAATTATACCTTTTTGATAAAAATTAACTGCCCTCAATGCTCCTTGTATATCCTTCTGAAACGTTTTTTCTGCAAAATCTAAATAATAATCTGCTAATGAAATATTATTTTGCCTCTCTTCTTTTTTTCTTTTCAGTTTAGATAAACATTTCGCTCTTAATTTATATGCTTGTTCTACCTTTGCAACATTAGCGCTATTATAAGCAATCAACTTATCTAATGCATTTAAAATTATAGATACATCAAAATTCTTTTGCTCAAAAAATAGTTCCATTACTCTCAAAGCAAAACCAGATTCATCGCTTGATGCCTTAGTGAATATAAAATCATTAAACCATTCTTGTATTTCATTATATATTGCTGTTTGTTTTGTTTGCACCGAAATGCATACTGCTCTGCGGATCATATCAATTATCCCAATATTATCCGCATCCTTATACCAAAGAATAAATAATTTCCAATATGCATCTGCAGCAATTTGAGCAGCATTAAAGTCTTTTTTATTAATCCACAGTATATCTGCAACCAATGCACGTAAAATCAACGGAATTTTATCCAATTCTAAATTAGACAATAGCAAATAATCATCTTTCGACATATCCTCTATTGAAAAAAATCGACTACCATCTGCCATTACAAACATAGGGTGAAACTCTATTCCATTGTTATAGATTCTAGTCCCTAATGAAGATATATTTTTCAATAACTCAAAGATATGCTTCTCTTCTTCAGTTAATTCTTTTTTATCACTTTCAATAAATAAATCAGATGACAGAGAATATTTTTCATTTATAATAATTCGATTTAACAACTCATATATGCTCATTGTCTCAACTCCTAAACATCAAATTTCCTTATACTATTATATCGTCATTTGCTTTCTTTTCCATCTACACCTTGCTAAAATGAAAAAAGCCCCTAGATTCACACCTCTGGGGCTTTTTTTGCGTTACTATGAACACATTTCTTCGTTTACCTACAAGTATTATATTATATGTGTTTTTCTTTTTCAATATACCATTTTTATCGTCTTTTTTCTGCTTTAATCAACTTTTGATATAATTTCATAAGCTCTGCTACACAATCTTCTTCACTCATTTTTAAACTAAATCCATAAGCAGCCATTACTGCCTTATCATTTACTATATGGGCTGTTCTGAGTTCAGACGGCATTGTTAATGAATCATATAAATCAGCTAAACTACTGTCAGGATATAATGCTCTTGCATCAAGAATTGCTTGTGCAGTCTGTTCAATTTTTTGACGTTGTTTAACGGTAGGCTCAGGCCATGGGAAGTTATTATAAACGATATCCTTTGAATATCTATAATCACTTTTCAGCCTTCCACATACAACACGCATCCACGCCATATGGACATTAGATTCTAGAATGCCAAACTCATATACATCTCCATCTGGTATGCACATAGCTGCATCAGTTAAAATCATATCTTTACCTATAAATCCAAGAGGTATATATCGTCTATTTTCAGATGAATGTCTTGGAACTACAATAGCTGTATCAGGATTTTTTGTCTCACGAAATAAAGCTGGTGTTTCTGCTAATTTTTTTCTATCTTCTGCTCCTGCCAGTCTATCTTCTTTACATAATTTAATTCTTTCAAGAACTTTCGGCATTTTTCTTATTTCAACTGGTGATACACCCACCAGCCATAAACACCAACGTTTTTTGTTATTGATAAACTCTGTTGCTCCACTAAGACGTTTTATATAAGGAATAGCCTTAGGTTCCTCTTTTATAAAGTCTTGATATTCATTTTCTTCAATAATCAAATGTCCACCATCTGCAGGGCGATTTCCCGATGTCATTTTTTTACAATCACAAATGGGTTTTTTACGGCTTTCAATAAAAATATCCGGAGCTTCTACTAAATAAGCATTAATATTCTCTACTTCTTTAAATCTTCCATTAGCATATATTCTACGCTTTACAGGATTTGGTGCAATACTGAACCCAACGATTACGCAATGGACATGTGCTTTCAGACTGGCTTCGCTGTCCCAGATAAATGTCCGATATGCAAAATCTATATGAATACCAAATCGGTCATATAAAGTTTTCCAGACGCCTGCCACCTGTTCTCCCTGTGTAATAGAATTAGTTGATACAAATGCTGTTCTTATAGTAGTCCCCTGCATAAACTGTGCAGCTTTAAAATACCAACCTGCAACATAATCAATTTTACCAGCAGTTTTATATGACTTTCCCTTTTCATCAACGTAAATCGATAAAATATCATTTTTTTGTTCTTTGCTCTGTAATGAATAACCAACAAACGGAGGATTTCCCATAATATATGAAATCTGATATTTTGGTATAACACTTCCCCAATCAATCTGTAAAGAATTTCCCTCCACAATAAACGCATTTGTCGTCAATGGCAGAAAATCCAGATTCATATGAACGATATCTTCAGTTTCTTTCATCATCTGCGATTCCGCTATCCATAGCGCAGTCTTTGCAACTGTAACAGCAAAATCATTGATTTCTATACCATAAAACTGATTAATAGAAACGTGGATTGGAGAAGACTCATTAAATCCAAAAGTAATCTGCCCTCTCTGTAACTCTCTTATGACTTCATTCTCTAAGCGACGAATACTAATATATGTCTCTGTAAGAAAATTTCCACTTCCTGCTGCTGGATCAAGCCATCTAAGATTTGCTAATTTTGTTTGGAAAGCTCTTAATTTCTTATCTTTTGTTCTCTGAACTGTTATTTGTTGAATTTCTTTCAATTCATTTTCCAAACCATCTAAAAACAGAGGATCAATCACTTTGTGAATATTTTCTATACTGGTATAATGCATTCCTCCGGAACGTCTTGTCTCCGGATTTAATGTACTTTCAAATACAGCACCAAAAATAGTTGGTGAAATATCTCTCCAATTAAAATTTTCAGAAGCTTTGATCAGTAATAATTCTTTAATCTCTTCTGTAAACTGAGGTATTTCCACACTCTCATCAGCAAATAACCCTCCATTTACATATGGAAACTGAGCCAATTCTTCCTCCAGATAATCCTCACGTTCTTCTTCTTTAGTATCCAGCACTTTAAACAATTCAATCAATGCTCTCCGGCAATCTCGTGCTTTATAACGTGCCAGATAGTCGTGAAACATATTACGTTTTCCACCAAAGATACCTGCATCCTCTGCATACAGACAAAATACCAAACGGACACATAAAGCATTTAAACTCTTTAATTTATGCTCTCTTTTTTCCTTTTCCACTTCTGTCTCATTTTTCTTTACTTTAGGAATCTTATACTGTTCTAGAAATGCATTATAAATAAGCCCAACAATCTCACCAGCCTTAATAGACACTTCCATCTCATGAGAAATTTTCTGAACTTCTTTTTTTATTAAAAAATCTAAAAGAGAATACTTTGTCTGAAGTTCTTCTAACATTATTTTGCTTGGCTTAGGCTGCCTTTCATTCATATCATAAATCCATATTTCTGCAAAATTACAGGTAACAATCCATCTCGCTCTCTCATCAAAAATAAGTTTGCTATTATACCGATCGGCCTGTTCAAACGCAGTGAGATCCACTTCCCCAGAATTACGAACCTTTTTATCCAAAGGAACATTTAAACTTTTCTGTTCAATGATAACCTTTGTCTCTGGAATATAAACATCTATACGTTTTGTATGACCATCCACAACCACTTTTTTCTCAAAATCAATACGCTCAGTTACATTTTCTACACCAAATATATTGGATAACAGCTCTATCCAATAAGAGCGTCCATCTTCATCTTCTTTCCCTTTTCCACGCCATCTATTAATAAATTGCCTGGCAGCCTCTCTCCGCTCTGTATCTATCATTAATTTTCCTCCGATAACTTCAATTATTAAAATAATTTATATCCTAAAAAATTTTAACATAAAATATACGGAAATGAAACGAAAAAGCCCCAAAACTATTATTCTCACCGCCAAAAGATTTTAATATTTTGAATTCATTCTCAAAGAAAAATTGTTTCTTTCTCCTATGAATGCTATACTTTACCCATATATATCTATTATTAATATGAGGGTTATCTACATGAGTGAAAAAAGAATTCTTCCCGATACACTGATTCATAAAATCTTAAGTAAATATGGAGATTATAATTACCTCCCCATATTTGATACTTCAACAGAAGTCCCTATCAATACAAATACATATGACAAAAAGGATAAATCTGGAAGTATTCATATTGAACCAATCGAAGATAATAAAAACATTCCTTTATCTATTCTGAATCCAGATAAAACTACCTATCGTTTAGATTATTGGAGCTTCACGCCTGATGGAACAGATGTTTATTTTAGTCACACTCTTAATGCAGACGGTTCTAAAGAGACTAATTTTAAATGTCTGCCAGAAAATAAGAAAGCTTATAAACATCCAAGTAAAACACAGCTTCTTGAAAGGAAAATAAATCAATTAAATACAGAAAATCACGAAAAAGATATTAAAATCCAGCAATTAGAGGCTCGCCTTGCCTTTTATGAACAACAGAAGCCTAATATAATCCCTGCAGAAACTATAAAATCTACACTTAATGAATCGCAAAAACAATCGGTAGAAATCTTTACAAAAAATATTGAACAAGATAGGCAGGATAAAATTTCCAAAAGAAAGCCTGCCGGCCGACCTAATAAGCTTACAGAATCAGAGATTCAAATTATCTATGAATTGAATCAAAAAGGATATTCTCTACGTGAGATTGCCTCGCAAATGAATTGTAGCAAATCTACTGTTGATAATTATCTTAAAAAAGCAAAAAGAAGGGGCATCCCTGAATAAAGGAGATGCCCCTTCTTTTTATTTTATGACTATGTGATGATTTTTATTTAATCTGTTACTCAATCGTAATATACTTTTTCTCTTCTTCTGCCGGCTTTTCAGCTTCTTTTGGAACTGCTACAGTAAGAATTCCGTTATTAAATGCAGCTTTCAAATCTTCCTGTTTTACGCCTTCGCCAACATAGAAGCTTCTCTGGCAACTTCCACTGTATCTTTCTTTACGGATATAGTTGCCTTCTTTATCTTTCTCATCTTTATTCGTATTCTGCTGTGCGGTAACTGTCAGATAACCATCTTTCAGCTCTGCTTTAATATTCTCTTTTTCAACTCCTGGCATTTCCATTTCCAATTCATAATGGTCACCAGCATCTTTTACGTCTGTCTTCATCAGATCATAATTAGCAGTAGTATAACCTCCTGCGAATGGGAACATATCATCAAATACATCATCTACAAAATTATTTTCAAAAATACTAGGCATCATCATAGGTCATTTCTCCCTTCAAATCTAATCTCAATCTATCTATTTGGGCTACTTAAACACTTTCACCCTTGTTATAATCCATCTTATTTATATCGTATCAAATACCTTACGGGTATCTGTTAAATCTCAATATTTTCAAATTTACTTTCGGCAAAATCATTTGAAAAAATTATTCGCCAATCGTAATGTAATTCTTTTCTTCTTTAGCTTTTTTATCTTCTTTCGGAACAGTGATTCTTAAAATACCATTCTTAAAGGAAGCTTTAATATTTTCCTGCTTTACGCCATCTCCAACGTAAAAGCTTCTTGATAAGTTACCGGCATAACGCTCACGACGGATATATTTTCCAGTCTTTTTATCTGTTTCATCTTTATCTAAACCTTTTGCGGCAGAAATCGTAAGGTATCCATTTTCAAGCTCCAGTTTGATTTCATCTTTCTTAAATCCTGGAAGGTCTACATCTACTTCATAATGGTCTTTCTTTTCCTTCACATCCGTCTTCATAAGGTTCTTTGCATGCTTTCCATATAACGGATTCTTCTTACCGAAAAATCTCTTTTCAACCGGTGCATCAAACCAGCTATCAAAATCATCAAATAAATTTTCTCCAAAAATACTAGGCATCATCATAAGTCATTTCTCCTTTCAAAATCTTTTACTGTCTTCAGCAAATCGGAAGCATCTTTCTTTCGACTATGTTGAAATGAATTTTATGAACTCCGGTTCGGAACTTATTTCCTATTCCTTTATGCCCTCTCTTTTGTTCTAGCTGTAATATAACACCTATTATTAGCCACGTCAAGTATTGAGTGCTAATTTTTTGTGAACATTCTGTGAACTCTTTTCCAATCTCAAATTAATAATTTAAAACTGCCCTTACAGTCTGCTAAAAGTCAAATTCTACTTTATTTTTACTCAATAACAAGGATTTTCTTCTTTAATTTCTTATAAAACCATCATTTTCACATATTATATTAATATTAATTGATTAATATTAATACTTGTGCTATAATTTTGTTAGTAGTTTTAGAATCAGATTATTGTAGTAAAGGAGGATATTATATATTATGGCAAATTTTGCAGTTGCAGCTTCCCCAGAAACAATCGAAAAAGCGAATAAAATCATGGAAATCTATGCCCAAAATGGAGATAAAAAAGAAGATACTCTCCTACGTATCCTGGATTTAGCAGAAGCAGAATCCATAAAAGGGACTCATCCGGCACTAGAACCAAACCTTAAAGCCATAGAAAAGACACTTGGCTCTCTTCTTAAACAGATTAATGGCATTGTGGCCGGACAGGATACTCAACTGGCTGAAGCAAAAGAGAAATTAGATTCAGCCATTGAAGAGAAAAAAGCCGCACTAGAGCAGGCAAAAAAGGAAACAGAAGAAGCACAAATAAAAGCTCAGACCGCCGAAGAAACTATAAAACAGGCTAAAATAGACATTGCAACAGTAACTTCAACAGCTCAGGCAGAGATTTCAACTATAAAACAGCAAACTCAAACAGAAATTGAATCTGCAAATCGTGAACGTGAGCAAGCAATACGAGAAAGAAACGATGCCAGGGCAATCGCTAATGAAAAAACTGCCAGTAATGACTTACTATTAAAGCACCTGTCTGATATGAAAGAAAGCCTATCCGCTTATAAATCCCTGCAGGAACAATATAAATCCTTACAAGATAATTTTGCTTCTCTCCAGGCAGATTTAAAGGCAAAAGATACGGAATTATCTAATCAGAAAAAGGAATTTGAAACCTCTCTTAATGCTGCACAGGCTGACTTTGAACGTCAGAAGGAAACATTGCAGATACAGGCTGCATTAGCGACAGAACAGGCTGTTATCGCAAAAGAACGAGAATTACATAAAGAATATCAAGAACAGCTTCGGCAGGCAGATAAAGAAAATGCTAAATTATCTATTCAGATAGAACAACTTCAGAAGCACATTGAGGAATTATCAAACGTAATCAATAATTCTAAAAAAGAATGAATCAAAATCTCTTATAAAATTATGCAGAAAAAAGCCCCCAGAGAATCCGCAATTCTGGGGGCTTTTTGTGATTGCCAATATGCGGCTTAATCACATCGTTTGCCTAAAGGCATTATATCATATGCAATTTTCATTTTCAATATGTCTACCATCAAAAAAAGAATTCGATTCCTTTTAATTTTTAAATGAAAAAATTATTAACTTCTTCTGCAGATAAATCTTCTCCTCTGGTTCTATAATTTTAATAATACAAAAGATTCCGGAGCTTCCCTGAGAAAAAGCTCCGAAGCCAAAACCATTGAGGCTATTTTCACCTGCCGCCTTAATACTAATAATAGCATGGAATCGACTTCTTTTCTACTATCGCCTGCGATAGTACCTATATAGCATTCTGCATTTCCGTAAGTTTATCAAGCAGATAAGAGTCTGGCAGCATATTAACCTGCCGTTCCGGTCGTCTAGAATTCTTCCAGTCTGATTGCTTAAATTGCTTCTTGCTAGTGTTGTGCTTGTTGATCCACTCACACTTCTCTACGACAGTAAGCCCATTGAGTGCGGGAATATCCCACTTTCCGGCCCGATATCCCATGATAACACTCATAAGGATAGACCAGTCCAAATCCTTTACAATCATACCACAAGCATTAGTATCAATTTTCAAAAAGAATGTATCCCATTGTTCCTGTGTACGCAGACAATCACATAACTTCTTTTTCTTTCGATACAAACGAAATTCTTCTACAGTATCATATGCAATTGTGTTGAAATGTGCTATCTCATAAGTCACGCCTTCAACTACTGGATAATCCGTTTTAAATGTTTTCCTATCAGGCTTTCTTTTCAAGTCAAAATCCATATGCAAATGCCTTGTTATAGGAGTTACTTTAAAATCAGTCTTACCTTGCGCAACCTCTTTGAATGAAGCCCATTGACTATCTACACAATCCACTGTACCAGTTCGGGATAACACCTTTGTCATAAGCCATAGTCTATCATTGTAACTGTCACTCTCATAGCCAGATTTTGCTGAGTTATGGGCGCACACACCATGCGGATGCAGCGATACATTCCCTCGTGTCGTAAAATTAATTAAATCATCTTGATGATGTTTAATTTCCCACAGCTCCTTATCAGCTCCATCAGTTAAGAAAAGCCTAGATTGCTCCAGAAATGGTCGAAACCCATATAAATCCAGACTTTTTAAAGTTGTTTCAGGACAATCAGAGATAAATCCATCCGTAGTTACAGAACAGGACACATAACCAAGATCATGCATCTGATTTTGCGCTGCTATCAATTCACATTGCACAATAGATGTTATCATCATAGCACTGACAGGATTCGTAATAACACTGCATCCCAAATCCACCATTAGATTTTTAGAGGCACTCCAGGTATTTTTCTGAATTACATTTTGAGCAATTTTGCCATATCCAGAATTTACCATGGTCTTTAATATAAGTTCTTCCAGAGATTTCTTACCATGATCTGCTTTAGCTTTGTTTCGGTCCTGCACAAGCTGAATGACCGCATAAGATAAACTTCGACTCTCTTTTAAATCATCTGTCAGCAGAGTATTCAAAAAATAACCATTTTCACACCATATCTCTGCCCCAAGACGTAGAGCAAGATATATGTAACTACCAGCCACATACACTCCACTAAGACCATCTGAACTTTTAGGATAGATAGGCACTCCATCCACATTTACAGGAATGCAAGGATATTTCACATTATCAGGAAACTTAAATTTACAATATCCAACAAATGGAACCAATGGATTGAATACACCACCAAATAACAAAAAATCACGAATATCCATATTCCTGTTTTGCACCTGTACCCTTACGGGATTCTCCCAGTCAATATCAGGCACAAGGCACATAGCAGTAGGATAAGCATTTTTTAAGTCATAATCGTATGTCTCCTGTGGGAAATATCCGACCTCACTGCATGAATTATAACCACCATGATATGCGTATGATGCATAACGCTGCACACTATCAGCTTTATCGTTTATAGGATTAAGACTTGTATCCGCTAAATAAGCAGGTCTATCAGGATTTTTTAAATTAGCATGAGAGACTTTTTCAATTCCTCTGTATTTACGGTTAAAATCTTCGATATTATCTACATGCATATAATCCATTATAGTCCGTTGCATTACTATTGCAGTAGCACTCGTTACTGTAATCGGGGGTGTATTATTATACCCGTATAGTGCAGATGCATATAATAGAGTAACTACGCTATCCGTTGAGGCATATTCAAAAAACGTTGTAGGATCATTCTCCAAGAGTTGTAGCATATGTTCTTTTTGACTATCAGGAATATCAATCTTCTGTACACCAACGGATTCACCAAGATTTTGCAGCTTTTTTCGTCCTGCAGGAGCATGACACATGGTATCAGCTACAGTTAAAGAAACGGGATAAACTGATGTATTGTTTACATTTATTAAACTTCTAGGTGCAGTTCTCATTGGTTGCATTGTGACTAATCCCCCTTGAACATCCTTTAGATTTCGCAACAAATATTCCGTTTTAGCAAAACCAGATATATCAACAAGACCTGTATGACATAATAGAGTAACTTTGACACTCTCCACATCTTTGAAATCAAGAAATCTATGGAAAAAAGCCCAATCACGGTTAGAACGCTTAACAAATTTATCAGGCATATCATCTACCAACTCATGTGTCCATCCATCCACTTCACCAGCATCCTGCCCACGATATACATATTTATAATTAGAGCGAGCTTCATTAAGGCTATCTGTCGTAGTAATAATAGGCTTATTTTCATTATCCCATTCAGAGCAATATTGATATCGACGAATTTTTCTTACATCCACGGACTGAATATCCAAATAATCTAAAATGCATCCAAGCGCAAGATCAAAAGTTAAATTTCTATTTCCCGTTTTTATAAAACAAAATTCGATTATATCCAAATCATGAATGACTGCGAATTGCCAGGACAACATATCACGTTTGCCACTCTGTAAATTTTCCCACTCTGAATCATACCCGATCAAAATACAAGGCTTATTGGGTCTGGCAGCCATTAAAGACGGATACGAACCAAAGTCCGCCAGAGCCGGAAGAGATTTTGTTTGAACAGCAGGGGTCGCTCCCGGCTCTGGGCTACCCATAGGCGTACTTGACCCCTCTTCAAAAACCTCCATTTTATGCGGGTTTGCTGAAACGGTCATTGACGACTTTTTTAAAAAGTCGTCTAAATCACGCTGTCTAACAAACACTTCAAAGTCTGTAATCTGTTTAATTTGACTGCCACTTTTGAAATATCCTACAGGTTGATTCTCCCATCCTGCATTATGTAATGTCTCAATCATCTGTTTTACTTTTACACTATCCATGATATACTTACCTCGTAGATTATAGATTTGGGATGCAGTATTTTGACTAGGGATTGCATCCTATTTTTCTTTGTCGTAATTAGGATGATAGATTTGGGATGGGATAGATTTTTCTGTAGAAGTTTTTTGAAGGATTTAAATTACAGAAAAAGAGAGTTTATTACAAACATGCATTATTGCTATTGTTGCTATAAAAGCTCTATATAGAAATAAAAAAAGACCCGGTACTACATTTGCAGTTACCAAGTCTTTTTAATGCTATATATAATTTTAGGTGTACAGATAGTACGGATTAATTTATTTTTTGATGCTCCAGCCACCGCACATATTGTTGATTTTTTTCTGGAGCTGGTGTCATTGTGTCGTAAAAATAAAACGATAATCCTGTTTCTGTTTCTACTGCCTGAATAAACTTATCAAAATTTTCTTTTTTCTTGAATTTATCCCACAGTTCTTCTGCTAATGAATTTCTTTTTTCATTCACGCTTTCTTTTATCTTATTCACTTTTTCTGCCTTTTCTTGACTACCTTCTACTACTTCAATCGGTTTTTCGTATTCATTTTTAATTGCGGCAATCATCCAGGCAACAAAATTTACAATATCTTCTTGTTTTTTAGCTAATTCATATGCCGTTTCAATTTTATCGAGATTGTTATTGGAAGCTTTTAGAAGCGAAATACAGTCTTTCCTAGATAAATTTACATCTTTTATAATTTCTTTTACCTTGCCTACCATTTCGCTTCTTGTAATCTCTTTGGATTCTGCCGTATTAATTTTTTCAACTACTTTTCTTTGTAAATAAAATCTAACAGCTGTTGTCTTTCCTCCCCTTCCGGTTCTGATTGGCGCATAGGATACATCTAACTCTGTTTTTTCATTAATCTCCTTTAAAGCCTTTTCCAAAACGCCTCGTTTAAATTCGTACCATGACTCAAATTTTTTCTCCGTATCCAGATTATTTACAATTTTATCGTAGTTAGGATGTGGCTGCATCAATTCTATTTTTACTTTTTTGCCCTCTGTATTTATACAATTTAATTGTAGCTTTAAATCTGACAGAGGATACACAATTTCTATTGGTTTATTATTTTCCCCAATCTTATATTCATGTACTTTTAATATTTCATATAGTCTGTAGGCATGATTCGTTTTAAAAGAAAAAAGGGTATCAATCGACATGGAAGTAAAATTACTTTTTAAGTCGTATAACAATGCTTTACTCTCGCTTGTGAATACGACTGTAAAACGGCCCTCTCGATATTCCGCCTTCTGAATAAGATTTATAAAACTAAACGCCTGCGCCTGTTCATCTTCCATATATACCATTTTATTCATCAACCCGGCTGCTGCTATCTTTAACTGATTGTAAAATCCATTTCCTTTTACTCCAGTTAATTTCCTCAATTCATTTGTTGTAAAGACCACTGCCGGATTTCCATTTTTATTTAACTTCACGCGCTTAAATGATAACGCCATTATCTTATTTTCTATTAAAGAAGCTGAATACCGCGATAATATCAGTTTATTAGAACGGCTCAGTATTTCATTTGTCTTTGGAAGTTCCACAATTTTTGCTTTTTTCATCTATTTGCCCTCAAAAGTTGCAATACCCACCAAAAAGTTTGCAACTTACCTTCTCGTTTTGCTTACTATCTTACCAAAACTGACCGTATCTTTCAATATTTATTACCAAAATCAACCGTATCTTTTTATTTTGCTTATTAATTTACCAAAATTAACCGTATCTTTGATTTTCAACAGTGCTTTTTGTTACCGAAAAAAATCGTATCTTTTACCAAAATTGACCGTATCTTTTACCAAAATTGACCGTATCTTTTACCAAAATTGGCCGTATCTTTCTTTCAAAAACCGCATAAATACAGGCTCTATTGCCTGTCTAAATAAATAAATAAATACGTTGTGTTGAATATAAATATATATCTTTATTTATATGCTTCAAATTGTAAAATATTGGTTTCATTTAATAGTATAACTTGAGCATTGAATATGAGTTAAAAACTTCAATGCTTATAAAACGCATCAGAAAACCCTGTAATTGATTTTAAATTAATACATGAGGAAAATCTTCATCAGAAAATAAAAATGGATTTAAAGGCATAATATGAAGTTTTAATGACATAGAGAAAAATATTTAAAAAACGGATTTAAGAGATATAAGATATTCGTAAAAAAATAAAAAGACTACTATTATGAGATAAGTCAGTTAAAAAAATATGTTCCTTAACTGACTTATTTTTTAGATCAGTATATGATGTACAAGAAGTTCATGAAGTTATATCAACGCATCTTACAAAGATGATAAGAAGTTTTGGTAAGTTATAAATTCTGAATCCTTGAAGCAACAGAAGTACACATGCATTACAATGTCCGGATGAGCATTAAACCATTCTACTACAGCAAGAACGGCTATTTGAGTAGCTTCTTGTATTGGATAGCTATATACTCCCGTAGAAATGCAAGGAAAAGCAATAGTGCAGCAATGGTTTTCCAAAGCGGTATCTAAGGATTTTTGATAACAGGAACGTAGTAATTCCTCATCTTTTTTTCGACCACTGTATATAGGGCCTACCGTATGAATAATATAATCCGCATTTTTAATATTATATGCTTTTGTTATCTTGGCATCTCCTGTAGCACATCCATGTAAGGTTTGACATTCCTTTAAAAGGTCTGGGCCAGCTGCTTGATGAATGGCACCATCTACACCGCCACCACCAAGAAGGCTATTCTTGGCCGCATTTACAATAGCATCTGCGTGCATTGGAACAACACTTCGTTTTACAACAGTGAAAAAAGAAGTTGGTTTGTGAGAGAAAAGTAGTTCAATTACTTCCAGTGGTAATATTAATTTCTTTCCCCAAGGATTGATAATGAATCCCTGGCAGAGTTCCCAGTCTTTTAAAGCATCAAATAAAGATTGTAGCGAACAATTTATTTGTGAAGTGGCTTCTCCTTTTTCAATCTCTTTTTGACTAGTAAAAAGAGGAATATAATATTCTCCCTGTTCATTGATTACAAAATGCCGAAATTTTAGTTCGGTATCTTCTCCTAAAGTAAAACTGTCACCAGGTTTGATTTCATCAATATTTCCTATGTATTTTAGGAATGTATTTGGAGTTTCTATTGGTACAAGAACCTGCATATCGTGTTCCATACCGAGTTTAATGATATTGAAAATTGGAGTTGGATTTTCGTTTTCTCCGCAATCATGCCAGTTTGCAATTACTTTTTCTAATTCCTTTGTATAATAGTCCGCTGTCATAATGTTGAACATCCCCCTTAAATTTAATTATAAATAGTATACCGTATATAATAGTAATAGTGGGAAAATAATAAAAAATTTAGGGTTATTCATTGAAAAAACATATAAAAAGTAATACTTATTATATGAAAAATAATAAAGAAACATATGAAGTACAAGAAGTATATGAAGTTTAAGAAGTATAATAGGTATAAGATGTTTGATTGAAAAATTCAGAATTTATGATAAAATAGGTTTAAGAAGTATATGAAGTACAAGAAGTTTAGGAGGGAATAAATGAAAACAATTATTGTAGCGAATCAAAAAGGTGGAATTGGAAAAACTACGACAGCCACAGCAGTAGCAAGTATTTTGAACGCTAAAGGGTATAAAACATTACTTATAGATGCAGACCAGCAGGGAAATAGTTCAGATACATATAGAGCAGCTATTGAAGGAAGTGCTACTTTATTTGATGTTTTATTGGATGAAGAAAGGATTTCTTTGGAAGAGGCAATACAACATACAGAATCAGGAGATATCGTTGCATCTGACCCATTATTACGCAAAGCAGATGAAATATTAAATGGTGACCCAGAAGGATTGTATCGTTTTCAGGATGCATTAGAGGAATTAAAAGGATATGATTTTGTGATTGTTGATACAGCACCGTCCTTAAATTCTATTCTTTACAATTGTCTTGTGGCTGCGGACGATGTTTTAATACCTGTTACAGCGGATCGTTATGGATTGCAGGGATTATCACAGCTAAATGATACAATTAATGCAATTAAAAGAAGGCAGAATAGGAACCTCAAAATTATCGGTTTACTTTTGATAAAATATAATAAGAGAACTTTACTTTCCAGAGAAGTAAAAAGTTCTTTGGAAGAAATTGCAAAATCTATGAATACAAAAGTGTTTGAAACAACAATTCGAGAAAGTACAAAAGCGAGAGAGGCACAGGCTGTAAGAGAAACTCTTATACGTTATGATGCAAAATCTACTACAGCACAGGATTATAGCAATTTTGTAGATGAATTATTAAAAGAAGAGGAGTTATAAATGGCTAGAAATAAAACAAGTAAATTTGGAGCAGCCGAAGGATTATTTGCAACACAAGAACAAGAAGTATTAGATGTACAAAATGTTTATGAAGTACAAGAGGTACAAGAAGAAAAGACTATAAAAGAGACAAAAAATGTACAACAAGTACAAGATGTTCATGAAGAAATGCCTGCTACTCAAGGCAAAAAGGGAGCAAAAGCAAAAAGGCTTAATTTGGCTTATTCTGATGCAAATTACGAGTATATTAGTAAGGAATCAAGAAGAAGAGGACTTACAATGACCCAATTTTTGAATGATATTATTGCGACATATAGAGAATATAATATGTAACTTAGATGAAGGTAATCCGTTAAATAACAGAGGATTACCTTTATTTAAAAACAATATGTATAAGAAGTACAAGAAGTGATAAAAGTTGGTAACTAATATATAGATTAATCACTGAGAAAGGAAAAATAAACATGGGAACATTTGTGGATTATAATGGTTCAATGGAGATTCCAGAGAAAAAGAGAGAAGAATTTCTTTTTCGAGTACAGAAAATTGCAGAATTGGGTGGATTAATGAAGCTAAAAAAGGTAAGTATACATGAAAGAGAAGTACTCTTATTAAGGCCATTAGAACTAAGTAAAAACGGAGTCGCAGCAGGAACAACAACATTTAATTTTAGTTATTTTGAAGATGATGCATGGGAAACGGCAAGATTTTTAGGAAAAGATTTATATTTATGTTCGGAAAAGGTTGGCGAGAGAGAATTTTATGATGCTATGATTGCATTATATAGCTTGTATGCTCTATATGATGAAGATCCAGGATGGGTTATAGATAATGGGAGAAGGGTTTCTTGGAATCAAAGTATCGGTTGGATAAATCATTTGTTTAGAACCAGGTATTGCCCGAAAGATGTTGCCCCGATTAAGCAAAAAGAAAATGCAGAAACAGAGCCTTTTTCAGAGGTTACAACAAGTGAATATTTTAGACAGACAGGATTTACAGCATTTTGGCATATGCCAGGGGAAAATATAATGAAACCAGACTATATTTTAACCGATGATGACCGATTATACTGGTGGGATGGAACAGATGAAGTTGTCATATCTGAAGAAGTAATCACACTTTTTGAAGAGTATAATCACCTGTTTAAATCCATGTTGGAAAATGAACTTATATTTAGAGGAATTAGTGGAGAACATTTCGTCCAAGAAGAGGATTTCATACAGGAGTTTATGGAAATTTTATCAGATATTGATAAACAGTATAAAAGAATTTTTCCATTTGAAAGTATGTTTTTCGAATTTATTGAAAATAAGGAGAAAGTTGAATACAGAGCTGCCGCCGGCTTATTGTACTATCTGTCAAAGCATTATGCAAAGGAGGGAAAAGCTATTGAAAAATGTGGTTCATGGGATATTGCCAGTAAAAATGTTATATGTAATGAGGGAAGAATGAGAATAAAACAGTATCTTGCAGTTATGGCAAATAAAAAGCTGCGGGAGAAATTTTTTGGATTTTAAATGAAGGAGAAATTAAACAGTGGATTATTTGATTGCTAGAAAAAGAGAATCGCATGGTTGTTTTGCTCTTAAAGTAACACATGGGAAAATTTGGTAGAATTGAAGAGAAGATTAAATCAGGCTGTAGGATATAAAGGGATAGAGCTTATTACAATTAGTCGTCCGACAGCCTATTGTGAGTATGCTCCATATCAATTTATCGACACGGAGCAGGAATTTGAACAGCTTGTTAGAGATTTAATAATAGGAAATTAAGAGAAAGGGTTTATATAAGCCTGTGAAAAGTAAGATATAAAAAAACAGAAGGGGTAAAAAGGCCCACTTAGTAATGAGTGGGTTTAGAGTCCCTGTATTGCATTATCATACAAGAATCTTTTTAATTTATCTGATTTTCCAGTATTATAATATTCTAATAACGAAACATTGAATTGTTCCATATACTTATCCGTAATTGTCATAATACCTGCTCCTGCAGAAATTAAAATCTTGTTTGCCAGCATTAAGCTCGTACGTTTATTTCCATCCCAAAAATATTGTCCTTTTGTACCCCATACAAATATTTCTAATGCTTTTTCTGTTGCAGTTATATCCTTATCAGAAACAATATCCTCTAATCCAGCAATCACCTTTTCTTTTTCCGGAATCGGTGGAACATAATCCGTACCGGAAATTCCAATACTTCCAGTACGTAACTTTCCCCACTCTAAGGCTTCATTTCTGGCAATATAATCATTTAATTTACACCAATACTCAAATGTTACTGTTTCACTTACAGTATTTAATAAAAACTTCCATGCATCCCTCATATTTAGAATTGCCTGGATGTCATCAAGCTGCACGTTTGGGACATTAATACCATTTAATATGGCTTGGGTCTGTTCCAAAGTAACAACTCTGATCTCCATTCTCATCCCACAATAAATATTTTTGCTTTGTTCTTTTTCGGCTAAACACAAACTTTGAGATTTGCTTAAATGATATTTATCTGTAAATTTTCTCATTAATAATCCTCTTTTCTTCCCTTTTTGTAGATATTATAGCATCTATCTTGTATTATGTAGAGCCATAAAAAGTATTTACACAAACATATATTCCGAACGTATATTTGATGACCATTTATAAATATGTTAAAATAACTTTAACAGTACTTAAGTTTCTTATTTATAGGAAGGAGTTTTTTTGGTATGAGAAAATTTACATTGGATGCTTGGGATCGTCATATAGCTAACATACAGATAGAGGGATATGGACAAGGGTTAGCCCAGGCTAAAATGATGGCAACGGTAAATGCATTAATAATTGCATTGGAGTATGGGAAAATCACAAAAGAAGAGTATAGGTCACAACTGGAAAATAATGGTTTTAAGGATTGGTCTGAAGAGGATTTACAAGATTTTGCAAATGGGAAAACACCTGAAGTTTTTGAAGATTATGTCGAAGAAAATATAGATATTTGGCAAGAATACTGTGAAAAGGGAGAGAAGCAGATTAGAGGGACATTAAACGGTTATAGGGAGTTGCAAAATGAAATATATAAGTATACTTGCGAAACAGGTCTCTTAAATAATCCTGTATTAACAGGATCTCAATTGGGTATAGAAGTGCTTGTGGCTCGTATGATGCGACAACAGCAGGTATATGATGATGCAGCTGCCCATGAATTTTCTATTTGTATGGGTATTGATATGGATTTAATAATGGATATTTTCAAAATCCTGCAATTCGTAGATTTTGATATTTATGGATATGAATATGCAGAGAAAAAAGACGATGAATATGATCATATGAGTACGTTGACCAAATATATTACGGGGGTAGTGGTTACAACCGCAGAATTAATTTATCGGGCAACATTAAGAAATATAGATGTCAGCCAATATGTATCAGAAAGGGTAAATTCTGTAGATCATAAAGAGGAAATTATTAATTTAATAAAAATTTTACTGGATGAGCATACGCAGCGTATGGATAAAATTTTAAAGGAGCATCCAAAGGATATCATATTTGGAATGTTAGGATATCCTTTGCTGGAGCAGAGAGAATATGAACAGTGCGTAGTTAATATCAATACTATGTTACATGATCTGTAAGGTTAGATTCCATTCTTAACCGTTCCTATTCCTTTCCTCTTTATCCCATTTAGATATAGAAAAAAGGTTCAGATTAAGGAAATTAAAAGGAGAAATGAGGTTAACAGGGGCTGAATAGGGGCTAAGAAGACTTCAGGGTTATCTTATTAGGGGTTCATTTTTCTGTTTCATCTATTTTGATTCCATTTAAGGTTCTCTTTTAGTCTGTATACTGGGATATTATTGAGAATAAGGTTGAGGGGGGAATTTTAAAGGGTTATACTAGGGATTTTAGTGGTTTATGGCGGGGTTTTAATGGGATAAATGGATATAAAGGTATTTGTTTTTTAGTCAGTATACTGTATGTAATTTTTGTAGCATTCTTTGCTATTAGTCGGTATACTGACTAGTATTTTTTTCCCGCGTTTTAGAGAATTTTATTGAGCATGGTCAGGGTGCTTAAGGTAGGCTGGGAAGGTTTCCCGATACAGAAAACCATAGCTCAAGTAGGTATTTGATGCAAAATCGATATGTTTTTATAGGAATATGATAGGAATCCTATAAGGTTCAATATATATCCTCTAAAGAGGGTAGGTTTCCAAAAACCTTCACTTTACAAAAAATTAGTCAGTTTACTGTAGATTGAATTTCATACAAAACGGAAACATAAACTAATATTCAAAAAATATTAACTTTATGAAGAAATGTTCTTTTTACAACAAAAAAAGGCCGAAACCGACCTTTTTTAATTACATCATTGTTTTAATCCACGCACCCACAAGGGGTGCGACAAGTTAGACGCAAAATATTTATACAGAAAAATCGTTTTAATCCACGCATCCGCAAGGGATGCGACAATTACATGGGTCATTGATGCAGTGCGTATCATATTTTAATCCACGCATCCACGGAGGATGCGACAGCGAAATCGCATAAAATTGATAGAGATTTTACTGTTTTATTTAGAAAGTTTATGCAAAAATTAGACATTGCAATCTTTACCATTTCTATTTTTTTTAGAAAAGTAAGAACGATATCCTTTATCTTCGCAGTGCGAATATCCCGGGATTCTTGCGTTGCTTCCGATTCGCACTAACTTTCTTATGTATAGTATGTCAGAATTTCAGATTGACTGGTTTTTCTGTATAAGTTTTTTGTAACATAACTATATTGCGGGGTTATTAGGAAGCTACTACACTTCGGTAAAATTTTCGGTAAAGTGTAGTAGCTTCACATATCTACGAAGGATGCGAGTAAAATCATAAAATCCGCCTATTTCCAATCCATTTTAATCCACGCACCATAAAGGGTGCGACTTTATCAACTTTTAAAGAGTTACGGCGAGCAACATCATACTACCATTTCCTTTCACATTTTAATCCACGCATCCGCGGAGGATGCGTGGATAGGCATTGATGTCACGATAGTAGTTCGTGTAATTTTAATTCACACACCTACGAGGGTACGTCCGAGCATAACATTTGCAACTACGTTATTCTCCCAGTTTTAATCCAAGTAGTGCGATTGCATCTACATGACATATTTTAATCCACGCACCCACGAAGGATGCGACGTTCGCGCTGAGCGTACTAGCCTACATATTTTAATCCACGCATCCACGGAGGATGCGACTGCAATTAGAAAGCAATGGTTTTAGGGACTGGTCTATTTTAATCCACGCATCCGCAAGGGATGCGACAGCGAAATCGCATAAAATTGATAGCGATTTTACTGTTTTATTTAGAAAGTTTATGCAAAAATTAGGTATTGCAATCTTTACCATTTCTATTTTTTTAGAAAAGTAAGAACAATATCCTTTATCTTCGCAGTGCAAATCTCCCGGGATTTTTTACGTTGCTTCCGATTCGCACCAACTTTCTCATATATAGTATGTCAGAATTCGAAGTTATTCGATTTTTCTGTAGAACTTTTTCACATTCTTACTTGTTACTTAATACGTGTGAACGATATTTCTTCACACGCTATTTTTTTTGAGTATGCACCTATGGGGAAGCAACAATATAACATCATAAACTTCTTGTACATCGGATACATTTTAATCTATGCACCAATACAAGGTGCGGTAGACAGAAACCTAATGATTACTGCCATTTTAATCCACGCATCCGCGAGGGATGCGACTCAAATATAGTCAGTCTGAGATATAGCCGGTTTGTTTTAATCCACGCACCCGTAAGGGATGCGACCAGAATCTGGAATTGCTATCCTCTATTTTGTGCTAATTTTAATCCCCGCACCCATAAAAGGGTGCGACCCAAAGAAGAAATTATTTTTTCTGAAATGAGTTCAACGATTTTAATCCACACACCCGTGAGAGGTGCGACGTACTTTTACGTTATCCATGATATACTTACCTCGTATTTTAATCCACGCACCCACGAAGGATGCGACAAAAAGGTTTTTTTTGCAATGATTGGTTTTGACATTTTAATCCACGCATCCGCAAGGGATGTGACAGCGAAATCGCATAAAATTGGTAGCGATTTCTCTGTTTTATTTAGAAAGTTTATGCAAAAATTAGGTATTGCAATCTTTACCATTTCTATTTTTT
>ENA-OWYG01000323-OWYG01000323.1-human-gut-metagenome-genome-assembly--contig:-NODE-323-length-32267-cov-7.683720_pt1 | contig 32267 bp, 26 predicted proteins | sample MGYA00249747_ERZ652080 | MGnify/ENA primary metagenome ERZ652080 (study PRJEB26925, sample SAMN05827071) | human gut metagenome | biome: ENVO:2100002; feature: ENVO:00000062; material: ENVO:00002003...
GGCAATCTGGAATGAATTTTGGCTACGTTACTGTGAACGGAGTGAACAGTAACGAACATATCCATAAAATTTTATAAAACTACGAAAATCAGTTGACAATAGAGTAAGTTTATACTAACCTAAAGTTAGCGAAGTATAACAATATTGTAAAACAGCAGCGTTATTATATTAAAGAATTAAAGAAATTTGCTCCACAGGAAGTGGATATGAGGGAGGAATGAAAAAATGTTTCTGCAGATACAGGGAATTCAGAAGTCTTTTGGTGCAGGGGACAGCCGGGTGGATGTGCTGAAAGGGCTGGATCTTGACATTGAGAGAGGAGAGTTTTGTGTGCTTCTGGGGCCGTCTGGTTCCGGTAAGTCTACGCTTCTGAATATTATCGGTGGGATTGACAGTGCAGACGAGGGAAATCTGGTCATAGACGGGGAGCGTCTGGCAGATATGTCGGAGAAGAATCTGTCTTTGTACAGGCGTAAGCATCTGGGATATATTTTTCAGATGTATAATCTGATCCCCAATCTTACAGTGCGGGAGAATATAGAGGTGGGAGCCTATCTCAGTGATAAGCCTCTGGATGTAGATGAACTGCTCCATACGCTGGGAATCTATGAGCACCAGAGAAAGCTTCCCAATCAGCTTTCCGGCGGTCAGCAGCAAAGGACTGCCATTGGCAGAGCCATTGTAAAGAATCCGGATATTCTTCTTTGCGATGAGCCTACAGGAGCCCTGGATTATAATACCTCCAAGGAAATCCTGAAGCTGATCGAGACGGTAAACCAGAAATACGGCAACACCATCGTCATGGTAACGCATAACGATGCCATCAAAGATATGGCTGACCGGGTGGTGAAGCTTCGCGATGGGATGATCCGCAAAAATTACCTCAATGAGCATAAGATCCCGGCAGCAGAGCTTGACTGGTAAGGAGGCATATGATGAAAAATCCTTTACGCAAACGTCTGCCCAGAGAACTGAAGGGAGAACTGGGAAAATATCTGGTTGTATTTATCCTGATGGTTGCATCCATTGGATTTGTGTCAGGCTTTCTGGTTGCAGATAACAGTATGCTTATTGCTTACAATGAAGGTTTTGAGAAGTACAACATAGAAGACGGAAACTTTCGCACAGCAGAGCAAGTCCACAAAACCCAGAGAGAAGAAATAGAGGCGCTGGGTGTGAAGCTGTATGATAATTATTATGTGGAGGAACCTCTGGATAATGGAAGCACCATGCGTTTTTTTAAAAACAGGCAGCAGGTGGACAAGGTCTGCCTGATGAAGGGAGAGCTGCCTGCCGGGACAGGAGAGATTGCCATTGACAGAATGTATGCAGACAACAACAATCTGTCTGTGGGAGATACGCTCCGGAGCGGAAAAAGAACCTGGAAGATTACCGGCCTGGTGGCACTTTCCGACTACAGCTGCCTGTTTCAGAATAACAACGATTCCATGTTTGATGCTGTGAAATTTGGGGTTTCTGTTGTGACTGAGGAGGAGTTTGATTCTTTGGATCAGGAAAAACTGCAGTACAATTATTCCTGGATCTATGACGAAAAACCGAAGACAGAAAAGGAAGAGAAAGAAGTTTCCGAGGATCTGATGGAGGATATGGGAAAGATTGTCACACTGGAGGCTTTTGTACCCCGGTATCTGAATCAGGCCATTACTTTTACAGGGGATGATATGGGTGGAGACAAGGCCATGATGATCATGCTTCTTTATATTATTATGGTGATCATGGCCTTTGTATTCGGAATTACCATCAGCAATACGATACGGAAAGAAGCCGGTGTTATCGGTACCTTACGTGCGTCCGGATATACCAGACAGGAACTGATTCTTCACTATATGACACTTCCGGTGCTGGTTACTTTTGTGGGTGCACTGATCGGAAATATCCTTGGATACACTGTATTAAAGGATGTATGTGCAGATATGTATTATGGAAGCTATAGTCTTCCGACTTATGTGACCGTATGGAATGGGGAGGCATTTGGGCTTACAACTCTGGTTCCGGTAGTTATTATGCTGGTGGTAAATTACGGAGTGCTCAGACATAAGCTGAAGCTGTCACCGTTAAAATTCCTGCGCAGGGATCTGTCGGGAAGAAAGCAGAAGAGGGCAATTTATCTGAGTCCGAAGATGAAAATCTTTTCCAGATTCCGGCTTCGGGTGATTTTTCAGAATATGAGTAATTATATGGTTCTGTTTATCGGGATCCTGTTTGCAAATCTGCTGCTGATGTTTGGATTGCTGCTTCCTTCGGCACTGTCCCATTACCAGGTGGAAATCCAGAACAACATGCTGGCAAAATACCAGTATATGCTTCAGGTTCCGGTCAGCGCAGTAAGTGGAAATAAATTTGACGGTCTGATCTCTCTGCTGGAGTTTTATATGGATTCCAGAACAGACAATGAAGATGCAGAGGAATTTTCTGCTTATTCCCTGAATACACTGCCAGGAAAATATAAGAGTGAGGAAGTACTGCTTTACGGGATCGAACCGGACAGCAGGTATGTAACGATAGATTTTAATAATACAAAAGATAAAAAAGATGAAGCGGGGAATAAAGAAAAAGCAGATAACAAGAATACGGCAAATGCAGAAAAAGAAAGCGCAGCAGTTTATATTTCGAGCGCATATGCGGATAAATTCCTGCTTCATGTGGGGGATACCATCACTCTGAAAGAAAAATACGAAAAAGAGAAATATTCGTTTAAAATAGCAGGAGTTTATGGTTATACGGCTGCCTTGTGTGTGTTTATGCCCCGCAGTGAACTGAATGATATTTTTGATCTGGGAGAGGATTATTACAGTGGGTATTTCTCAGATACAGAGCTTACAGATATCAAGAGCCAGTATATAGGATCTGTAGTTGACCTTGATGCACTGACAAAGATCTCCAGACAGCTGGATGTATCCATGGGAAGTATGATGGGTATGGTAAACGGATTTGCCATTATGATCTATATGGTACTGATCTATCTTCTTTCCAAGATCATTATCGAAAAAAATGCCCAGTCTATCTCAATGGTAAAAATCCTGGGCTATACAAATGGCGAGATCAGCAGGCTGTACATTCTGTCTACTTCAATGGTAGTAGTGCTCTGTCTGCTTGTCAGTCTTCCAATAGAAACGGCGGTTATGAAGGTTCTGTTCAGGGAGATGATGCTGTCAAGCATTTCCGGCTGGATTACGCTCTGGATCGACCCGATGATCTATGTGCAGATGTTTGCAGCAGGAATCATTACATACGGAATCGTTGCTTTGCTGGAATTTCGGAGAGTGAAGAAGGTTCCTATGGATGAAGCCTTAAAAAATGTCGAGTAGGACAAAATTTGATAAAAATTTGACATTATCTGGAATTTGTGATACGGTTACACAGGAAACTGTTAGAGCGACACGCTCTAGACCAATCAGTTGGAATAGGAGATTATTATGAGAAAAAGAACAACTTCAAGAGCAAAGGAAACTATTAAAGAAGCAACAACAAAGGCTACAGAAGCAGTCAAAGAGACAGTTGAGAAAACAACTGTAAAGGCTTCAGAAGTAATTGAAGAAGCAAAAGACGCTGCAGCTGATATTGCGAAGGCTCCGGTTGTAGAAGAAGCAAAAGAAACTGTAAAGAAAGCAGTAAAAGAAGTGGCTAAAAATATCGACATCAAAAAATTCGCAGAAACAACTATCGAATTACCTGGTTTTGCAGTTACAATGAGCTCCATCGAGGAAGCAATCAAAAAAGACATCAAAGACAAAGGCATCGAAGGAAAAGAAATCAGCGTTTATGTAAATGTTGAGCAGAAAGCCGCTTACTACACAGTAGACGGACAGGGCTCTGACGATTACAGAATCGACCTGAATACATTATAATCTGTAAGCATTTTTTATAAACCGAAAATGGATGTCTGCAGGGATCCGGAAAGAAAATCTGCAGACATAAAAACAGCAGGATTGTTCATAGAATGAACAGACCTGCTGTTTTGCTTATTTATGATAGAACCACACTGCGGCGGATATGGATGATATCTCAGGAAGCTTTCTGCTCAAACAGATCATCCCTTGTAATATTCTGTGCCCATTTCCCCTGGCGGTAATGATGGAATACCCATGGCCATTTCACAAACTCATCTGTACAGAGCAGGAAGTAAACCCACAATACCGGAAGCTTCAGGACAAAGGCCGCAAAAAATCCCAGAGGTACCGCATATACCCACATATCAATGGTATCGCAGATCAGTCCGAACTTCGTATCACCGCCTGCGCGGAATACCCCGGCGATCAGGGCTGTGTTTACCGCAGAACCCATAATATAATAGGTATTGATAAGCAGCATGTACTTCAAATAATGCATTGCCCCGTCACTTAAGGATGCAAATCTCAGGACCAGAGGCGTGATGGCAAATACGATCACACCGCCAATGGCACCGGCTATAATGGTCATCTTCAGCATTCTGGAAGCATACACCTTCGATTTCTCCAGATCCCCTTTTCCCATTACGTTTCCAAGAAGAATCGTTCCCGCACTGGCAATTGCAAAGCAGAACACAGAACCGATATTGCGCACAACCGTAACCAGAGAGTTGGCTGCAACGGCATCTGTTCCGAGATGTCCCAGGATAACAGAGTACATGGAGAAAGCAACACTCCAGGAAATGTCATTTCCAAGAGCGGGAAGTGACAGCCGGACGAAGTCACCAAACAGCACCTTACTGCGGATAAACATAAAGGTCAGGTTCAATTTAACATCTCTGCTCAGGAAAGAAACGATCACGCATGCTGCCAGTTCGATCAGTCTGGAAGCAGCAGTTGCAATGGCAACACCTGTAGCCCCCAGCTTCGGTGCGCCGAAAAGCCCGAAGATAAAAGTGGCATTCAGGATAATATTCAATATAAAAGCCAGCATATTCAATGCCATACTGATCGTTACACGTCCGATACTGCGCAAAATCGCCAGATAAATCTCTGTAATTCCCCAGCAGAGATATGTAATTCCCATAATCCTAAGATAAGAGGAACCGATAGAGATCAGTTCCTGATCAGAAGTAAAAATCTTCATCATAAGCTGAGGAGCAGTAAATGCGATCAGTGCTACGATTCCCGAGATTATGATGGAAAAGCGGAGGGCAATTCCCTCGATCACATGAATAGCCTGCATATTATTTTTTCCGAAATACTGCGCACACAGAAGAGATGCGCCTGTACCAAGTCCATAATATACCATAAACAGGATATTGGAGTAATTGGCAGCCAGAGACACCGCAGAAATCGCAGACTGTCCCACATAATTAAGCATAATTACATCTGCGGAGTTAACCGCTGCACTGAGCAGATTCTGAATAATGATCGGAATCGTCAGTTTAAGCATCTGCCGGTAAAAATTATCCTTACCGGCCGATAATGTGTTTATCATATTTACCCCCGTAATAAGTATTTGCCCGATCAGGCAGTTTTATTAGTCTGTTTTCAGCATAATCCTTCCGGCAGAAAAACGCTATCGGTATTTTGACTGATTTCTACGTTATTTTGACTTTTGAGCCCTTAAACAAATCATCTTTGCTTATAATACCTTGCATAAAAGAAGTCGGACTGATATAATTCGTATGTATTTTGAGAGGAATACATACTGTGACTGATAAAAAATATAATGGGAGAAGTTTATGGCGACATTACAGCAATTAGATATGAATATTTTACTGTGGATCCAGGAACATTTAAGGGTGGATGCCCTGACTCCGTTCTGGAGAGCAGTCACCTTCCTCGGAAACGGAGGATGGTTCTGGATCGTATTATGTGTGCTTCTGATCTGTTTCGGGAAAACACGCAAAACAGGAGTGACAGCGGCACTCTCGCTGCTGTCAGGGTTTCTGATCACAAATCTGCTGATAAAAAATGCAGTAGCCCGTCCAAGACCTTTTGATACTTATACACAGATCATCCCGCTGATCACCAGACCGAAAGACTATTCATTTCCATCCGGCCATACCTGCGCTTCCTTTGCCGTTGCACTGGTCTGTCTGCGGATGCTGCCCGGGAAATGGGGAATTTTGCCTGTTGTTCTGGCCGGAATGATTGCTTTTTCCAGACTCTATCTGGGCGTACATTATCCGGGGGATGTTCTGGCAGGATTTCTGGTGGCATTGCTCACAAGTACAGTGGCATGCAGGCTGATGCGGAGAACATTTTCACCTCAGAAAAGCTGACCGGTTCAGAAGAAAACTTCCGGGGGGAAATACAAAAAAGATATGCAAAAATCAGCAGAAAAATATTCGAATGTAAAGTGTAAAGGATAATCTTGTAATGAACAAAAATGAAATCTATATAAAGAGCGGAACCAATTACAAAGAAATGACAAAGGAACTGCTGGCACAGTGCGGCCTGGCGTCTGTAATTTCAGATAAAAAGATGCAGATTGGTATCAAGCCTAATCTTGTATCACCTTCCGAGGCTTCATGGGGAGCTACCACACATCCGGAAATTGTGGCGGGAATTATTGAGTATCTGCAGGAAAACGGATATGGAAATATTGCCATTCTGGAAGGCTCCTGGGTGGGAGATAAGACCACAGAAGCATACGAAGTGTGCGGATATCGTGAACTAACGGAAAAATATCAGGTGCCTTTTTGGGATATGCAGAAAGACAAGGGGATTGAAAGAGATTGCAGGGGGATGAAACTGAATGTCTGTGAACGTGCGGCAAATATCGATTTTCTGATCAATGTTCCGGTATTGAAAGGCCATTGTCAGACAAAGATCACATGTGCATTGAAAAATATGAAAGGATTGATCCCCAATACAGAGAAGCGTCATTTTCATGCGATGGGACTGCATGAACCGATTGCACATCTGAATGCGGGGCTCCATCAGGATTTTGTCGTGGTTGATAACATTTGCGGGGATCTGGATTTCGAGGATGGCGGAAATCCGGTAGTGATGAACCGTATCTGGGCGGGGACGGATCCGGTACTGATCGATTCTTATGTATGTCAGATCATGCATTATACAACGAAAGATGTACCGTATATTGAACTGGCAGAGAAGCTTGGGGTTGGAAGTACTGATCTGAAAAATGCCCGCATCGTATACTGTGAGGAAAATGCCCGCAAAGAACTTCCGAAATCAAGAAAAGTGGTAGAACTTCAGGATGCAGTAGAAGAAGTAGAATCCTGCAGTGCCTGCTATGGTTATCTCATCCCGGCTCTGGAAATGCTTAAAAATGACGGCCTTTTTGAGAAACTGGACACGAAAATCTGCATCGGCCAGGGATACCGCGGAAAAACAGGAAAACTGGGTGTAGGTGCATGCACCTGTAAATTTGAACATAACGTAAAGGGATGTCCTCCAACAGAGAATCAGATTTATGATTTCCTGAAGCAGTATATTCTGGGAGAAAATAAATAATATGATATCAGGGTCCTAGTACATCGTTTTCGAAATAACTATACCACTCACTTGTCTGCGAATCCGATTGCACAGGTCTAAAAGCCTCAGCGTAGCCCGCTACGCCTGCGTTTTTATACCAGCACACTCGAATCCGCATCCTACGCGATTGGTATAGTTATTTACGAAACGATGTACTAGGTTCAAAATTCGTGCCTGCATGATAAGACTTTTGAATCTGGAACCCTGTTTGATTTTACAATGCCATCTTTATCATCTGTATAATTTTATCCTGCTCAAATTTACTGCTGTCAAATGCCAGATGATACTGGGAAATATCTTTCCATTTCTTATCTGTAAAGTACTCATAATAAGTACGCCGTTCTTTATCCACTTTCTTAACCAGCTTCTGTGCACTTTTTTCTTCCCGTCCTGTACGCTCGATGACAGTCTGTACACGATACTCAAATGGCGCATGAATAAATACGCTCAGGCATTTATTGTCGAGGATGTGATTGGCGCATCGGCCAACGATCACACAATCTTCTTTCTCAGCAGCATCCAGAATAATCTTTCGCTGAAGGTCAAAGAGCACATCATTCATGGGAACAAAGTGAAAATCGCTGTCCATCTGAAGTTCATGGTCAATGGGGAAACGCCACTGGCTGCCACGTTTCTCATCAACCTTGGCAAGCAGATCAAAAGGAATATTCTCTTTGTGAGCTGCAATATCGATCAGCTCTTTGTCATAAAAAGCAAATCCAAGCTCTTCTGCCAGAGCCTTACCGATCAGGCGGCCATTACTGCCGAGCATCCTGTTTATTGTAATCACGCGTTTACTCATAATCAAACCCTCCTTTATGACATCTCTGTTATTGAACGATATAGATTCAGGCGGATATTCGCAAATTGTACCTGTTATCTGCAATTAACAGTGATAAGTCTTTTATTTGTGAACATTATAACATTGATACTCGAAAAAATCCAGTAAAACATATAAAAAACCAAATATATTACGAAAATATTTGGGTACAGTGCACAAAAACGATTCGCAATGAAACAAATGATACAGTTAATCCGATAATATTTTGAAAAGTGTTTTTTTGGATAGTTTTATCAATAGACACTTTTGGCTGTCATATGCTAGAATTAGAGTAATATTTACAGCAAGCAGCAAAGCGGATGATATTATCCGCCTGACCAGGATTACTGCCGAGTCAGAAGACGCCGGTAAAGTGAAAAATTTTTTTATGAAATTTATTTATGAAATAGAGGATATTTATAGATTTTTTCTTTAAGCTATGGTATTATATTAAATTGGCTGTCTGACGACAGATCCGAGTCAAAATATTACAAGAGATATGAAAAGTATGTAAGAAAGGGATACGATACATAATGCTGAAAATCAAAAGCTATGTAAAGGTAAACAGTCTGGCGGAAGCTTATGAACTGAACCAGAAGAAAACAGCCCGTATTCTTGGGGGAATGGTCTGGATGAAAATGGGCAACAGAGCAATATCCACAGCGATTGATCTTTCCGGTCTGGGGCTGGATGCGATTTCGGAGAATGATGACGAATTTGTCATCGGATGTATGACTCCGCTTCATGACCTGGAGACAAATGAAGCTCTGAATACCTACACACATGGAGCTATGAAAGAAAGCCTTTGCCACATTGTAGGCGTACAGTTCAGAAACTGTGCCACTGTGGGAGGAAGCATTTATGGAAGATATGGTTTCTCAGATGTTCTGACCATGTTCCTGGGAATGGATACATGGGTAGAATTATATGATGCAGGCCGTATTCCACTGACTGAATTTGTAAATATGAAGAAGGACAATGACATCCTTGTAAATATCATCGTGCGAAAAGAGCCACTTCTTACCTGTTACTTAAGTCAGAGAAACATAAAAACAGATTTCCCGGTGCTGACCTGTGCAGCTTCTGTGATCGGAAATGAGGCAAGGACTGTGATAGGTGCCAGACCTGCACGTGCCATGATCGTGGAAGATAAGAAGCAGATCCTGAAGAATTTCCGGAACATGACAAAAAAGCAGAAGGAAGAGGCAATCGAAGCCTTTGCAGAATATGCGGCAGAGAACGTTCCTACTGCAGGCAATATGCGAGGATCAAAGGAATACAGAACCCTTCTTGTAAAAGTACTGACAAGAAGAGCCTGGGAAGCAGTAGGAGGGATGAAAAATGAATATTAATTTCTGGCTTAACGGAGTGAACCGCCACGCAGAGATCTCCCCGGATACACTGCTGATCGATTTCTTAAGAAAACAGGGCTGTTTCAGCGTGAAAAGAGGCTGCGAAACTGCGAACTGTGGTCTTTGCACAGTTCTTATGGACGGTCGTCCGGTGCTTTCCTGCAGTACACTTGCAGCCCGCATTGAGGGAAAGAAAATCGTTACATTGGAAGGAATGCAGAGAGAAGCGCAGGAGTTTGGAAGCTTTCTGGCGAATGAAGGTGCGGAACAGTGCGGTTTCTGCAATCCGGGATTTATCATGAATGTATTTGCGATGCTCAACGAGATCAAAGATCCCACAGAGGAGCAGATCAAAGAATATCTTGCGGGAAATCTGTGCAGATGTTCCGGTTTTGTTTCCCAGACAAGGAGTATCCTGAAGTTCCTGAAATATAAGAAAGCACAGGAGGAAGCATAAAGATGAAATATGTAAATCAACCTGTACGTAAAACAGATGCAATGTCACTGGTAACCGGAAAGCCTGTCTATACAGATGATCTGGCACCAAGGGACTGCCTGATCGTGAAGATACTGAGAAGTCCCCACGCCAACGCCTGGGTGGAAGATATTAAAACAGGTACTGCCGAGAAGGTGGCCGGAATTGCATGTGTCCTTACCTATAAAGATGTACCTCAGAAACGTTTTACCCTTGCCGGCCAGACTGCACCGGAGATGAGTCCGGATGACAGACTGATCCTTGACCGTCATGTACGTTTTGTGGGAGATGCAGTTGCCATTGTTGCGGGTGAGACAGAAGAGGCGGTAGATAAAGCATTGAAGAGAATCCGCGTAGATTACCGCGTGGAGACACCGGTTCTGGATATCCACAAGGCAAAAGATAATCCGATCCTGGTCCATCCGGAGGATGACTGGAAGCTGAAAATTCCTCTTGGCGGAGACAACAAAAGAAACTTATGTGCATCTGCAGTGGAAGAACATGGAAATGTAGATGAAGTTCTGGCAAAGTGTAAATATACTGTAGAGCGCACTTATCATACAAGAGCAAACCAGCAGACTATGATGGAGACTTTCCGCACAGCCTGCTATATGGATCATTTCGGCAGACTGATCGTTCTGTCCTCAACACAGATCCCATTCCATGTGCGAAGGATCGTTGGAAGGGCACTGGACATTCCTGCTTCCAAAGTACGTGTGATCAAGCCAAGGATCGGTGGCGGCTTTGGTGCAAAGCAGACCTCTGTCAGTGAGATCTATCCGGCGATCGTGACCTGGAAAACAGGCCGCCCGTCCAAGATGATCTTCTCCAGATATGAGTCCATGATCTGCTCTTCACCGCGCCATGAGATGGAGATCACAGTACGCGCAGGTGCAGATGAAAATGGTATCATCAAGGCAATTGATCTTTATACTTTGTCCAACACTGGGGCATACGGAGAACACAGTTCTACAACAGTAGGACTCAGCGGTCATAAATCAATCGCTCTTTACAGACATACAGAGGCCTACAGGTTTGCTTTTGATGTTGTCTATACAAATGTGCAGGCTGCAGGTGCCTATCGTGGTTATGGTGCAACCCAGGGTATTTTTGCAGTGGAATCTGCAGTAAATGAGCTGGCACATAAGATGGGAATGGATCCTGTTAAGGTAAAAGAAATGAATATGCCTGTAGAGGGCGGTCCTCTTCCGGGATATCCGGATGTTCCTTATGCACAGAGCTGTTCCATGGACCGCTGTATGGCGCGCGCCAAAGAGATGATGCACTGGGATTCCAAATATCCATGCAGGGATATGGGAAATGGAAAGGTCCGCGGAGTCGGTGTTGCCATGGCTATGCAGGGATCCTCTATTGCAGGAGTTGACGTAGGCGGCGCAGATATTAAGCTGAATGAAGATGGTTCTTATACACTGGCACTTGGATGTACGGATATGGGAACAGGCTGTGATACCGTTATGGCGCAGATTGCGGCTGACTGTCTAAATACGCCTATGGATAACATAGTAGTATTCAGTGTGGATACGGATATTTCTCCTTATGATTCCGGTTCCTATGCTTCCGCCACAACCTATACCACCGGTGTAGCGGTTATGAAGGCCTGTGAGGAGCTGAAGAAAAAAATCTGTAAGCTTGGCGCAGAGATGATGGAAGTAGATGAGGGAAAAGTTGATTTTGACGGATCCTGTGTATTCTATGATGAGACACTTGAGATAAGCGATGGGGCAGACGGAAATGCAGCAGGTCATATGACAGATGCAGAAGAGGGCTATAGTGTTGATATGGATGCCATCAGTTCTGAAAATGCCCAGAAGAAAGTTTCATTGGAAGATATTGCATTAAAGAGCACTTTCTTTAACAATATCGAGCTTCAGGTTGTGAAACAGCATTCTTCACCGATCTCGCCGCCGCCGTTTATGGTAGGTATGGCAGAAGTAGAGGTGGATACAGAGACAGGCAGTGTGGATGTTCTGGATTATGTGGCGGTTGTTGACTGCGGTACACCGATCAATCCGAATCTTGCACGTGTACAGACGGAGGGCGGTATTGCACAGGGAATTGGCATGGCTCTCTGGGAAGATGTACAATATACAGATAAAGGTAAGATCCGCAACAACTCTTTTATGCAGTATAAGATCCCAACCAGACAGGATATCGGAAATATCCGCGTGGATTTCGAGTGCAGTTACGAAAAGAGCGGTCCTTTTGGTGCCAAATCCATCGGTGAGCTTGTAATTGATACTCCATGTCCGGCACTGGCTGAGGCAATTTATAATGCAACAGGTGTGCGTCTGACAGAGCTTCCGATGACTCCTGAGAAGATTGCCATGGAGATTTTGAAAAACCGCGAATCCATCCGGTCAGGGACAAAGGTGGAAGAATGAGAGAATTATGCCTTGCCTGTGCAGGTTTTGCCCTGGAGTTTATAGTTTTTTATGCAGCAGGCATTGTTCTGGTCCGGATATTGAAAGTAAAAGGGGATTGTTCCCTGACTTTCATACTGGGATATCTGGTTTACTTTGCAGTGTTTGAACTGGTGATCGTACCGATGACACTGAAATGGGTATCCCTGACAGCTGCGGCTTATATATGGGCAGGAATCATGTCTCTGGTTATCTGCGCAGCTGTGATCTGCACAATAAAAAAACAACGGAGAATACGTGCCGGACAAACGGGAACATGTAGTGGGATTTTTGGAAGCATTTCTGAAATATGGAAAAATCACTCTGTGATGATTATCCTTGCAGGTGCCGTAGTATTGCTGCAGTGTCTGATTGTGATCTTTTACGAGGATACAACAGTAGATGCGGCGTATTATGTAGGTACAGTGAGTACTTCTGTATACACAGATACTCTTGGCAGATATAATCCCTTTAACGGAGCGATCCAGAAGGCATTTCAGGCCAGATATGTTTTTTCCGCATATCCGATGCATAATGCAGTGTGGTGCAGACTTCTGGGAATCCATCCCATTGTGCAGGCAAAGCAGGTAATGTCATGTATGAATGTAGTGACTGCCAATCTGATCATTTATCAGATCGGTAAGAGACTGTTTGACGGAAACAGGAAGAAAGCAGATCTGATGCTTGTCTTTGTCTGTGTTTTACAGCTGTTTTGCGGTACGATTTATTCCTCCGGAACTTTTTTCTTTACCAGAAGCTACGAGGGAAAAGCCATCCTTGCCAACATTGCCATCCCTGCAGTTCTCATGTGTGCCGTCTGGTATCTGCAGGAGAAAAACAGCAGGAATGTCTGGATCATATTGTTTGTCACAGCGGTCAGTGCGCTGACATTTTCCGGTTCTGCTATCATCTTTCCTATCGTGATCGCAGCGGGAATGGCTCCGGCGGCAGTTATGAATAAGAGATTTTCGGGGCTGGTATATTGTGCAGTGTGTATGCTTCCGTCGGCATTATATGCAGCTGTATTTTTTGCATGCAGAATCGGTCTGCTGACGCTGGCTGCATCATAATACAGAAAGGAGAAAAAAATGGCAGGTGTAACAATTCAGGAACTGGGACTGCGCTTTGTTGATGCATGTATGAGGCTGTACTGGGGTTCCTGCTGGTATCCTCTTCTGTTTGCTGTAGGACTGATCTGCACACTGGTCCTGGGGAGAAAAAGAAAGTCCGGGATATTTGTCGGCTATACAGTATTTCTGCTGCTGACAGTATATAATCCGCTGGTTGTAAAATATCTTATCGCAAAGGTGAAGTTTGAGAATGAATATTACCGGTTTATCTGGATTCTTCCTGTGATCCCGGCGGTTGCCTACTATGGAGTCAGACTTGTGACCGCTTTTAGAAAGACCTGGATAAAAGTTCTTATGGCTGCAGCTGTGCTGACAGGTTTTGTGATCTTGGGAAATCCGCTGGACGGGGTAGTGACCAATTTTGCAATGGCAGAGAATATTTATAAGGTGCCCAATGATCTGCGTGCAGTCTGCGACGTGATCCACCAGAACCAGGAGAATGATTTTCCAAGGGTTGTTTTTGACGGCAGTCTTAACAGCATTGTGCGACAGTATGATGCGGGGATCGCCACTGTAATAAGCAGAAATGCAAGTATCTACAGATCAGGCAGTACAGTGGCGGGAAACTATGATGAGAACAGCAGTTTCTATAAAAGACAGAAAGCATTGCTGGATGTGATCGATTATCATATCTATGAAGATAAAGAAGGGTTTCAGGCTGCGTTGAAGAAATCAAAGACAGATTTCGTAGTAACACAGATCGGGCTGGTTGACCATGATTTTCTGACAGAGTGTGGTTGTGAACTGATCGCACAGACGGAATCCTGCTACATTTACAGATTTGATTATAGTAATCCTCGTAAATAATGCATATTGAATAATGCATATTGATCCGGCTCATCAGAGCGTGAAATTCTGCCAAGCTGTTTCAAATGCATTAATTAAGAGGCGTGCTATGATCGAAATATCATATATCTTACAAGAGAAGGAGAAAAGAAATGAAAAGTAACATAAAAAGACTTTCACTCTGCCTTTCAGCACTGATGTTGCTGATACTGGCAAGTCCGCTGACTGTACTTGCAGCAGAGGAAGAGGTGGCTGCATCTGCGAAATTTTACGGCACATTCTGGTCGTTGGTTCCGCCGCTTGTTGCCATTGCACTGGCACTGATCACCAAAGAAGTATACAGTTCACTGTTTGTAGGAATACTGGTTGGTGCACTGTTCTACTCTAATTTTAATTTCGAAGGAACAATCCTTCATATTTTTGAAGGCGGAATGATCAGCGTTCTGACAGATTCTTATAATATGGGTATCCTGATCTTCCTTGTTATTCTGGGAACCATGGTATGCCTGATGAACAGGGCAGGCGGTTCCGCAGCATTCGGACGCTGGGCCGGTAAGAGGATTAAAAGCAGAGTTGGTGCGGAACTCTCAACCATCATTCTTGGTGTACTGATCTTTATTGACGATTATTTTAACTGTCTGACAGTAGGAAGCGTTATGCGTCCTGTGACAGATAAGCACAATGTGTCCCGCGCAAAGCTGGCGTACCTGATCGATGCCACAGCAGCACCGGTATGTATCATTGCACCGATTTCTTCATGGGCTGCGGCAGTCAGCGGATTTGTAGAAGGAGAGGATGGAATTACCCTGTTTGTACATGCAATTCCCTATAACTTCTACGCACTGCTTACGATCTTCATGATGGTGGCAATGGTTCTTATGAAAGTAGAATTCGGAACAATGGGTGTTCATGAGACAAATGCTTTAAAAGGCGATATCTACACAACACCTGCACGTCCTTATGCAAACGCGGCTGAAGATGAGAAAAGTAATCCGCGTGGCAAGGTGATCGATCTTCTGATCCCGATTGTAAGCCTTGTAATATGCTGCGTAATCGGTATGATCTATACAGGTGGTTTCTTTAGCGGAACTGATTTTGTAACTGCATTTTCACAGAGTGATGCATCTGTGGGACTGGTGCTTGGAAGCTTCTTCGGACTGGTTATCACGATTGTTTTATATCTGATACGTCGTGTTATGAATTTCAGAGACTGTATGGCGTGTATTCCGGACGGATTCAAAGCAATGGTACCTGCGATCCTGATCCTTACTTTTGCCTGGACATTGAAGGCCATGACAGACAGCCTTGGTGCATCTGTATTTGTATCTGCAATTGTTAAAAGCTCTGCAGGCGGGCTGATGAATTTCCTTCCTGCAATTATCTTTGTGATCGGGGCTGTTATCGCATTTGCGACAGGTACTTCATGGGGAACCTTTGGTATCCTGATCCCGATTGTTGTTAATGTATTCTCAGGAACAAATCATGAACTGATGATCATCTCTATTTCTGCATGTATGGCAGGTGCTGTATGTGGAGATCACTGTTCACCGATTTCCGATACAACCATCATGGCATCAGCAGGTGCACAGTGTGAACATGTAAATCATGTCAGCACACAGCTTCCCTATGCAATGGTTGCAGCAGCAGTATCTTTCCTGACTTATATTATCGCAGGATTTGTACAGACAGCATGGATCGCACTTCCGGCAGGAATCATTCTTATGGCGATCACCCTGGTGATCATCCGATTAAAATTCGACGATCTGAAAATGTAAATAAAACCGGGCAGTCAGCACAATGCATGACTGCCCATAATTTTTGACTTGTAACAAAATAATGCATCTTTTGTAACAAAATAAAAAACTTTACTTTTTTCGGTAATTATGATAATATAGACCTTGTATTAAATAAATTATATAAATCCTTTGAAAATCAGATTTTCAAGATACGCGCCTGTAGCTCAGTGGATAGAGCAGTGGTTTCCGGTACCATGTGCGGGGGTTCGATTCCCTTCAGGCGTGCTGCCTGGGACGTATGTACAGTTCCGGTGCGTTGTATCACAGGAGTTATCAGAATCGGGAACTGTCAGAAATCGTATGCGGTAGTGAACGGAGCAAACGGTAACTCATAAGGAGGACAAGAACTTGGATGATTTTAGAGAATGGTTATCAGATAATCTCCGGTATTTTATGCTGGGTGGAGCTATTCTGATAATTGTGGTTGTCCTGTTTTGCGGCATTCGAGCCTGTTCCGGAAGTAATAAGGGGAATTCCGGAGATGAACAGAAAACCACATCCGAAGACCAGGGAAATGTTCCTTCTTCTCCGATAAGTGAAGGGGAGTCTGACGAGAAGAAAGAAGACGCCAATCCCATGGAAACAGCAGATGCAGACGTTACTGCATTGATCACGAGCTATTATCAGGCTCTGGGGGAAAAAGATATTGCAACGCTGAAGACTCTGGAAGATGATTTCACACCGTCTGATGAGTCAAAAGTCACAAATTTGAAAGATTATATCGAAGGGTATGAAGTAGGCGATGTGTACACGAAGAAAGGTATGACAGATGATTCTTACGTGGTTTACGCCTGTTTCTCGTATATCTGTCAGGGCGTTGAGACCAAGGCCCCTGCACTGACTCAGTTCTACGTATATAAGAACAGCGAAGGAAACTGGGTGATCAATAACGGAGCTTTACAGGATTCTGAGATTTCCGCATATATGGAAAAACAGTTATCAGACAGTGATGTTTCAGCTCTTATAAAGAAGGTGCAGAATGAACTGGATCAGGCACAGCAATCTGATCCGTCTCTTGAAGAATTCCTGAATGGTCTTGGGGAGGAAGCAGGTGTGTCAACAGAGGCAGAAGATGGCACGATGCTTACTGCTTCGGAGGAATGTAATGTACGCGCAGAAGCCAGCACAGATGCTGATATCCTTGGCGTGATCTCAGCAGGTGATCAGGTTCAGAAGACAGGTACTGATGGTGAATGGGTTCAGATCGACTACGACGGTCAGACCGGATACATCAGAGGGGATTTACTCGAATAAAATTGAATATGGAACGTAAAAAATACAGGCGGTTATCCTTGTGGTAACTGCCTGTATTTTTACGTTCTGTTTTTCTGACATTGTTTTTGTCAGCTTCTGCCGGAGATTTTGCTGTTCTTATTACTTTTCGCAACTTCCGCAAGGGACTTACTTGATTCGATTAAATTCACCGTATGTAACTCCTGTCGATAATTCTGTCTGATGCAGGGAAGCCAGTTCGTGCACTGTTACAAGCTGATAGCCTTCTTCGATAAGCTGCGGGATTAGGATCTCGGCTGCATCTACAGAGGTGCTGAAGATATCGTGCATCAGAATAATGGAACCATCTTTTACGTTATTCATGACTTCCTCAACCGTAGATTCCACATCCTGCGTTTTCCAGTCCAGGGTGTCAATGGACCACAGAATCATCGGGGTTCCCACAGTTGATTTTACCGTATCATTAACAGATCCATATGGCGGGCGGACCACCGAAGCTCCCTCACCTGTAAGATTTACAAGCTGTTCATCCACTCTTGCAATTTCTGAACTGATCTCATCCGAAGAAAGAGTCGCCAGATCCTTATGGTCATAAGTGTGGTTTCCAAGTTCACAGCCCAGTTTTTTCATGCGTTTTACTTCGTCCGGAAAACTGGCAATCTCAGTACCCACCATAAAGAAAGTTGCCTTTGCATTATTTTCTTCCAGACAGTCCAGAAGACGGTCTGTAAAAGAACTGGGACCATCATCAAAAGTAAGGGCAACCGACTTCTTTGCCGTAGATGTACCGGACTTGTCAGAGGTAGCTGACTTATCTGAAGATTTCTTCTTCGAGGATTTTTTCTTTGGCGTATAACCTTTCAGAGAACCATCTGTATCCAGTTCATAAGTTTTCTTATCTATTATCACAGTCCCTGTCTGCAGAATACCATCCATATCAAAATAATACCGCTTCTTTCCGATATCTGTCCAGCCTGTCTGCATAATACCGGTCTCATCCATATAGTACTGTTTCCCGTCTGTATCTGTGAACCATCCTGTGTATGGTTTATCATCCACCAGAAACATCCAGTTACTTCCGCTGGAAGCCCAGCTGCCCTCTGATGCCTCAGGCGAGATATCAGTGCTTAATGCAGGACCGCCCGGAGAAGTTTCAGATGAATCTGAAGAAGTGCGTCCAAACAGTTTCCCGGAAGAAGAATCCGTAAAATTATCATTGCTATCAGTCAATGTTTCCTCAGAAGTAAACTCCGCAGAATCCTGATCTTCTGACACGAAAGCTCCGGCATCGCTGATGGCATCTGCCTGTGAAGTCACAGCGGAAGAACGGGTGAAAATTCCTCCAAGTATCAGACACAGAATAACAGAAAGTGCGATCAGCCACCGGTTTGTACGTGGTAAATGATCGGACATGAAAGCCTCCTTTTTGATAAAATCAGTGACAAAAAAGATATCCTGTCATTCGATATCATACAATAAAATCTGACAAAATACAAGGCGATTCCCCATTCCTGCCCTTTTGAAAAAAATTCCAGAAAAATTCCATCAAAATTTCACCGTTGATAAGATGTACAAAAAATTATATAATAGAACAATGGACGAAAAAATCAGAATAAACAAATATTTAAGCGAGGCAGGCATATGCTCCAGACGGGAAGCCGACCGGATGATCGAAGAGGGAAGGATTACGGTAAACGGAAAAAAAGCAGAAAGCGGTCAGAAAGTCAGCCTGGAAGATGAGATCTGTGCAGACAATATACCTGTCCATAAAAATGAAAAAAAAGTACTGCTTCTTTTTAACAAACCCAGAGGGATCGTGTGCAGTACAAAGCAGCAGTTTGATGAGACGACGGTAACAGATTATCTGGATTATCCTCTGCGTGTTTATCCTGTGGGCAGACTGGATAAAGAATCACAGGGCCTTCTCCTTCTGACAAATGAAGGAGATCTGGTCAATAAGATCATGCGCGCCGGAAACTATCATGAGAAAGAATATTTTGTGACAGTGAATAAGCCGGTGGACAGGGAATTTGTCCGAAGGATGAGCAAGGGAGTCCCTGTTCTTGATACAGTGACCAGACCATGCAGAGTGGCGCAGACAGGAGAATGCAGCTTTCGGATCATTCTGACACAGGGACTGAACCGGCAGATCCGCAGAATGTGCCGGTATCTGGGATATGAGGTACAGAAGCTGAAAAGGATCAGGATCATGAATCTGACTCTGGACGGGATCAGAGAAGGCGAATACAGAGAGATCACAGCACAGGAATGGGAAGAACTGAACCATTTACTGGAATCTTCCACAAGTGAAACAGTGATCAGAACAGGAGAACAGAATGGAAACAGCAGCGATCATGCGAATGAAAGAGCTGGTGCAAAAGCTGGACAGGGCAGCAAAGGCGTATTACCAGCAGGATACAGAGATCATAAGCAACAGAGAGTACGATCAGATGTACGACGAGCTTCAGGCTCTGGAGAAAGAAACAGGCACTGTTCTGGCAAACAGCCCAACCGTAAGCGTAGGGTACGAGGCAGTTGACCAGCTTCCAAAAGAAGAACACGAATCCCCCATGCTGTCTCTGGACAAGACTAAGGACAGAGAAGTTCTGAGGGAATTTATCGGGGAACACAAAACGCTTCTGTCATGGAAGCTGGACGGACTGACGATCGTTCTTACCTACGAGAATGGAGGACTTGCCAAAGCAGTTACACGTGGAAACGGTGTGACAGGAGAGGTTGTCACCAATAATGCCAGAGTATTTAAGAACGTTCCTCTTAAAATCCCGTATCAGGGAAGACTGGTGTTGCGTGGGGAAGCGATCATTACCTATTCGGACTTTGAACGGATCAATGAATCCATAGAAGACGTTGATGCGAAATACAAGAATCCGAGAAACTTATGCAGCGGTTCTGTCCGTCAGTTAAACAATGAGATCACAGCCCGCAGGAATGTGCGTTTCTACGCATTTACGCTGGTAAGCGCCGACGGGGTTGATTTCCATAATTCAAGAGCCCGGCAGTTTGAATGGCTGAAAGAACAGGGATTTGATGTAGTGGAATACAGGACAGTCACAGCTTCAACGCTGGATGAAGCCATGGAATATTTTTCAACTGCGATCACTGAGAATGATTTTCCGTCGGACGGATTGGTTGCTCTTTATGATGATATTGCATACGGAGATTCCCTTGGAAGAACAGCGAAATTTCCCAGAAATGCTTTTGCATTCAAATGGGCAGATGAGATCAGAGAAACCCATCTTCTTGAGATCGAATGGAGCCCGTCAAGAACAGGGCTGATCAATCCAGTGGCTGTTTTTGAACCGGTCGAGCTGGAGGGAACCACTGTGAGCCGCGCCAGCGTACACAATGTAAGCATTCTAAAAGAATTGCAGCTTGGTATCGGGGATAAGATCACTGTATATAAAGCAAATATGATCATTCCGCAGATTGCAGAAAACCTCACACGCAGCAGTAAACTGGAAATTCCGGATACTTGCCCTGCATGTGGCCATGGGACACAGATACAGAAGGTAAATGATGTGGAGGCACTTTACTGTACAAATCCTGACTGTGCCGCAAAGAAGATCAAATCCTTTGCACTTTTTGCAAGCAGGGATGCCATGAACATTGACGGACTGTCAGAAGCAACACTGGAGAAATTCATTGCAAGAGGCTTTATTCATGATTTCGGAGATATTTTTGAGATTGGAAAGCATCGTGATGAGATCGTGGAGATGGACGGATTCGGGGAGAAATCCTTTGAGAACCTGATGACCAGCCTTGATAAAGCTAAGGAGACTACTCTTGCGAAGGTGATCTACAGCCTTGGAATCGCCAATATCGGCCTTGCCAATGCAAAAGTGATCTGCAGGCATTTTGATGATGATCTGGAGAAGATCCGTCATGCAGATAAAGAGGAAATCAGCTCTATTGATACCATCGGACCGGTAATTGCCGGAAGTCTAACTGATTATTTTTCAGACGAGGATAATAACAGAAAACTGGATCATCTGATGAGCCATCTGACTGTTAAGAAAGAAGAAAAGACAGGTGAGCAGATTTTCCGGAACATGAATTTCGTTATCACAGGAAGTGTGGAGCACTTTGCAAACAGAGCACAGGCAAAGGAATTTATTGAGTCTCTGGGAGGCAAGGTGACCGGATCAGTAACATCGAAGACGAACTACCTGATCAATAATGACACAACTTCCAATTCTTCAAAGAATAAAAAAGCCAAAGAACTGGGAATCCCGATCCTTTCTGAAGAAGATTTCCTGAAGATGGCACAACAATAAAATAATAAGAACAGGAGATAAGATAATGCCAATTAAAATACAGAGCGATCTGCCAGTAAAAGAGATTTTGGAAAAAGAAAATATTTTCGTGATGGATGAGTCACGTGCATCCCATCAGGATATCCGCCCCATTCAGATCCTCATTTTGAACCTGATGCCTCTGAAAGAGGAGACAGAGCTTCAGCTTCTGCGTTCCCTTTCCAACACGCCGCTGCAGGTAGATGTCACCTTTATGGCAGTACAGAGCCATGAAGCGAAGAATACATCTGTGAGTCATCTGAATAAATTTTATCAGACATTTCCGGAACTGAAAAATAACAAATACGATGGAATGATCATCACAGGTGCTCCTGTAGAGCAGATGGAATTCGAAGAGGTAGACTACTGGAAGGAACTGGTAGAGATCATGGACTGGACAAACACCCATGTTACCTCCACCATTTATCTGTGCTGGGCTGCACAGGCAGGACTCTACCACCACTATGGACTGAAAAAACGCAAACTTGATAAGAAGATGTTCGGTCTTTTCTGGCATAAAGTAATGAACCGTAAGATTCCGTTGGTACGCGGATTCGACGATATGTTCCTTGCACCTCATTCCAGACATACGGAAGTTCCCATCGAGGATATCCATAACTGTAAAGAACTGACAGTGCTTGCTGAATCCGATGAAGCAGGGCTTTTCCTTGCAATGGCAGACGGCGGCCGCAAGATCTTTGTAATGGGACATCCTGAATATGATCGTGTGACTCTTGACGGTGAGTACAAACGTGATGTCAGCAAAAACCTGCCCATCGAAATCCCGGAGAATTATTACAAAGACAACAACCCGGAAAACAGACCGCTCCTTATGTGGAGAGCACATGCGAACAACCTGTATACAAACTGGCTGAATTACTATGTCTACCAGTCAACTCCGTTCGACCTGTACGGAACACCAGATTTCAGCGAGATCTAAAGGGTTTGCAGAATTTACAATTTTACGTATCTTACCGTATTTTTACATGATTTCACGCAAAAATGGAGTAAAGATGAGGTCAAACATGTGAGAAAATGGTGTCAAAACTGAGCAGTACAATGCAGATACAGTAGTGACACTGAAAGATTTTCCGAAAATCTCCATGACATTTGCAGAGATGTTTGAGAATGTAGAATAATCAGTTGAGATAAGAAAGGACACAACAATCATATGAACATAGGAAACAATATAGGAAATATCATGAAGATCACAGGCGCATGGAACACTTTTAAGAGCAATCATCCCAAGTTCCCGGCATTCTGCCAGGCAGTTTCACGCAAAGGGCTTAAAGAAGGAAGCATTATTGAAATTGCGATCACCACTCCTGAGGGAGAGAAGATAGAGACAAACCTGAAAGTAAAGGACAGTGACCTGGAATTACTGAAACAGTTGTCTGACCTGAAAATGTGAAAAAGTTTACAAAAATTTTATTTGAATAACAGGTATAAATCTGCTATAGTATTCTATGTTGGTTAAGTTGATTATTATTCGTTCCCATATATAAGAATGATAGGTTCTCAAAAGAAAGAAGAGGAAGAAAATTGCGTAAAAAATCACATATTTTATTAGCAAGATACCTTGCGGATCAGATGCAGACCACAGCAAGCCTGCAGTCTCACAGAAAGGCTTTCTGCCTGGGCAGCATTCTGCCGGATATCAAACCGTCCTTTATCACCAGAAGACACGAGTTCTACGGAACATTTGAAGATGTCAAGAACCGGATGAAAGAACTGGCAGATATCAGACCGGATGAGAGTAACCAGAGAGTTTACTGGCGGCGGTTCGGCGAAGTGATCCACTATATGGCGGATTATTTTACCTTTCCTCATAACAAAACATATACAGGAAGCTTCAGCCAGCATAATCATTATGAGAAAGTACTTAAGAACAGACTGAAAGAATGTATACAGCAGGGAGAAGCATATGCATATCTGGAACCGGCCATCCGCTTCGCAGATTTCTCCACCCTGATCGATTATATCGAAGCTACTCATGAGAAATACCTCAACAAGCTCCGCAGCGTGGAAGAGGATATCCGCTTTATCCTGAATATGTGTTTTCAGGTAGTGCAGGGACTGATACAGATCTGCATTGGTAATAAGAACTTTGCAGGAGCCATTCAGGCAGCCTGACAGAGATACGCTAAGAATACAGGAAGGCTGTGTGGAAATCATATCCGCACAGCCTTCCTGCATTCTGAAACATATCTTCCTCACTGCTTGTTGCTTTTCGCAACTTCTGCAGGGGGACTTACTTGATTCGGTTAAAATGTGACAAAAAAATGAATTTTGGTCAAATCTGGAATTTACCTGCCCTGAGCTGTTGATTTCAAAAAATGATTATGCTAGAATAAAACAGGTTAATATTTCGGGATAATTCACTTATGAAATAACATAATAATGTGAAAAGTAATTTAGACAGTATGCCCTTATAAACAGGGGGTAAGGACATGCTCACAGTAAGAAGGGAGCAATTTAGATATATGAAAAACAAGTATCTTACCAGATTCTTATGTCTGACATTGATGTCAGGAATGGTATTATCCGGTCCTGCGTCCGTACTTGCAGCAGAGGATACTGCTGCGTATACAGCAGACGGTTCTGATTTCAGCGATTCCGGTGATTTTGATTCAGGATCAGAGGATCCGGCGCCGGCAGATCCGACTCCTGCAGAGCCAACACCTGCGCCGGTAGATCCGACACCTGCAGACCCGACACCTGCACCGGTAGATCCGACACCAACAGATCCGACACCAACACCTGCAGAGCCAACACCTGCACCGGCAGATCCGACTCCGACACCAACAGATCCGACTCCGACACCTGCGAATCCTACACCAACACCGTCTTCACAGATTACGAAGGCAGCCCAGGATGTGATCGACAGAATCAAAGAGTTGAACGCACAGACCATCACGCTGGAGAAGAAAGCCACTGTTCAGAGCATCCGCACTGCATATAATGCCCTGTCTGATACAGAGAAGGCACAGGTTTCTAATTATAATCTGCTGGTTCAGGCAGAAGCGACTATTGCTCAGTTGGAAGCGCAGAAGAACAATGCGAATACGAATAATCCATTTACGAGTAATACCAGTGCTGCACAGACCGGAACTCCGGTATATTATGCGTCCAATATCCACGCAGGTAAGGATTTCTATCTGGACAGCCTGAAGAATAACTACAATCTGACCTTCTCAGATGATTTCGCTTCTGTTATGGATGAGATCGAGAAGGAATATAAAGAGAAGAACAAAGTAGCAGATGCCAGCGATGTAAACGGCAGCAAGACCACCACATCTGCAGACAGTCTTCTGGTAAGAAACTGGCAGGATATCCTTGCAGTCTATGTATATCAGCAGAGCCAGGACGGAAAAACAGAATTTACCCTGGATTCTTCCTGCAAGAAAGACCTTGCGAAAATCTTTGCAGAGATGAACCCGATCGTAAGGGACAAGCAGGATATCACTCACGTTACATACGCTAATCGTAAAATCAACTACTATATTAAGAAAAATAAAATCGCAAAAAAGGATCGTACGATCCTTAAGAAATATGTGGAGACAGACTGCAAACTCCTCTGCGCGGTAGTAACAGCTGCCAACGGTTTTGTCCGCGAGAGTGTAGGGGATGATGTTTCCGAGGAAAGAGTAAATGTTATTTCCGCAGCCTATTCACTGGTTGGTAAAGTCGGTTACTTCTGGGGTGGCAAATCCACAGTAATCGGTGAAGATCCAGGTTGGGGAACCAGCGAGAAGGTATCAGCCGAGGGAAGCAAGAGCACCGGAACCATCCGCGCATACGGACTGGACTGCAGTGGTTTTGTCACCTGGGCAGTGATCAACGGATATCAGGATAAAGCAATGCAGGAAGCTGTAGGCGACGGAACTTCCGATCAGTGGGAGAAAGCAAACGTGGTAACTGAGGCAGATGCACAGCCCGGAGATCTGGTGTTCCAGAAAGGACCGGAAGCAGGAAGCGATAATCATGTAGGTATTCTCTGCGGTAAAACAGACGCAGGTGACTGGATCGCAGTACACTGCTCCTCCGGCAAGAATGGAGTAACAGTAGGCGAAGCATACAGTGCAAGCTTCCGTTACATCCGCCAGCCATCCTTCTACCCGACACAGGAACAGGTTCAGGAAATGCAGAGCAGCAGTACAGTAAGCACAACAACAGGTGATGCAGCAGCTTCCACAGGAACAGATATCTTTTCTGCAAATGTGACAGTAAGCAATACTCTGCAGGATGCGATGAAGTCAAATACTTCCGACTCAACAGGATTCACAACATCGGAATCCACTGAGAAGACTTCCATCCTTCCGGATAAGATTGATCTGTCAAAAGAGAAAGTCGCTGTATTTAAGGCAAAATAAAATGGATAAAAGAAGGGAGAAAGTCATACAAAAAAGTCAGGCTTTCCCTTCTTTTTTCGTGTGTAAACTTTTTTATCTGTTAACTTAAACGATCAAGTAAAAACTGACGAATTTGCTTATTAGTCTGCGGAATATGCTTCAAAAACGAAAAAAATATTCGAAAATATGGAAACAAAAATTGACAAAGTGTACGAAATATGTTAACTTTAAATCAATAATATAATGTCAGATAAAAAAAGGAGAAATTCCTTCTTTTTTGTTGCTGATATTACAGTAAAATCTGAAGATGAAACACCAACAGATGATTTGTTCTGTAAACAGTGAACACACTGTTGTGTTCGGAAAAGAGATACACAGATGGCATTAAGACGTGAGAGAATGAGGCTTGGTGACATGCTCATCAGGCAGAATGTACTGACTGAAGATGAATTAAAGAAAGCCCTGGAATTGCAGAAGGGAAGCGGCAAGAAGATCGGTGAAGTTTTGGTAGATAATGGCTTTATCACTGAGGATATGATCGTTCGTGCCCTCCAGATGCAGCTGGGGCTTAAAGTCGTTCAGCTGACAGGCGTGACGATCCCGAAAGAAGTCCGAAACCTGGTCAGTGTAGACATTCTTAAGAAATATACCTGCATTCCTTTTGAACTGGATCCCTACAACGCCAATATCCTTCATCTGGCAATGGCAGATCCGATGGATATGGCTGCAATCGATGACATATCTATCGTAACAAACCTGCAGATAGAGCCTTACATTGCTACAACCAGAGATATTCTTGCGGCAATCGACAGATGCTACGGCGCATCGGAGACACTGGATGCAGCCAGACGATTTACTCAGGAGAGGGCACAGCTTCGTGGAGGAGCAGCAGACGACGATACAGATACAGATGTAAGTGATGCACCTATTGTACAGCTGGTGCGTTCCCTTATTGAACAGGCAATCCGCCAGAGGGCCAGTGATATCCATATCGAAGCTCTGGAGAATAAAGTCCGTGTCCGTTACAGGATCGACGGTGCACTCTATGAGCGTATGGTATATGACAACAGCCTTCTCCCTGCAATCTCCACCCGTATCAAGATCCTTGGAGGCATGGATATCTCAGAGAAAAGGAAACCTCAGGACGGACGTATGTCCATTATGGTAGACAGACAGGACTATGATATCCGAATTTCCTCTCTGCCCACTGTACACGGAGAGAAGATCGTAATGCGACTCTCTTCCAAACTGAACCTTACACGTAACAAGAAAGACCTGGGACTTCCCCCGGATGAGATGGCACGTTTCGACCATATGCTGGCAAGTCCTTTTGGAATCATTCTTGTAACAGGACCTACAGGAAGCGGTAAATCCACTACCCTGTATACCGCATTAAGCGAATTAAATAAAGAAGCAGTCAATATCGTCACAGTAGAGGATCCTGTTGAGGCAGATATTGAGGGCATCAATCAGGTACAGGTCAACAACAAAGTAGACCTGAATTTTGCCTCAGCCCTTCGTTCCATTCTCCGTCAGGATCCGGATATCATTATGATCGGTGAGATCCGAGACAGGGAGACAGCTACCATTGCAGTACAGGCATCCATAACAGGACATCTGGTTGTATCTACATTGCATACAAACAACGCAGTAGGTACTCTGAACCGTATGGCAGACATGGGAGTGGAGAGATATTTGATTGCAGATTCTGTTGTAGGAGTTATCGCACAGCGCCTTGTGCGTAAGCTGTGCAGCCACTGTAAAAAAATGCGTCCTGCCACCTCTGAGGAGAAGAGAGTGCTGAGGATGAACACACAGGAGGATGTAAATGTCTATGAACCCTGTGGCTGTGATTTCTGCAACCATACAGGATATTACGGGCGTATCGGTGTGTTCGAGATCATGGAGGTCAATGACGAGATCCGCGACCTGATCGCAGAGAATGGCACAACAGAGGAATTGGAACGTGCAGCCAGAAACAGCGGAATGCGCACACTGAGAGAGAATGGTATCAACTATGTGCTGAACGGCACCACTTCTGTGGAAGAGATGCTTAAGGCATCTTATGAATGATTGAGACTTATAGATTATTAATTTTACGACTATTAATATAGAAGGAATTCCTGCGGAACCGGAGTTCTCCGGAGATTCTCAGGGAGTTACGAGGCAGATTAGGAAATATGTATAATTTAGACGAAATACTGATACAGTCAGTGAAGGTAAAGGCTTCCGATATCCACCTGACAACCGGTCGGCCGCCCAGCTACCGGATCGATGGTGTACTGACCCCCATAGAGGGAGAACGCCTTACCCCGCAGATGCTTGAAGACATTCTCATGCCCCTGATGGATGTCCGTCACAGAGAAGAATTACAGAACAATGGACAGACGGACTTCGCATATGCCATCTCAGGTGTGGGACGTTTTCGCGTAAATGTGTTTAAACAGAGAGGAACACTTGCTTCCGTTATGCGAAGCCTTCCTTTTAATATCCCGGAACCTGAGGATCTTGGCATTCCTGCAGAGGTAGTGGAGATGACTACGCGGAAAAGAGGTCTCATTTTGGTAACAGGACCGACAGGAAGCGGGAAATCAACTACACTGGCTTCATTGATTCATGTGATCAACAGGAATTATCCTTACCATATTATTACATTGGAGGATCCCATCGAATATCTGCACAGACATGATAAATCTGTGGTAAACCAGAGGGAAATCGGCAGTGATTCAACGAATTATGCACAGGCACTGAGGGCTGCACTCCGAGAAGACCCGGATGTAATCCTGGTAGGAGAGATGCGAGACCTGGAAACCATTTCCACTGCAATCACAGCGGCGGAAACCGGTCATCTGGTATTTTCCACCCTTCATACTATCGGTGCGGACAAAACTATCGACAGAATCATCGATGTATTCCCGCCAAATCAGCAGCAGCAGATAAGGATCCAGCTTGCCTCTGTATTAGAGTGCGTTGTATCCCAGCAGCTTCTCAAGAAAGCAGACGGAAGCGGCCGTGTAGCTGCACTTGAAATACTTTTTGCAAATAATGCAGTGCGAAACCTGATCAGAGAGAGCAAGACCTATCAGATCTCATCTGTGATGCAGACCAGCAAACGTGCAGGAATGCAGACAATGGATGATGCACTGTATGACTTATATATGAGAAAACTGATCGATGCGGACAATGCAGTGACATATGCCCAGGATCCGGTCAGCATGAACAAAAAAGTCAGCTTTGACTTCTGACAGAAACCCGATCTGGCAGACACCCTGAGCCTGACTGACAGAAAGAAGTGATAAGATGCCGGGTTTTACCTACGTGGCAGTAGATAAAAGAGGAAAAGAGAAAAGAGGAAGTATTGAGGCTGACAACAAAGAGAAAGTTATAGATATCCTGAAAAACGACGGGCTGATCCCAGTCTCTGTAAAAGAACAGGGCGCCCTGAACAAAGAGATAGATTTCTCCATAGGAAAGAAAGTAAAGCCAAGAGATCTCAGTGTATTCTGCCGTCAGTTCGTCAGCATCACCCAGGCAGGTGTCCCGATGAAGGAAGCCCTGCAGATGCTTTCAGAACAGACAGAAAACAAATGGCTGAAGCGTGCCATCTCAGAGGTACTTCTCAGTGTGGAGAAAGGAAATACACTGGCAGACTCCATGAGAGGCCAGTCAGATATTTTCCCGCCAATGCTGATTAATATGGTAGAGGCAGGTGAGAATTCCGGAAGCCTGGAGATGGCTTTCACACGAATGGCAGTACAGTTTGAGAAGGAAGCCAAGCTGAAGGCAACCATCAGAAAGGCAACCATCTACCCGATTATTCTGGTCGTTGCTGCGATTGGAGTTGTGGCTGTTATGCTTCTGTTCGTTATTCCGATCTTTATTGATATGTTTGCAGATCTGGATGTGGAGATGCCGGGAATTACCATGTGGGTTATGAATACCAGTGAGTGGATGACAGCACACTGGTATATGATCCTGGGACTGATCATTCTGGTGATCGCGGCATATAAGATGATCTACAGGACAGAACAGGGCAGACTTGCCATCGACAGGGTCAAGATGAAGATGCCGTTGTTTGGAAAGCTGACAGTAAAGACTGCCTGCGCACAGTTTGCAAGGACAATGAGTACACTGTTGTCGTCGGGTATCTCTACTATTGATGCACTGGAGACAGTGTCCAAGATCGTCAATAACATCCATTATACAAATGCGTTGCTGAAAGCACGTGAGGAAGTAATGAAAGGTATTCCGCTGTCAGAACCATTGACTGCCTCAAAAATTTTTCCGCCTATGGTGTGCCATATGACTGGGATTGGTGAGGAGACTGGTAATATTGAGGATATGCTGGAGAAGTTGGCGGATTACTATGATGAAGAGGTGGAGATGACTACCCAGAGTGTACTGGCGGCTATGGAGCCGCTGATCATTGTGTTTATGGCGCTGGTGGTTGGTACGCTGGTAATCGCGGTGGTTTCACCGATTGGGGCTATGTATAATGGGCTAGATAATCTATAATGAAAATTTAATTATACAGTGCATATAGATTATAGCCTGAAATGGGTAAAAAGTAATTAAATTATCTTAGATACCTGATTGATTGGGCAATCAAAGGATCATTTGCGAGTGGTAACCGCGTTAAAAGTTGCTGAAATAACCAAAATTGGATGTATTACAGCTTGCATAGGGGCTGTGTTCATCATAGAAATCATGGAAATGTCGTGTTTTCTTGTAAGATATGGAAGGGGGCGCGTGGAAAAAGCGGGATTTTAGTGATTTAATTATACGGTGAGAGAAAAGCTGAGATTGTCTGAAGGAATATGCTGTCAGGTGGACGCTCCGGAATGTAAATATATTTATCTACGGCTTCGGAGTCAGTCATACTAGGCATTCGGAAATCTGCTAAAAGCATTCTGCGAAAACCTCATAACTCGCTTCGCTCAGACAGTGAGTTTTTTCGCAGAATAACGCAGATTCCCAAATGCCAAGTATGACTAAGTCTCCTGCAGATGTAGATAAATATATTTACATCCCGGAGCTGGTATTGGCAGTGACTGGATTCCTGATAGCGGGAAGGTTTTTCCTGAACTGGAAGTGAGAAACAAAATTGTAACATGAAAACTGAATAACGAGTTTATAAACATAACTCCCTCCCTCCTGGAAAAGCGATTTTTACAGGGGGGGGGTGGAGAGCCCATCAGGGTTCTCGCTCGTTGAATCAATCACCGGATAGTGACATTCGTGATGACAGCAACAGGAGAGTTATGTATTCATCGAAAAGTTGAATATATTGCCTGGCATGTATGATGTGCTGCTCTTGTATCTTTCGACACGATATGACTCTATCCGAATTGAAAAGAATTAAATTAATTTTGAAGGAGAATGAGTTATGTTTAAATTTCTGAAAGACAGAAAAAAGAAAGATAACAAGGGATTCACTCTTGTTGAGTTAGTTATCGTAATCGCTATCCTTGCGATTCTGGTTGGATTACTGGCACCACAGTATACAAAATATGTAGAGAAATCCAGAAAAGCTGCAGATGCTAGTAATATGGATGAGATGGTAAAAGTAATTAAAGTATATGCAGCAGATCCTGCGAATGAATTAGAAGCTGGTGACTATGTTATTACTATGTCTAAAGATAAAACTGTAATAACTGCAAAGGGTACTGAACTTGCGACAACAGGAGAGTTAACAGGTTTAGCGAAAGAAATGAATAGTTCAATTCCAAAATGGTCAGAAACTAAAGTTAAATCTCAAAAATGGGGTAAAGAGGGTGTATATGATACTATAGTGGCAACTGTTAAGGTAGGACCAGATGGAGGAACTTCTGTAGTATATTCTAATGGAGTAACTGATAATACTAAATTTGCTAATTATATGGCAAAAGGTTCAGAAGATTAAATAATCATGAGGATATTTAATTTTTCGATGAATGCATAACAATTCTTTGCTATGCATGAACGATGTTACTATCTCGGTATAATGAAAATTAAGGAGATAGTAATATGTTAAAATTATTTAACAGAAAGAAAAAAGATAATAAAGGTTTTACATTAGTAGAGCTTGTAATCGTTATTGCAATTCTTGCAATCTTAGTTGGCTTACTGGCACCACAGTATACAAACTGTCTCTTATACACATCTCCGAGCCCACGAGACTAGCGCTCATCTC
>ENA-OWYG01000334-OWYG01000334.1-human-gut-metagenome-genome-assembly--contig:-NODE-334-length-32030-cov-7.805192_pt1 | contig 32030 bp, 19 predicted proteins | sample MGYA00249747_ERZ652080 | MGnify/ENA primary metagenome ERZ652080 (study PRJEB26925, sample SAMN05827071) | human gut metagenome | biome: ENVO:2100002; feature: ENVO:00000062; material: ENVO:00002003...
TCTCCATTCCTTTTTCCAAGACTGCACTTTTTATATTTTTACAATTATAGAATGGGCCTCGGTTTCCTCCATTACTCCAGCCTTCTTTTACCTCTTTCACACCTGCTGGTATCTTTATACTTGTCAGACCTATACAATCTCCAAATGCTAATTCCCCTATTGTCATCAGACTTTCTGGCAATTTTACTTCTTTTAAACTACTACAATTTAGAAATACACAATTTCCTATCTCTTTTATCCCTTCTGGTATCTCTACACTTTCCAATCCTGTACAGTCTTGCAATAAGCGGTTCTCTATTCTCTCCATTCCTTTTTCCAAGACTGCACTTTTTATATTTTTACAATTATAGAATGGACCTCGATTTCCTCCATTACTCCATTCTTCTTTCACATCTTTCACGCTTGCTGGTATCTTTATGCTCGTCAGGCCTGGGCAATTTCCAAATGCTAATCCTCCTATTGTTGTTAAACTTTCTGATAATTTTACTTCTGTTAAATTACTACAATTATTAAAGCTCCGTATCCCAATCTCCGTTATCCCTTCTTCAATAATCACAGAATTAATACCCGTATCATTTGCAAACACATTATCATCAATCTTGCCTTTACCAGAAATTGTAAGTACACCATTTTCAATTTGGTAAGTTGCATATTCTCCACAAAGATTTTCCTGCATCGTAACTACATTTTTTTGTCGTGCTTTCTTCGTCACTTCATCCGATTCTATTTCTGTAGTTGATAATGTTGCAGTTTCCTGTTTTTCTTTAACATTATTGCTCCCTACTTTTTCAACAGATTTTAACAAACGAATACCTTTATTTGTTATTTTCCAAATATTTTTAAAATCAAATCCATTATAATTTTCTTTTTTAAATCTTTCTTCTTTTTTTAAAACTCTATTTCCTTGAATCTCATTTCTACGCTTATCGCTATCTTGACCATATACATAATTGTTTTTTATAACACAATTATTCTTTACATTTCCTATAACATCAGCTTTCTGTAATTGCTTTTTTCTTATATTTACAATTTTTACATCTGAAACACATTGTTTTATACTACAGTTAGTTTTTGAGATTGTTAAGGCTTTTCCTCCTATTCCACCAAAATCAGAATTATCAGAAATATCTGCTTTGATGCTACCTTTAACAAAACAATTTGCAATCTGAGATTGATTTATTTTTCCTGCCAGTATACCTATAGAACATTTTTTATTTTTCTTTATATAAATACTTACATTTTCTAAAGCCAGTTGTGATATCCGGGCATTTTCTACTACTCCAAAAAATCCTATGTCTGTTATATTATCTTCTTTCTTCTCATTAATTTTAAAATTAAAAATCTTATAACCATTTCCTTTAAAAGTTCCTTTAAACGGCTTTTTATTATCACCTATTGGATTCCATTTTTTCCCTTTCAAATCTATATTTTTAACAAGTGTATATGTAGCTGTTAGATCATTAGACATAGAAAGTAAATCTTCTGCTGAATCTATTTCTATTTCTTTAGAACTGTTTAAAAATTTTTTCCCTTGATTTTTTATTTCTGTTGCTAATACATTCACATTAACTGAATAAGCTAAACATATACTTAACAAAATACAAAAAATTTTTTTAATTTTTCCCATACTACTCTCCTCTTTATTCTTTCACAACAAGCTACCGTCTTATTGACAGTAGCTTGTAAAAAAATCAGTCTTCCTTATTTAATCTTCGCCTTTTTCCCCACTCCTTTTGATTTTAATAACTTCTGATATGCCTTCTTCTGCTTCTTTGGTACTTTGATTGTTGCTTTTGCATAAATTCCTTTAAATGCTTTTGCTCCCACTGACTTCTTTGTAAGATGTGGTGTTTTAATGATAATTGTTTTAAGATTCTTACAGCCACTAAATGCCTGTTTTCCAATTTTTCTTACACTTGCAGGAATCACAACTTTCTTTAAACTCTTATTATTGGCAAATGCCTTTGCTGCAATTGCTGTCACCTGGTAATTTACTCCGTTTACCTTCACAGTTGTTGGTATGATAGCAGTTTTGGCTTTTTTATCCACTTTATTGTACTCAACAGTCTTATTGCCATTTACTTTATAAACAGCCTTTGACTTGTTATCTGTTACTTTCGCTCCCTGTTTTAAGGAATTTTCCTGCTTTGGAGTCTGCGTGGAACTTGTGTTATTCTTGTCCTTTGATGGCTGAGACGGTTTTGCAGGGGTATTTGTGCTATCGATATCAGACGGCTGTTTCTGTCCTGTTGCTGGAATTATTGAGCCTTTTTCAAGCATTGTATTACAGTCCTTACAATAAATATCTCCGGTATACCCTGCTTCTGTCTCGGTTGCCTCTTTCTTATTTCTTATCTCCTTATGAAGATGTCCTGTCGCTTTTATTGTTTCCTGATAAGAATCTCCACAGGAACATTTGAATGTCCTTATTCCATCTGTTGTACAGGTTACCTGTTTTGTGATTGTTGCAATATAATTATGTACATGAGAAGAATCTTGGTCATCATTTTCAATATAGCTGAGTCTGATTTTCTCTGGAGATGTTCTAAATAAATCCCATCTTGAACCGGTATATCCTTTATAAGAATAACAAGTATCATAAGAAAAATAATAAGTTTTTCCTTTTTCTAAATCAAAAACGCAACTTGCAGCTTTTTTATAGGTTGGACTAGAATAATAGCTGTCACTTTCTAACACCTTTCTACCACTTGAATCTAGCACTTCTATTCCTGCCATACTATTTTCATATAATGCATTTTTAAATATCTCTAATAATTTGTACTGTCCTGTCTTTTGCGGAACGAAAACAAAGGTATCTCCATCTTCCTTTAATTGTTCTTCTTTTTCCAAGCTTAATTCTTTACCCGACTTTGGAATAATACAAAAGTCTAATTCTATATAATCACATTCATCTTCATTCATAAGTATAGTTAACTGTGTTCTGGCTGCCTGTTTTGCGATTATTGTCTTACTATTATTATTTATTTCCAGACATTTACCAGATGACTTCATTTTGACTATAGAATCGTTTACATTGATGCCATTTGGATGTTCACTATCATATCTATATACATTAATCGGAAATGTCTCACCCTCTTTCAACATAACCACCTGATTATCACTATTTTCAGCCATTCCCACAGTATAATAGACATCATCATCAGCCATACCCGAAACACTTACATATCTCTCTTGTTTATTATATTGATTCTCTGTTTTGTCATTTAAATCAAAACTAATCTTATAAACGCAATATGCATTCGCTTCACCTATAAACTGTATACTTTGATTACTATTATCTATACTTGTTTTTATTGTTCCTTTTTTCTCATACTCATCATAATCTTCATCTGTACCCTCATACTCCTCACATTTCAAAGTGAAATTGTTTACTTCTGTTTTAGTAGTATTTCCATCTTCATCTCCGCATACCTTATATACTTTCGCTTTTAATGTTGCATTATATGGATTACTCATTTTCAGAAAATCATGATCATCACTACTATTTTCTTCATTTTCTGTATATTCTCCCGAACCTTCTTTTACAAAATTAAGCTGATATGAAATATATGGATTATATCCTACGATTACCTCCACTTTCTGTTTTCCCGTATATGAACTACCCGCAAATGTATATGTATATTTAAATGTGATAATTGCCGTTCCAGATTTTTTTCCTTCAAAGGTACAATAATAATCCCCACCTTCATCCATTTTCGGAACAGTTGCTGTCGCAATAGAGGCATCACTGCTCACTACTTCTATCGAATCAGCTTTATATGGCTCATCTTTATCCCAATCCCAAGAATAGCCTTCTATACTAAAGTATCCAATATTTTTTGTTTTACTTTTATTTTTCTTAAGTTGCACATACTTTTCATCATATTCACTATCATTATTAATTCCGTTAAATCCTGCTTTGTTTTCTAAATTCTTTCTAATTTCAAACGATGCTCCTGAGCTTTCTACTTTTTTCCCGTTTATGTAAGCATCAAGTTTAACCCACTCTTCACAATCATAATAATCCCCATCTTCATCTACCTCAGGATCAGCATTTGTTCCTTTTATTGTTAATGTATTATTTTCAAACGACATCTCTGCATATCTTGATGATTTCGTCTTGCTGTTAAGTTCTACATTTTGAAATTCCCCTGACTCTTCTTTTTGACTATAATAAGCTTTTATCACTGCATTAGACAGATTTTCCGTTTTTCTTTCTTCATTTTGTTTATCATAATAAATATGTATTAACTGAAATCTTACATTTATTTTCTGATTAACCAGTAAACGATGAAATTCTGTATAGCTATCCCCTTCCCCCATAGGTCTATATGCAGATGAATTTTCTAAAATTTCATATGATTCTTTTTTTATATCAAATTTACGCGTTTCTTTATCTCTATCTCCCCAATAATCACCATCACCAACCTTAATGTTCTGTCCCTGATATCTTACTTGAATATCCAAATAACATTCTGCTTCTTTTTTTCCTATCACCTTAATCGAATTATCTGTATGATTAATATCTATTGACAGTAAACTATTATCTATAACCTCTGTATACCACTCATCAGCATCTTCATCCTCATTTTCTACTTTCCTGTATGTTTTCGTTATAATATCAAAATCTTTAATCCGCTGTTGACACTTTTTCCCATTATCTTTATAATAAATTTTTCTTAAATTTACATTCCACTCTTTACTTTCGCCTATATACAGATCATTACTATCGTTATCATTGTAATATCCTTGTCCTTCTAATTCCCAACAATATTGAAAATCCTTTACCGTTACTTTAAAAGAACTTGTTCCAGTCTGTTTTTTCCCATTATACAACCACGAATACTTGATTATAACTGCTGATATACCTTCTTTGAGCCCTTTTACTTTCATTCGTCCTTTAGAGGGCTGCGTTACTTCTATATTCGCATTGTCACTACTGACTGAAATACTGTCTAAATCATATGATTTATGATTACCATACACATAGCTACTTATCTCAACTTCCTTTGTTTCATTTTTATAAATTGTTATGTCATCTGGTGTTGAATATTCAAAGTCTGTTGTATTTGCTGAATTCGCTGCAAACGCATTTAATGGCAGCATCATAATCACCATGCCTATAGCCAATATCCATGAAAATAATTTTTTACTCTTCATACTTTCTTCCTCCCGTATACTATTTTCTCATAATCATTTAATTTATACTTTTCTTCGAATCACCAGCACTCCTTCCCCTTTCTTTAAATATTAGAACCATATTATATTTGCATTATATCTTTTTCCCTCACTAATTCAATACATCGTGTCTAAGTGGTCGTTTTTTCGACACTTTTGGTAGCTGTACGACAAAAAGCCGGAATATTTCCGGCTTTTTGCTATGCGATTTGTAGTTACTTTTTACTTAATAATTGCTTTCTTACCGACTCCTCTCGCTTTTAACAGCTTCTGATATGCTTTCTTCTGCTTCTTTGGAACTTTGATAGTTGCTTTTGCGTGGATTCCTTTAAATGCATTCGTTCCTACCTTTTTGCTGGAAAGATATGTTGTTTTTATTGTAATTTTCTTTAGGTTTTTACATTTTGCAAATGCTTCTTTTCCTATCTTTCGTACTGTTGATGGAATCACTACTGTCTTTATCTTTGTATCCCCTTTGAATGCTTTTGCTGCAATCGATGTTACCTGACATTTGATTCCTTTTAACTTCACGGTAGATGGAATTGTTCGGAAAGCTTTTTTAGAAGTTGCTTTCACATATTCCACTGTGTTCTTTCCTGTCACTTTATATACTGCTCCGGTGGATTTATCTGTGATCTTTTCTCCTGTTTTTAATTTAAGTACTCCCAGAACTACTCGCTTTACAGTAGGACAATATAAGCACTCATATTGCATTATACCTGTCTTTGTTGCTGTTGGAGCTTTGATAACTTCTCCTTCCATCCATTCATGACTTTGTCTTGGCGGAAAACTTAATCCTTTAACCAGCAATGTTCCACATGATGTACAGTACCTATCTCCCAAATCAAGACCTTTCGTACAATCTTCCCACTTGTAATTACGTAATTCCGTGTCACCTTCATGATTCTTCAGGTCTACTTCTCCGTATTCCTTTCCACAGACAGTACATACGGCTTTCTTGATGCAGGTTGCCTTACCTCCCTTGTGGCCGATTGCCTTAATCACTGTTCCTTCTTTTATCTTTGTATTGCAAGACTTACAGTAGGTATCCCCTGTATTTCCATCTTCTGTACATGTTGCTTTCTTGACATTTCGAAGTTCTGTTTCCCCTTCGTGGTTTGTTGGATCTACTTCTCCATATTCTTTTCTACAGACAGTACATACGGCTTTCTTGATGCAGGTTGCCTTGCCTCCTTTATGGCCATTTACTGCACAGCTATCTTCCTGAATCGTTACAGTTCCTTCTGTAAATACTGCCGGTACTGTCATTCCGTTCTCATCAGAGATATTGTTTGCCTTTCCGTCTTTGACATTGACTTTGATTTTTCCTGTCTTTGCGTTTTCTCCTGCTTTAACTTCTAATGTCAGCAGGATTCCGTCTGTCTTGATATTATCCGTCGTGTACCAGGTGCAGTTATTCTCGCTTACTGTAAAGGTTCCTTCACTTGTTACTTCTCCTTTTTTCATGGATACAAGGCTGTAGCCTTCCGGCAGTTCTACACTGAAAGCGATTCCGGCGATTCCCTGATTATTGCTGATCCTTACCGGGATACTTATTGTCTCTCCCGCTTTTGTACTTACATTATCAACACTGATCTTCATCTCCTCGCTTGCCCTTGCGGCTGCTTTCTTTCTACTCTTTTTCGGGGCAAGCTTCACGGTTGCCGGAGTATCCTTTCCCAGTACCTGACGGTTCAGCAATACGACATCCCCGATCGTGACATCCCCGTCACTGTTGATATCAGCAAGTTTCTTTTTATCACTGTCCAGGCTCGCTTTTCCTAATACATAGCGGTTCAGCAATACAACGTCTGCGATCGTGATATCTTTATCCCCATTGATATCTCCGAGGATTCCGCTGACAACTTCTACTTCTCCTGCTTTATAAGCTGCCTTTACATAGCTGCCCTCTTCATTTACCAGATTCTTCTTTCCGTCATGCAGAGAGATGCTCACCGGATATTTTCCATCGGCTGTATCTTTCAGGATTGTGAACGTAATATTCAGGATCGTTCCGTTTGCTGTGATATTATCTGTCGTATACCAGTTTACTACGTTTCCATTTGTTGTGAATGTTCCCTCTTTCGTTACGGTTCCTGCTGTCATCTTCTTTAACTGAAGCTTGCTGCTGTCATAGTTAACGTCATAGGAAAATCCTGCGATCCCGCTGTTTTGTTTGATGGTTACCGGGATTGTCACTTCATCTCCTGCATAACCCTGTACGGATTCTGTCTGGATAATCGGTGCATCCTTATCTACTGTCTCCTCTAACTTCGGAATAGTCTTTCCTTTTTCAAGCAAGGTATTACAATCTTTGCAATAAATATCTCCTGTGTATCCTTCTGTAGTTTTGGTTGCCTCTTTTTTATTTCTTGTCTCCTTATGAAGATGTCCTGTTGCTTTTATCGTTTCCTCATAAGCATCTCCACAGGCACATTTGAATGTCTTTGTTCCGTTGGTTGTACAGGTTGCTTTTTTCGTGATGGTTTCGGTGTAGCTGTGTACATGAGAAGCATCTTTTTCCCAATGTGCATATACTGTTAAATTTCCTGTACATAAAGTACTTGCCGTAATCTGACTGCCTCCTGTTTTAGCAGTAAACCATCCTAAGAATGTATAACCATCTTTTTTAGCTTCTGGCAATTTCCCATAGACTGTATTATAAAGACCTTCCTGTTTTGTATTTCCCTCTATTGTTCCACCATTTGCATCAAACTCAAGTTCATATGATAATGGAACCCATTGTGCATACAGAGTATGGTTTTTTGCGATATTTACTATGCTCTTGGCATCTACTTTATTTCCACCACTCTTTTCTGTATACCATCCTTTAAATGTATAGCCAGGTCGTTCTACATCAGGAAATGTTCCATATACCTCATCATACGTTACTGTCTTACTAACCGCATTTGTCTTACCTCCATTTGCATCAAGATTCACCGTATAAACACTCTTTTTCCAGTGAGCATATAACATACCGGTATCCTGACAAATGGTTGTGCTATCTACTTTCTTTCCATTTTCTGATGCTGTATACCACCCTAAAAAAGTATGTCCTGTTCTTGTGGCTGTTGGAAGTGTTCCATACGCAGTACCATAAGCAACTTCTTTTGTACTACTTCCTGAAATGGTTCCCCCGTTTCCATTAAAAGTAACCTGTTCTTTTTGTGCCTCCCAACGTGCATATAACTCTAAATTTCCGCTATACTTTTTATTGGATTCATATTTTTCCCCGCCATTTTCTGCTGTGTACCAGCCTTTAAATATATAGTGTTCCTTTGTAGGATTTTTAATTAAAGTACTGCCTGAAACGGCGGTATTTCCAAATACAATATTATTATCTGCTATATATGTCGTTGGATTATCGGAAGCATTTTTTCCTCCATTTAAATGATAATTAATTGAAAATTCATTAATATCGGTTTCACAGATAAAAGATTTTATTTCCGTTCCTGAAATATCAGCCATACTATTGAAATCATCCCAGGCTCCATCCTGTCCAATTCTCAAATAATCCTGCCCACCTTCACAGGCTTTATAGTCATCAGGCTGATTTGCTCCCCAGTTACTATAGCTCCAAGATTCACCGGATTCCCATTTCCACTCTCCTTCTTTTTCTCTATCACTTCCCCCTATAAAAGCATCACTATAATTAAACTCTTTTAATAATCCAGTAATAAATGCATTCTCTTCTTTTGATGTAATGGAGGCAAGATAACCGCCGAAAACATTTTTGCAATACTGTTTTGCATCATTCCAGCCTATCAAAGCACTATTATCAATCAGGTAATATTTATGACCATTAAATGACCTTATCGCAACTGCCTCGTTCTTTTCACCAATTAATATACCTGCATTATCTGTCGCACGATTTCCTAACTTATCATAAGCATAAATGTGCGTAATATAATAACCATCTTCATTATTATGGTCGCTTTGATTTACATGATAAGTTATCTCTTTTTCTTCTCCCTCACCGGAATCTACCTTTATATCTTTCTTGGAAATATCATCCTGTCCATTCTTTGCTGTCCAGGTAAAGAATGAAACTTTATCAACACCCGTTTCATCCAACACCTTACAGGTTACTTTAAAACCAGTATTATCCTTGCTGACCTTTACATCCTTTATTACTGGAGGAGTTTCCTCAAAGGAATAACCAGTTCTTCCTGCTTGTACATTCCCACACTTGTCATATACATAAATATCTGTTACATATGCTCCCAGTTCATTATTATGGTCGCTTCGATTTACACGATAAGTCACATGCCCATTCACTATTTTTCCACGGCATTTTTCAGATGTCTGCCAGTCACCAACTAAATCATCCTGTCCGTCTTTCCATGGAGTCCAGGTAGGAAACTGTACCCTGTCAATACCTGCATTATCACTAACATCACACTCTACGGTATAACCAGTCAAATCAGGCGTAACTTTTATATTTTTAAGCGTTGGCTTTTCATCATCTTTTGCAATATTAACCGTTGCATTTCCAACCACTGGATTTGCAGAGCCTGCTCCGATATTAAGTGCATAAATCCAAATCTGTTGCGAACCTGTCGAACTAACATGAATGACATCATCAAATCCATGGTATTCTCCAACACCATATACATTATTTACATCCGGTCGACTTTTATTTGCAACGATTGAATATCCTGGAGCACCAGAACCTGCCGGACCACCCACATACACATGTAATGTAATTGATTGCGATAAATTATCTCTGTCAAAAGCCCATCCACGCACATGAACAGTTCCTCTTCCACCCTCAATAACATCTGTTACACCTTCTGGATTGTATCCTGATGTTGGCGTTGAGCCACCTTTGTATGCCTGTACCTGCACAAAAGTTCCATATCGACTTGTCAAAGTAATATCCGCTCTGTTACCACTTTTAAAAGAATCCATTATATAAATTTGTCCAGTAGAAATAGATTTTGCTTCGTCTACAGCAATATAATGTCCTCCATTATTGACTCTAAGGATAAGATGGTATCCCTGTTTCACCCATGTGAGTAATTGTGAATTATATTGCGAAGATGAGTATGAGCCGTATGATTTCAACTCACCAGCATAAGTAAATCCTGAAACACAAGATGATGGTTTACCCCAATACATTAATCCATCCTTTGTAAATCCTCCACAGGCATTCATTGCATTTACAAATGTCCCCACATTATAGCTATCTGCATTTCTCAAACCACACTGTATTATCAGTTTTGTTACTGACGTTGCTAAACAGCCATATCCTGAAACAGTTCCTCCTGATGCACTACCTCCTAAATATAAACCACCCCATCTAGAATCACTTTGTGCCCACGCTCTATAATCCTCTGCGGCTTGGACATCTACCATACTCATTGGTGCTAAACCTATAATCATACATAGCACCAGTATCCATGATAAAATTCTTTTTTTCATCTCATCACTTTCCCCTCTTTTTTATTTTTTGTTTTTTACTACCTACTTGCATTATATCGACTTCCTATTATAATTCAATAGATTGTGTCCAAGTGGTTGTTTTTTCGACACTTTTGGTAGCTGTACGACAAAAAGCCGGAAATATTCCGGCTTTTTGCAATCATTTTTTATTATTTTCTTTTACTTAACAGTGACTTTTTTTCCGATTCCTTTTGCTTTTAACAGCTTCTGATATGCTTTCTTCTTCTTCTTTGGAACCTTGATTTTTGCTTTCGCATAAATTCCTTTAAACGCTTTTGCTCCTACATTTTTACTAGAAAGATATGTTGTTTTAATCGTGATTTTCTTCAGGTTTTTGCATTTTGCAAATGCTTCTTTTCCTATCTTTCGTACCGTTGCTGGAATAACTACTGTCTTTATCTTTGTATTCCCTTTAAATGCTTTTGCCGCAACAGATGTTATCTGACATTTCGTTCCTTTTAATGTCACTGTTGATGGTATTGTTCGAGAAGTCTTTTTAGAAGTTGCTTTTACATATTCCACTGTGTTCTTTCCTGTTACTTTGTATACTGATCCTGTGGAGTTATCTGTAATTTTTTCTCCCATTTTTAATTTTTGTTCAGCACCATTTTCGATCGGTTTAGTATCGTTTCCGATTGGTTTAGTATTGTTTCCAAGTGCTTTGATGACTTCTGTTCTTGTTATTTTACATACTGTACAGGTATATGTTTTTATTCCTGCCTGTGTCGCTGTAGCTGCCTTTGTAATCACACCGTTATCCCACTGATGTCCGATGGCTTTCGTTACACTACCAGCTTCAATAAGATTTCCACAGTTTGTACAATATATATCTCCTGAATAGCCATCTAAAGTACAAGTTGCAGCTTTTGCATTCCTTACTTCTCTCTTTGTAGTATCTGTATGTTTACATTCCTCTTCTACTTTTTCGGCAATAACATCTACTTTAAATCCCCATGCATTTCCTGCATCATCTGATACTAACTGTATTTTAACAGTATCTCCTGAAACGGTGATTGTCTTCCCTGCTAATTGTGTACCAGTGTATTTTCCAACCTGTTTATTCTCTTTATCAAAAACATACAGATAGTCAAAATCTTCTTCCAATGCAGTTTTACTGTTAAATGTAATATTTAATGCCGAAGCTCCTGTTTTTGTGTATACCCAGAAATCAGAACAGTTATTTTCATAGTTATGTGTGCTCTCTAACTTTGAAATATCTGTAACTACATAGGCTGTATTTTTAACGGTAACTTTACAACTTCTGCTTACTTCGCTGCCATCTTTTGCCTTTGCTGTAATTACTGCTGTTCCTTTTTCCTTTGCCTGTACCAAACCATTTTCATCTACTGTTGCCACTTTTTCATCGGAAGACTCCCAACTAACCTCTTTATTGTTGGCTTCGGAAGGATATACGCTTGCCTGTAACTGGTAAGTATCTAATGCAGTCATTTCTAGGGCTGTTTTATTCAAATAGATAGATGTTACAGGCTGTACAACATTTACTTTACAAGTTGCACTCACATCACCAACAGTTACTTTAATCGTTGCCTGTCCAGCTCCTTTCGCCGTTACTGTTCCATCCTCTGCGATTGCCGCCACATCTACATTCGTAGATTTCCATGACACTTCATCTGTAAAGATTGCCGGAGTGACTGTCATTGTAAGGGAATACTTCATTCCTTTATTCAAAGTCAGTTCTGTTTTGTCTAATACAACATTGGTTGCTCTTACTGCCTTATCAACAAACTTCATTCCCTGCTGATTTGCAAAAGTTTCTGCATATGTGCCAGAAATTCCATATACCGTCATCTTAGCTAGGTAACTGAATGCAGATGTTGAAATAGAGGTTGTTGCACGTGGAATCGTTTCTCTGTTAATTCCACACAGTTCTTAAATGCATTGTCTCCCACTTTAGAAACTCTATAAGGTAATACAACAGATGGTAATGCATCACAATGTTCAAAACAAGAAGTTGGAATCTGCGTAATTCCTGTTCCTAACTTAACATCTGTAAGAGCATCGCAATTCTCAAAAACTTTGGAGCCAAGACTCTTTACGCTATTTGGCACTGCAATATCTGTAAAGCCTCCACATTCATAAAATGCACCTGTTCCAATATTTGTTACAGTATTTGGAATATCAAGCTTTGTTAACGCATCACAATTTTCGAAAGCGTAAGATTGAATGTCTGTAATAGATTTGCTCCAATTTATGGTCTTTAATGCGGTACAGTTTTTAAAAGCGTGGTCCTGGATTGTTGTAACTGTGTCTGGTAAAGTAATTTCTGTTAAACTCGTACAGCCTTCAAATGTTGATGACATAATATTCACACGTTTATTAGGTAACTTCACTGATGAAAGACTTGTACAACCTGAGAATATCTCCGTTCCCATACCTGTTATTGAGTCCGGGAGAGATACTGATTTTAGACTGGTACAGCCTGCAAATGCTCTTCCATTAATTTCATCTATACTATTATACATTTTAACATTTTCTAACGATGTACAAAGTTTAAAAGCATTTTCACCTATAGTCGTTACTGTATCCGGTATGTCAATATTCTCCAATCCATAACATCTCATAAACAGGTTACCTGCTATCTGTGTTAATCCTTTCTCCAATTTAACTGTCTTTAGATTTGTACAACCACAAAATGGACCATAATCATACATTCCAAATCCATACTCTCTTCCTGCTTCTTCCAATGATTTTGGAATGGTTATTTCTGTCAAGCTTGTACAATTCCCAAAGGCTCCACTTTCCATTCTTTTAATGTTTGATGACAATTTTACATTTACTAACTCCTTATCAGACTCAAAGCACTGGCTTCCTATATACGTTACTGTATTGGCAATTTCTACATATTCTAATAATTTTTTCCCTTTAAAAGCATTATCTCCTAGTGCTATTACCTTATGCCCATCAATCTCCTCCGGTATCACCAATGCCGACACATTTCCCGTATATCCTGTAATTGTAGCATTTCCATCATCGTCTAATGAGTAAGTGAATACTGGTTTTGGAGTACCGTTCTCATCTAAACCGTAGCCACCCCAGGAGCTTCCATAACGGGAATTCCATTTTGTAAAGTATCCTTTTGCGGATGCCAGTCCTCTGCTGCAAGGATATATTAAGCGTCCATCTTCAAAATGGTATACTAATCGTACCGGACTATTGTTTTCATTGAATATATCATAAGTTTTGCTGAAGGACTTTTTCGTTACATAAAAATCCAGACTGGCATTTGCTCCTGCAGATGCATATAACCAGGAAGATACTGTTGTACACATTTTCGGAGATTTACCATCATCAAATGTTTCTGATTCTATGACTGTCTGTGCTCCCATTTTGGCATAAATCTTTCCGCTGATTACTGGAAGTTTTACCAATCCGATGGATGCTGTCACTCCGGCACTTAATTTTGTTTTAGAGTGAAGGGTAAAGCTTTTCTTCTGAAAATCTTTTGTCAGTCTGAAGCCATCTTGCGGAGAATACTGTAAGCCTGTCTGAAAGCCTGTCGTATAGGTTAAAGTGACTTCTCCATTCATGCTATATTCTGCGGTAACTGTAATCACGCCAACATATGCCACAGGAATTTTCACCAGTTCTATCGAACCAGATTTTCCTGCCGCTGCAACGGCATCCCACTCACCTTTTCCTGTAATAATAGCCGTTCCATTTGCCTTGACATAGGCTTCTCTTTTTCCACTGTTTATTTTGTAATCTACACTTACATTAGAAAGCGTACAATTAATAGTAAATGATTTGCCTGCACCTAATTCTAATTTTTTTGAAGCTTTTACTGCACTGATCTTTTTATTTCCACTAATTCGTCTGCGGCTTCTATAAGCTCTTCCATTTTCATATGCCTGTTCTTCGGTTCCGCCTTCTATGTAGGTAATCTGTGCATCGCCAACTGCTTCTGCCTGTTTTAAATCTCCCTCTTCGGTTCCCTGTGCATCGACACTTTCTGTTACTTTATCAATGTCTACATCGTTCGTTACAATGACTGTATCTGAACCGTCTACAGTAATTCCTTTTGCTGTATAAACCTGTGCTACTCCATTTTCATAAACTGCAAAAGTATCCCCAACTGTAATTTTTTTCGGACAGTTAACAATCGTTACATTTTTATCTTTATCTACATATACACTGACATCCTGCGGGATTTCTATTACATTTGACGTAAATTCATAATTGTTTTTATAATTTTCATCAATTTGAGTAGATTGCTGCACCGTCTTTGCATCCGATACCATGTTTTCAATTTCCGATTTTGTTATCGTCTTTTCCGGATTAAACCTTCCAGATTCTAGTGCAAACCATCCTCTATTGATGGCAATCTGTGTATCATCTGGATATTTTATTCCTGTCGTATCTTTATAGGTATATGTCTTGTCTTCTAATTTATATCCCAGACAATAATTCAATGTATGTGCTGCAAATTCTCTGGTTGCTGCTTCATCTGGTTTTACTTTCTGCCCTGCTTCTATGTCAATCACACCAAATTCCGCTGCCATCATAATATCTTTATAATATACATGCGCGCTTGTCACATCACTAAAATAATCATCTGGCATATTATCTTTCTCTACAGTCATATCAAACATAACTGTTAAATCATGTAACCATTCTGCCCTCGTTATTGTTCCATCGCCATATATGATTGACGTATCTCTTGCCTCAACTTGCTGCCCTGTTATTCCAAAACAAAAAGCAACTGACACTATTACTAATAACAACACTTTACTGATTTTTTTCATTTGACTTTTCCACCTCTCCTTAACGTATACTTCCTTCTCTTTTTCTCTCATAAAAATATATTTTATTTTGTAATTTTTTTCTTTTATTCCCCCTCGTATTCGTTTTGTCATTTAATTTACATCAATTTAATTCATAACCTACTTGCATTATATCGACTTCTGACCGTAATTCAATAGATTATGTCCAACTGGTCGTTTTTACGACACTTTTGGTAATACATCTTGATTTTTCGCCCTAAAATTAAGAAAAGCGGATTGCAACTTATTGTTCGTTACAATCCGCTTTTCCTTTTAATTAAAATCCCAGACTTTCATTCGCCGCTCCATATAATGCTTCGCAAAATTCTTCCATGCTCTGGTATCTATCTTTTATATCGACACTCATACCTTTTAAAATGACATTTTCTAATTCAGGAAAAACCGATGTATTATATTCTGAAAGGTTTTTCAGCTTTTTCCCGGAGATACGTTCTATTACTTCTACTGGATTATCTCCGCTGAGGTAATAATATATTGTCGCACACAAGGCATAAATATCTGTCCAGGGACCCAATTCACCTTTTGTGGAATATACTTCCAGAGGTGCATAATGTTGATCAAATATTACTGAAAGCGATGTGTCTTTTATTGAAAATTTTCTTAGCGTTCCCGTATCTAGCAGTAATTTCATCGTACTATCATTCAGTATGATAATCCTATCTGGTTTTATACCACAATGAATAATTCCTGCTCTATGCAATGCAGCGATTCCATTCATAACTGGCAAAAGACACTGTAGAAACTTCAACACTTCAAACTGTTCAGTGCTTCCCACTGTTTTTTGAAACTCCTTTAGTGTTATTATTTCTCCCAATTGCTTCATAATGATATACACTGTATTATTTGCTTCAAAAAAATCTATCGGTGTTACTAGTCCATCCACCTGACTGAATTTTTCTAATAATTCGGCTTCTTTAAGAAAACTTTCTCGTCGTATATAGAACTTTTCTTCGTACTTTCTATCCAAAATATCTACTCTTAATCTTTCATATCGATGAACTAAGGCGGCAGGATAAAATTCTTGTATAATCACTTCTATCCTCAAAATTCTATCTTTCCCCTCGTAAATAATTCGGTCACCCGTCTGGTTTAATTCATTACAAATTTCATATCTCTCTTTTAACAAAGTTCTCTCAGGGAGGTAATCTGATGAATAAAAAGTTTTTTCCACTGTATGCTCCTTATTTACCTATCCTTTTACTGATATATTTTCTCCACTTCATTATCTATATTTAAATAATAGTCCCTTCGTCTCTACTTATAGCCAACTTTTATATTAGGATTTTTAGTACAAATATACATGATTAATTGGCGGACTGTTTGCTCTCCTGCTCCGTTACGAGGCAACTGACAAATATCCTTTGTTCCATCATTAGTATAAGCTCTTAAGGATCTGTAATCCTCAAAATGATTTGTTTTATGTATATATTGATAAATCTGTTTAATATCTTTATAAGATATAATACAGTTTGTCCCTTTTCCTATAATATATTTGTTTCCCACTCTTACTGCATCTCCAAAAAGTTTCTCTCCTTCCTGAAAGTCCATAATAACGTTACTTAATTCTCCCTCTTCCTCTAATCTTCGAATAATTCTTTTTGGTGCCGATACGACAAGACAATAATGTACAATACCAAAAACTGGAAACAATACTATCACACAAAATATTATCTTACCCAGCATATTATCTTCGCTTCTAATCATATCTAGTATACCTGATATATTCGTGATAAATATAACAAGTAATATTATTAATATTATTAGTCCTCCAATTTCTCTTATAAACTCCCCAATCGAACTGAAAAATATATATTTCTTTAATTCTTTTACTACACTTTCATTCATAGGTACTTTCCCCCTTGCTATTTATCCACCTGATTCACTGTTCCATCTGAAGCTATCTTTCCCGCATAGGAATAATCATCTGTTGCTAAAAGATTTAAATGCAGAACTGGACGAATTCCTAACTCCATATCACTCTCGCCCCCACCGACATAAGCCTCGCCGAACATATCGACAGCCGCTGCTGAAATATTTTTTTCTCCCGGTGTTCGAAGCCACCAATATTGATAATCATCTAAATCAGCATAATTACTATATTTAATTGTCATACCATAGCTGTCTGTAAATCCATATTCTTTTTCTTCATCTGTTTCTGACAAAGATAACAGATATATCTTATCTAATGTATCGTTTCCTCCATCTGTTTTATAATAATAATTATCTTCATTTATAACTTTTGTTGTACGAATTGCCTCCTGCTCTGAGCTTGAAAATGCTCTATTCATAAATTTTTTATTGAGCCATTTTCTCAGTGTACTTTTCTCCCAGGTCACCTTCTTAAGCCGCTTATTATATTTTTGCTTATCCAGGACAATATCAGATAGTAAAAGAGCTTCTCCATTCTCACATTTTATAACCCGCCATTTGATTGGTTCATATTTAAAATAACATTTTTTAGCCCTATGATATTTTTCCTTTCCAATTATAATATCATTATTTTTATCCCATCCATTGGCTGTTTCTAGTGTACTATATAAGTCGTTTTCTTTACTGCTTGATACAATTTTTGTTTGTGGATAACTTCCAAACCAAATGCAGTCCCATGTTACTTTTTTCCCTCCTTCTACAGAGGTATCCTTTACTATTTTGGGATTCTCAACCAAATCTTTTTTTGCTGTAGAAATCTCTTGCTCGTTTCCTGTCGAATAATATTTTATACCACCAGCCAATAGAAGGCACACTATAATTACCAAAACTTTCTTTACAGGACTTTTTCGTTTTTCCTTTTTTGGTATTGATGTTTTCTTTACTGCTCCTTCTATTTTGTCGTCTTTTAACACTGATTCATTATCTTTATCTGGCGAATCTAAGTCCTCATCAATATTTTTTTCATTATCTAAATCTAACTTTTTGTTTTCTTCTGGTATAAACAGAGCATCACATACGTCCTCACCAAACTCTACTATATCCTGATATCTTTCTTCTGGAAAAATATTCATTCCTTTCCAAAGTATTTTTTTAATGTCTGGTGACAATTTACCATCTAGTTGATCTGGTTCTTTGAATTTGTCATCCATCACCCTTGCTATGGCATCTGGCGGAGTTATTCCTGTAAGGCATTTATAAATAGTAGCGCAAAGTGCATAAATATCTGTCCACGGCCCCTGTACTCCATGTGTTTGATACTGCTCTGGCGGAGCATATCCAGGTTTTAGAATAACTGTAAGGCTTTTATTTCCAGATTCTGTATAATCTCTGGCCGCTCCAAAGTCCATTAGCTTTAATTTGCTATTGTGCTGTACCATAATATTATCTGGACTGATATCTCTGTGAATCAGCCCCTGACTATGGATTTCGATAAGGGCTTCAAGCAATGGGAGCATCATTTCAATTAAATTTCTAAATTGTATCACTCCATATTTCCCCAAATATTGTTTTAAAGTAATTCCCTCTAAATACTCCATAACAATATATGCAGTGTTATTTGCTTCAAAAAAATCAAGTATTTTAACAATTCCTTCATTTTTATTGAATCTCGCCATTACCTGCGCTTCATCCAGAAAACGCTTTTTGCCCTTATTATAATTATTTTTTTCTTCAATAGAAGTTACTGTTACTACATCTTCATACTGGGCTTTTCTCATTGCAATTTTCTGTGGATAATATTCTTTGATGGCTACTTTATTCCCGTACAGTTTATCTATCCCAAGATAAGTAATTCCAAATCCTCCCTGCCCCAGTACTTCTTGAATGACATAACGTCCTATCAATCCGGTATTTCTTTGTAAGCTATATGAATTTTTTTCCATTTTCCCTCGTTTGCTTCTTACTTCATCCCCATAAAAAACATATTTTCCTTTGATCCAAGATAAAATACTCCCTGATCTGGCAGTTCATAATATTTGTTTGGTTCCAGACGTGTTCCCTCGTTAAGCCATGTACCATATGTTGAACCAAGGTCTTTTATCAGAACTTTTCCGTTATACCATTTGACTTTGCAGTGAATACTACTGATTCCTTTTGTCTCATTTTTGAAAAGGACGTTGCATTTTTCTGTTCTTCGTCCAAAAATAAGTGGTGTTCCTGCTGTTAGCATATATGTTTTTCCGTTCAATAATCCAGATACTCCCTGAATAACTGCCTCTACCCTGTATTCAGATTCCTCATGAATTGGATGCTGTTCTGGATGCTGTTCTTTTTGTGCTGATTGATGTACTGGCTGTTCTTGTTTCTGCTCTGGATGCTGTTCTTTTGGTTCTGAACGATGAACTGGCTGTTCCTGTTCCTGCTCTTTTTTCTTTTGTCTTTTTGCTGCCGCTTCTTTGTATTCTGCGCTGTTGGCTGCATTATGATACATTTCATCAACGCTGACCATCTGACGGATTGACTTTTTCATAATGTAGAAAAGTAAGAGCCAGGCAAGTATGATCAATACGATATATTTTACCCACTGTGTTACTGTTCCTGCTTCAAACTTTACTAAAGATGCCACAAGGGAATCTGGCAGCTTGCCTGCGAGATAGGAAGCACTGAAGTTCCATGCGGTATGTAAGAGAAATGCGGCACTGAATGTCAGCCAGAATAAACTATTGGCAAAACATTTCGGTGACATTTTTCCTTTTCCCTTAATCAGAGCCAGAGCGCCGCCATAGAGAGCTGCCCATACAACGTGGCCTCCGATAGCAAGGACTCCTCTTCGCACTAAAATGTCTGCCATGGAGCGAATAATGATATTTGTGCCCATCGCATTTTGGATTCCAATATCAAAAATCTGTAATGCGTAACCAGCGGATTCCATAGCGGAGAAGCCCACGCCAACTGCGCCGCCAATTAAAATTCCCTGCAGTCCGTAATTATATTTTTTCCGGCAGAGGAATATTGTCACGATCAGGCATTTTGCCAGTTCTTCTGGAAGTGGACCCGCAAGGAAAGCAATTTCTGAGATTCCCGGAAAGACGGTTCTCATAATGCCGGTTACTGTAAGTGACAGACAGCCTCCTAAAAGTGTTAATAATAATGCTTCATAGATAGAAATGTTCCCCGGAATATTCATTTCCCAGTAAAATAACATTACAGATAATGGCACTACAAAAGCAGGAAGCAGACATAACATGAGAAGCATTCCATAGCCCGGAAAGATAACGCAGCTTATTCCAATTAATACGGATAATATCAGACCTGCGATTAATATACGGGCAAACAGCCATGGTTTTTGCCAGTCGGAAAGCATTCGGTTTGGCGCTGGAATATGTGACCCCATTCCTTTCGTAAGGAGTGCTGTTCTCTGATCTTTTCGATGTTTCTTCCAGACATCAGAAAAAATATCTCCCCAACTGATACTCCGTTTATTTTCCGAAGCTTTCTGAAAAAAAGTCGTATTCATTTCTTTTCACCTCTTTCCTTCTGATTTAAACAATACGAAATGTGTTTGCCGGATCTACTAAATAGAAGGATTGTCCATAATTTAGATAATACGGCTTATTTGGTTCTAATTTCGTACCATCCGAAAGAAATGTTCCATAGGTAGAACCTAAATCCATCAGAAGAACTTTTCCATTCTTTATTTCCACACTGCAATGTAAACGGCTGATTCCTTTCACTTCTTTTGGATACACCGCTGAACATTGTGCGGAGTCTCTTCCAAAAATAATCTTACCCTCTAATGGGAACTTTATGTCATTAAAATGACCGCCGATTCCTCGAAGCTGTAAGCCGCTTTCTCCTCCAAGAACAAGAACATTGGCAAATTCTTTTTTGCCTGCCGCGATTCTCTTCTTTTCAGAAGAAGAATATAATATCGCTGATAAAAGAAATACGACTGCAAATACTGGTATCATGTACAGGAAAATCTTACTGTCATCCATCGGAGTCCCGCCGATTTCTCCATCGCTGTTTTCCTGTAAAATATCTACGACTTCATCCATTGTCAGAAACCAGTAATATCCATCATCCATGTTTACCTGGATTCCTGCTACCCGGCCATCATCAAGGACAATCGGACCGCCGATCAGGTTTCCACTAGGTTCCTCTTCCAGTTTTACAAATCTTCGATCATTTACCATGCTGTATTCGGAACCAATCATAGTCGTCTCACTGCTTACTTTATCTGACATGGAATCTGACTCTATACTTAAATCAATTCCCTCTGCGGAGGCAAGCTGATATGGGCTTAAATTATCGTACCCTGCTATCTCGGAACTTTCACAGCCTCCCTTACTTAAATTTGTCTGAAAGACGGAAACTCCTGCCTCTGCTTTATTTCCCTTAAAATTAATTTCCTGCTGCTCTACTGCCGGACCTTCTACATAATATTTGTCCATCTGCTCCCAATGGCTTGAGGCAGCTGCGACTACATATGGATTCCCCTTGCTACTTGAAATCAGCAATCCATTGCTCGCCATTTCTGCCTCGCCTTGTGCATTGACACCATAAATGATAACGAGATTATCCTCCTGAGCAGTGGAGGCTTTCGCCTCCACTTGTCCAAGATTCCATAGTAAGATCACGGCAAATACACAGGCAAGCCATACTTGTATCTTTCTTGCTCTTTTTTTCATATGTTTCCCCGTTCTTTTTACTGTCTATCTGCTAAATTATTTAGATGGCCATGTCTCTTTTTTCACACTCATAGAGCTAACTGTTTTTTTACAATTAATATATATAGAACCCTCATTATCATCATCATAATAATCATAGTATTCAGAATCTCCGCTCTTACTATAATCGAATTTATCACCAGCCCATTTCTTCAAATCATCAGATGTACTCTTTATTGTAATTCCACCAGGAAGTTTCACTTCTGGATTTTTACTTTCATCTGCATAAAAATGTAAAGAACTAATCGCACAGTTTTCCGGTTTTGTCTGGTAATCTGCAAAGTTCGTTACAGAGGCCTCTATTTCTTTTCCATCTTTTTGTAACTTAATGGCATAAGATAAACTCTGTCCACTTGGTACAGAATCTTCCTGAGAAGCAATTTTCCATCCATTATCAGTAAAAGCGGATACTGGTGCTGGCAATGTGTATACCTGATTTTCAATCTCGATATTATAGGAAAGTGGATCTGTTCCTAATTCTGTTGGTGCTACATAAGTAGATAAATATTCTGGTACTTCATCAGAAGTTTCTGTTTTTTTATCATCTTCTGTTGCAACAAAATTCTTTATCGCAATAGCGTCATAGCTATAGTCGTCCTCTTTATTGTCACAGGTAATTGTTGTCGTGCTGTTATCTTCTCCATAATATAAAGTGTTATAGCCATCATTGTTGCTGGTATCCTTTGGAGAACCAAAAGCCTCTCTTATTTTATCTTCTTTATCTCCAACTTTAATGCCTTTTGCAATGGAGAATTCTGGTGCATTTTTATTGCTGGCATATACTTCAATTCCTCCAATATTACAATCTTTTAATTCTTTGGCATTTCCGCTGGCATTAATAATAGATACCTCTATTGTTTTCTTATCTTTTTGCAGAGTAAGGCGTTCATAAGAACTTCCGCTGATTTTTGTATCTTCATAGTATCCGCTGCTGTAAATTCTCCATCCTTTATCTGCAAGTACGCTGTATGCAAATGGAAGCTGATATACATCGCCCTCTAACAGAAAGGTATAATCTTCTAATTTATCTGATAATTGTGTAGCTGTTGCTGCTGCCGCTTCTGTTGTCGCTTCAGCCGCCCCACTGCTATCTGTCTGTGCGTTAGAAGTGTCTGCTCCTACCGCCTGACTGCTCTTTTCTGCATAATCAGAATTCACTTTACATTTTTCTAAATTCCAGGCATTATCTTTTACTTCATAACTTAAATCAAACTCATCTACATACTGCATAGTGTCATTAGCATAAGTTACGATACAGTTTGCCTCGTATGTGTCATTCTTACCTTCTCCGCTGTCCTCTACACGGAAGTTTGAAATCTTGGCAGATTCGTCTACTACTTCTGTGATATATTCCTGTACATCCTTTTTTAAGTCTGCATCAGATGGAGCATCTGGTGTTTTTCCTCCGCCACAGGCGGTAACAGATACCGTCATCATTGCTGCCAGTAATAACGCTGCTCTTTTCTTCATGTTTTTTCTCATAACTTTTCTCCTCGTATAATATATAAATTTTCGGGTTACCATGTTAAGCATTTAGTTTTGCTTTTCGCATTTTACAAAGACCCACTCGTCATCCTGAAGTTTATAAGTAATCTTTGCTTTACTTGTCGTTCCGCTTCCGCCCTGACGTTTTGATTCTATCTCGCAATCTGCTGTGTACACTTCATATTGTCTGTTAATATCATCGTCTATGATACTTAAGTTTAAAATAGTGCCTTCCCACTGCGAATTCTTTACAACATCGGATACCATCTCACGTTCTGTCGGAAGATTAGATGTGCTGCTATTTTCCTTCTTTCCACCAGATAAACTCGTTCCTGCAAATATAAGAAGTACTATCAGGATAACGGCCGCTCCTGCAATCATCTTCTGCTTTTTTGTGAGATTCTGTAGTTTTTCCATTCCTGTACCAAGCGCATTTTTGCCTGATTTTGCTTTTTCCTTCTCTTCATTTACAGATTTTGCAATCCCATCTGATTTTGAAACAGGATTTTTCTTTTCTTCTCCTGCATCTTCAAAATCACTGTACAGTGCCTCACAAAATTCTTTAAGATTCTGATAACGATTCTTTTGGAGTGCCGCCATTCCTTTCATAATCGCATTTTCCATTCCCTTCGGAATATCTTTGCAGTATTTTGACGGCTTTTCTAAGCTATCTTCTATGACTCTTTGCATAGATTCTTCCGGGGTAATTCCTGTAATACATTTATAAATCGTAGCACTTAGTGCATAGATATCTGTCCACGGTCCCTGAATCCCTCTGCTTCTATATTGTTCTTCCGGGGCATATCCTGGCTTTAAAACAATAGAAAGACTTTTTTCTCCAAAGTCTGTATAATCCCTCGCTGCACCAAAGTCCATCAGCTTTACTTTTCCATTTTTCAAAAGCATAATGTTATCCGGACTGATATCGCGGTGAATCAATCCCTGCTTATGTACTTCATCAAGAGATTCTAATACCGGTGCCATTAATTCTAAAATATCTTCCGGTGAAAGAACTCCATTCTCTGCAATGTACTCTTTTAAAGTAATTCCATCCAGGTATTCCATAACAATATAGGCTGTATTATTGGCCTCAAAGAAATCTGTAACATTAACGATTCCTTCCTGATCATTAAATTTGGCAATCACTCTCGCTTCTTCTAAAAACTTTGTTTTGCCTTTATTAAAAACATCTTTTTGTTTTGCGTAAGTGACTGTTACGACATCGTCCACACTATTATTTCTAACAACAATTCCCTGTGGATAATATTCTTTCACTGCCACTTTCACACCAAGCAGTTCATCCCTGCCGGCATAAGTAATTCCAAAACCACCTTCGCCAAGAACATCCTCTATAATATAACGTCCATTTAGCTTTGTTCCTTTTTGGAGTGAATGATAGTCTCTTTCTTCCATCTTCCTTCTTTCCTCTTCTCTCCTCGTACTTTTCTTCTTTCTTATAAATTACTTTCTTATAATACTTCTTCTGTAAAATCACATCTCCCCTCTGCACTTATAACAATCCAGAAATGTATCCATTTCTGTGTATTTCATATATTCATCAAGATACATTCTTACAAAGTCCTGATTCTGAAACCAGACCATATTTTGCAGATCAAGTTCATATGAAACAAACTCTGTTTTATCAAACTTAAAAATCTGCCCATGCTCGGTCATATAGTACTTTGTATGTTCTTCTGTATGTACCGGGAGAGTAATTCCCTCCGCTTGTTGTTCCCGAATATACATTTCTACTTTTACTATTGTTTTAAACATTCTTGAATTACAAAAATGCATCCCCCAATATAATTTCTGTTCTTCCATTATATTATTTTTGTTCCCCCTTCCCTTGACTTTTATACAACAGATGTTCTCACTCTCCTTTCTTTTTATGACACACGTTTTTCTACTTGAATTATAAATCTTATTTCCTTTAATTCAATAGTTTGTGTCCAAGTGGTCGTTTTTACGACACTTTTGGTAATACATCTTGATTTTTCGCCCTGAAATTAATAAAAGAGCACTGCAACTTATTGTACTGTCGCAATGCTCTTTGCTTTTCATTTTATATTTTTCTGTTCTTTTTTAAAATCTGTCCATGCTCGATCATATGGTACTTTGTATGTTCTTCTGTATGCATCAAAAATCTCTACACAAACAATGACGACCATTTTAAAAAATCCTTTCTTGTTTTTTGTACATATCGCCTGCTAATCTGCACAATCTGCTCTTGGCCGGCTCCACCGTAAAGTATATACATATCTTTTTGTAACTCTTTCACATGACGAAAGTTTACAACATAACTGTTATGGCACTGGGAAAAATCCAGTTCTGACAATTGAGGAACGATATCTCTCATACGTTCCTTTACATGATATTCATTCCATACAGTTACAATCCTGGTCCCTCTTTTTTCGCGTTCTAAATAATAAATATCTGATGGCACAATGGAAATAACTTCATTCTTTAGTGTTGTTAAAACAATCCGAAAAGTATTTCCTTCAAAGTCCCGTAATATCCTGCTGATTATCTCTCCTACCTTATCCTGAAAATGTTTTTTTACAACAAACCATATATGTTCTGTATTGTATATCTCTGTCGCATAATGAAGATAGTTGCTCATATAAATAATCTGGCAGCTTGGCCAGGCTTTATTTAGCTTCTTTGCAACAAAAATCCCATTTTCTCTTCCTAATTCTATATCCAGAAAAACTGCGTCTAACGGTGTGCCCTTATATTCCAATAATTCCCCCGCTGTTGCAAAACATTTAATCTCTATAGTGAGCTCAATCATCAAAGAAAATCCTTCCAATGTTCTTTTACACGACTCTCTCCATTGTTTATCATCGTCACAGATTCCTATAACCATTTTCCCATCCTGCTTTCTATTTTTACAATTTTATTGCTCATTCGAGTTATAATGTATATTTCTTTAATAGGAGGACTACCTGCTTACTCTTATCCTACTTCTTCTCCCCCATATCATCCCTCATAAACAGCTCATGACTTCTTGGCTTATAGGTACCTCCGGCGAAAGAACAGTAGCGGTATACACAGTCTATGATATAATTCACGTCATCGTAGTCATATTCTGGTGCGGAATCTGGATAATATAATTCCATGATATAATCTTTTTGTCCGTCATTTGCTGCTACTATGTAAACACAAGTACCCTCATCATCATATGTTCCGGCCACGATTCCTCTTGCCATTCCATCAGCACCTACCTGATCTTTTGGTTCAACCTGATAAAGAACTTCACTTGGTTCACCGCTAATACTGTAAAATAGTTCTTTTGCATTTTGTACCGCATCCCCCGGATCATCCTCACTATAGAATTTCATTTCTATTGTGCGGTTTCCATTATCGTCTTCGTAATAGTAATCGTAATAATTTTCTTCCTCATTTATATCCGCATCATTGAAAACGTATTTCGGATAAGCAAAACTAAAACTTCCATCGGCGCTGTCTCTCTGATAGTAATCATCAACAGACAGACAATCACTGATGTTCATGCTCCAGTTATCGGTATATAGCTCATACGCTTCATCAGATTCACTGTCATCTGAAGATTCGCTGTCATCGTCATATGTATTTTCGCCATCATCCGTATCATCTGCATCATCGTAGTCAGTATCATCGTAATCTTCGGTATCCTCTGTACCGTCTCCTACATATCCACCGCCGCTACTGCCATCATTATTACTGTATCCACCATTTCCTGAGCTATTTCCTGAACCATAATAGCTGCCACTTGAAAGACTTCCTGAAAAATGACTTATGATCACGCCTGCAAGAAGTAAGGAAATGACTGCAATCGCTAAGGCAATAATTATTTCCTGGGCTGTATTTTCTCCCCTGTCTTCATACATAGAACTTTTATAATATGTGTTATTATTTCCTGTCATCGATTTCTCCCATATTTCTTATGTACTATATAAATCGTTTTGTCTCCTGCCTGTTCTAATAAGCAACACCCTGATTTAAAATGTGATTGATTCTGTCCGCATTCTCTGGATGACTGCTTGCAAGACTGGCAAATAAGCCTTTTGGATGGTCATCTCCAAAATGCTGAAGCAACAGGCACAATGAATCCCTATATCCTAATCTGCAGGAAAAGGCATCTGCCATGTATTCATTATTTCTACTTGTTTTCATGACTAAAAGAATACCAATCCATGTCCATAATTTAGTAAAACAACGAACAATACCAAGCATTACTACACTGGAAAATACTCCAAACATTGCCACGATAAAACTATTTTCATTTCTTGTAAATGCTGCCATCACACTGGCAACAATATTGAAAAATAATGCACCCAGTTCAATCAGTGTACAAATCCCTGCGATTGCCGTATTACCGAGTACTACTAAAAGGCATCTATCTGTATCTTTATGAGCAAGATGTCCAAATTCATGGCCTAATGTCGCTTTTATCACTTCATCTGGCATATTCAAAAGGCCTCTTGTTACACAGATCGTTCTTCTTCCTGTTGCAAATGCATTCTCTGACTCGTCATCGTTCATATATAATCTTACAGAATCTGAAATTAATGGCTCCTGCATTTTAGCTTTTTGATATACTTCATAAAATAATGGTTCTAAACGGCTCATAATTTCCGGATCTTTTATCTTTTTACATCCTGTCTGGAATCTTACGATAAATTCGCCAATTGGAGATAAAGCAATCACGATCGTTGCCAGATAAACAAAAAATCCAGATAACATTCCCCATTGTAATGGCAGAACAAACAATACGGACATTATGCCGCCTATGATTACCATATTTATTACCAGATAAATACATAATGGAATATTTTCTTTAGAAAATAACCGGCATAAAAAATCAACAAAATAAACATTTCGGATACCGCTCGAAGCAGCCGCTTTATTCGCAGGCATCGGCGCAGGCTGATTCATTCTAACTGGATTAGCCTGATTCGATGGCCATTGATCATTTGGGGGTATCTGTTCCCATTCTGGTGTTACATAGTTTTGATCCTGTGAAGGCCCGGCATATCTTTTGTTTATCTTTGCTCCACAGCATGCGCAATACATATCTTTATCAGATATCTGATTTCCACAATTTTCGCAAAACATCTTTCTTTCCTCCCGTCTTTTCATTCGTTAGTTTCATTATATTGTTTCTATTATCTATTTCAATATCACCTCCGAAAATGGATATTTTCTGACTACTTTTGGTTTTAAATCGAACTTTTTAGATATATTCTGACAAAAAATTCAGAAAAGAAAAAGTATTAATTGATTTCTTTTCTGAATTATATAACGCCTTATTCCATTATTTTTTTTGAACTACATACTACAGCATATCAAGGGAAGCCCAGACCATATCCCGGTCTAATGACTTATAATCGCGTTCTTTGTAAAAATCAAGTACGGGCTGCATTGCTCTTTTAACACAATTTAAATCCATATTTAACTTCGCATCTTTTACATAGTCGCTCATTTTTTCAAAAGCGGATTTCCACCGCTCTGCATCACAATTTGCGGGAATGATTTTTCAAGCTATATATTTCCATATCTTATATTTGCATTATAATATCAATATTTTTAAATTCAATACTCTTTCCATAAGTGGTTCATTTTAGAGCGGTTTTGGTTTGGTATCTATTTTCTTAGATATATATGTATAAAAAACAGTCTTGTCAATCTTAGATATTAACAGGACCGTTTCACAAAATTACATTTTTATATTTGTAACCCTACGACTACAGAAATTTTTTCATCTTCTCTTTCTAAATATATTCCACCCTCATATTGCGTAATGTAACGTTTAAAATCTTTTTTATTAAACTTTATTGATTTATGTTCTGTTTTTAATTCTAATAAAATTACAAGCTGATTTTTTATTACAGTGCCGTGAAGTTTCACCGCATCTGCCTGCTTTCCATATTCCATCAATTGAAGAAGAATTTCCATCACATCTTCTTCAGAAATTCTACCCCTATGATAATTTTGAAAAAGAATATCTGTTTCTATACCTTTTTGATTACATATCTGTACAAAATCTGAAAGTATTCCATCGACAAGATAATCTTTACAGAAAAAATATTGATTTAAATGATTATATCTTTCCTTTAATTCTTCAATATAATATCTATATTTCTGCTTTTTTTCTTTTTTACTTGATACAGAAAGATTAGATAACTCATCTAACTTTACAGCCATTTCATTTTGAATCTCTTCCAATTCTCCTGCCTGATTTTGAATTTGGCTATAATATTCTTCCATTCTTTTTCTATTTACTTCCAATTGCTCTTTTCTTTTAAAAATTTTTATTGTATAGATAGAAAATGCAATAATTAACGCACCTCCACCTCCAATAATAAAACTGTCTGCTACCATCTGCATCGGTCTTTCCCGAAGACTCGCCGAGGTATTATACAAAAAATTACTGAACCATCCAATACCAAAAAACCCCAAAACTCCAGTCAGGCAGACTACTTCATGTTTTAACTGATAAGAACGATATCTTTTCATTAACGGTCTTAAAATAAAATATAAAATAGTAAATACAATGAATACTCCCATGTATTCTAATATCGGTAAAATATTCAATGAGATTGCCTGATAGACTATTCCATCATTAACACATTCTGCTGCCAAAATACCCGTCAAAGTCTTGGCCAATGATTCCTGCCATAAAACTGCCGTTGCAATCCCTACCCCCAGTGCAGTGACTGTTGCAAACGTAGACATTGTAATCTTATACCATGTTTCATTCCCATACATAGCATTTCCGATTGCTAAGAATCCAATATTATATATAATAAAACGAACAGAACAAATTACCAGGAAAAACCAATCATACTTTCTTTTTCCAAAAAGTGTTCCTACCACAATACTATTCAGCAGTATTCCCACCATTCCCATCCATAACTGTGGTATATTCTCAATCAAAACTTCTCCTATATTCATTTTATATCCTCCGCAATTCCACAGCTATCCTGCTATATTCCAGATTATTCTCCTGCCACATTATCAGCCGCCTTTTTCACTGAAATGGTAGAAAAACAATTACTTTTAATCGGTTATTCTGCTCTTTTATATATTGAATCGTTCCCTGCGCTTCATCCACAATTTCTTTTATTATTTTAACGCCCCAGCCATGCAATTCTTTCTCTTCTTTCTTTGTTTCAAAATCAATTTTATCAATATCTAAGCATGCATTCTTTATCTGCATTTTCAAACCAAAATCCGCTTGAAGTATTGTCCATTTTATCTCCCGTTCTTCTAAATCAGTAATTCTGCAATTTTCTTCAATAGCGTTATCCAGAAGATTTTGAATCAATCCGGATACCTTTATTGCGGATAAATTAATTTTTTCTATCGCATCTTTTTCCAATTTAAAATCTATTTTTATTGAAATATTCTTTTGCCGGCATTCTGCTTCTTTTATTTTGGCAACTGCGTTAAGAAGCTCATTATCACAGAATCTTTTTTCCATAATATCTCTATCTATTGTCTCTTCCATCATATGGATATGTTTAGGAATGTCATGCCTGTATTTTCTTATTATATCAATTTGTTTTTGAAGTTCACCATCTGTTGATATTATAGATAATAAACCTTCTTTCCTTTTTTCGTTATTTTCTTCTTCCCTAAGCACTTCCTTTACCCACATATGAATAAAAAGTAAAAGAACTGCCCCCAGAGCTACCTTATACACTTACTTTCCCCTTGATATTATCTATACATACATCATCGACCACCGCAGGAAATCTGCTTTTGTTTCTTCTAAATGGCTCTTGCTTATATATACAATTTGCCCATCATAAAGCGTATATAAATTTCTTTTTGCCTCTCGAACATGTCTGAAATTGACTATGTAACTATTATGACATCTTGAAAAATCAATACCTGATAATACTTCTGCTATTTCATCAAACTTTCTCTTAATCGTATAGACTCCCCATACAGTTACGCATTTCGTATACTTTCCATCTCTTTCTATATATAAAATATCTGGAAATGCAATAGAAACTTTTTTTCTTTCTTTAGTTTCAGCAACAATTTTCCTTTCTTGATCTTTCATATCAGAAACAATCTTTCCAATAATATCTCCTATCTTATCTGTAAATTTACTTTTAATGACAAACCATATATGCTCCGTATTATAGATTTCTGTTGCATAATGGAGATAATTAGTCATATAAATAATTTTACAATTAGGACGAACCTTATTTAACTTTTTCGCAACAAAAATCCCATTGGCTCTTCCTAATTCTATATCTAAAAAAACAGCATCTAATGGGGTTTCTTTATATTCTAAGAGTTCTTCTGCCGTTGAAAAACACATGACCTCCATGCCCATATCAATCATCGTAGAGAATCCTATTAAGGTTCTTTTACATGATTCTCTCCACTTTTTATCATCATCACAAATTCCTATAACCATTTTTCTCCCTGCCTTATATTCTATCATTTTGTCACTCATTTGAGTTATAATGTATATTTCCTTTTAAATCTACTCTTAATCTGTCTCTTATACACATCTCCGAGC
>ENA-OWYG01000360-OWYG01000360.1-human-gut-metagenome-genome-assembly--contig:-NODE-360-length-30697-cov-21.485934_pt1 | contig 30697 bp, 42 predicted proteins | sample MGYA00249747_ERZ652080 | MGnify/ENA primary metagenome ERZ652080 (study PRJEB26925, sample SAMN05827071) | human gut metagenome | biome: ENVO:2100002; feature: ENVO:00000062; material: ENVO:00002003...
CGCACGCCACCATCACCGAGCTGCTCAAGCACACCAAGCCGGGCGCGATGAAGTTTTTCGACATCAACCTGCGCGGCGACCACTACTCCAAGGAACTCATCGAGGAGCTGCTCAAGGCCGCCACCGTATTCAAGATCAACGACGAAGAGCTCCTGCTGCTGCGTGACATGTTCGACATTCGCGGCACCTCCGGCGAGGATGCCTCCCGCTGGTTCCTGGACGAGTTCGATCTCGATTACGTGATTCTGACCGCTGGCTCCGCCTACTCCACCATCATGTCCCGCAAGGGCGAGGTCTCCACTCTGGACACCCCGCATGTCGAGGTGGTCGACACCGTCGGCGCCGGCGACTCCTTCTCCGGCACGTTCACCGCTCGCACTCTGCTCGGCGACTCGCTGGCCGACGCTCACCGCAAGGCCGTCAACACCGCCGCCTTCGTGTGCACTCAGGCCGGCGCTTGGCCGGAGTATCCGGCTGAGATGCCTGACTACCTCGTTGCCGCAGGCAAGTAAGCCTTCGGCAACACCGACCAATAGGCCATACTTTTCCAGCCGTTTTTCGGCTCATGCTCACGCTGGGACAATGACGTTCCGGCACTCGCCAGCCCCTGTCTCCCGGCGTGAGCCATGCCCAAAAACAGGTGATTGATAACTGAATATCGATTAGCAATTCATTGTCTCATTGCAGTAAAGAAAAAGAGAATTCAAAATGAGCAACGAAACCAACAAGACCGGCAACGCCGGCCTCGTAAAATCGCGCCTGTGATGTTCGCGTTCTTCGTCATGGGCTTCGTCGATCTGGTCGGCACCGCCACGAACTACGTCAAGGTTGAGTTCGATCTGGCCAACGGCACCGCAAACCTGTTCACCACCATGGTGTTCTTCTGGTTCCTGATCTTCGCCGTGCCCACCGGCATGTTGATGAACAAAATCGGCCGCTGTTTCAAGCTTCTGTTCTCCGACCACATCGTGTTCCTGTGCTTCCTCGGCATCGTGGCCCACGTGGGCGTGGACGTCGGCATCAACGCCCAGGCTCCGCGTATCCTCACCGAGCACACCGGCGACACCTTCACCGAAATCGCCGCCACCGCTACCATGGTCTACTTCATCGCCCGTATGATCGGCTGCTTCACCGGCGGTATCATGCTCTCGAAGATCTCCAACCACGTCGGCATTCTGGTGTGCGGCATCATCATGACCGCCTCCGCCGTGTGCTTCACCATCTTCTGCTCCATCACCTCCAACCCGCCGGTCGCCTTGTTCTGGGTGGCTGTGGCTCTGGTTGGCTTCGGTAACTCCAACGTGTTCTCGCTGTTCCTCTCCCACGCGCTGATGTACCGTCCGGAGCGCCAGAACGAGATTTCCGGCCTGATGCTCATGGGCCTAATCGGCGGCGCCATCTTCCCGCCCATCATGGGTGCCCTGGCTGATGCCATGAACGCCCAGCTCGGCGCCATCATCGTGATGGCCGTTGGCTGCCTGTACGTGCTGGTCATCGGCGTTGGCTACAAGGCCATCATCGAAGGCAAGAAGGCCGCTCAGGTCGAGGCCTGATAATTTGGCCCGCTTTAGCGGGGTTTGCCTCAGCAGATAAACGACAAGCCCTGTACGAATCACGCTCATGGTTCGTACAGGGCTTTTGCATGCGCACTTGACACTTGGCTCAGTGCACGCCACCTGGCATATCGATTTCGGTATCGATGATGATGGTCACCGGCCCATCATTGACCAAGCCAACCCGCATATGCGCGCCGAACCTACCTTCTTTGACCGGCACTCCCCCGGAGCGTAGCGCCTCATTGAACTTGATCCATGTAATATCGGCGTGCTCCGGCTTGCCCGCCTTGATGAAGCTCGGGCGGTTGCCTTTGTGCACATCGGCAAACAATGTGAACTGCGAGATGGAGAGAATCTCACCGCCGATGTCCTGAATCGAGCGGTTCATTTTGCCCTGCTCATCTTCGAATACCCGCAGATTGAGGATCTTGTGAGTCAACCACGCAATCTGCTGGTCACCATCCTCATCGGTCACACCCACCAGAATCATGAATCCCGGACCAATCTGCTGGGGCTCAAATGTAGGGTCCAATGTGCCCAACTCATTGATCACGTCCACGGATGCTTCAGATACTCGTTGCACTACAACTCTCATGACTCCCTACAGTAGCAACAAAAAAGCGCCGTTCCCTTACGGAAACGACGCTTGTCTTGGTGGAGTCGCGGGGAATCGAACCCCGTACGGTCTTGTCTTAAAAACGTTGAAAACATGCGGTTTTTAAACGTTTATTGCGTTTTTTGCCCACATTTTGCCCACGTGTCACCAGACCATTGGCAGTCCGAGGCATTGGCGCGCCCACCGCTCAAGCCGCCAGACTCCTACCCTCACCAATCGCCCGCACCAGCAATCCATCCATCGCATCGCCGACGGCATCCAAATCATCGTCGAACAGATCCGCATACACGTCCAAGGTCATGGTCGCGCTCTTATGCCCCAGCTGCCTTTGCACCGCCTTGACATTCGCGCCGGCATGCACCAGCAACGACGCGCACGTATGCCGCAGGTCGTGGATCGTCATCGAGTCCGCGATCTCGTCACCGAGACTGCGCTTCTTCGCCCAGTAAAACCAGCTCGACGTGCTGCAGGGCCCGTGCGTCTTCCGCAGATACGAACCGGTGCGCCTGTCGGGAAAAAGCAGGTCGGACTGCCGACGGCCATCGCAGGCCTCCTCAAGGCATGACTGCAGCATGCGCGGGAAGATGACGGTGCGCTCCTCCCCTGTCTTCGGTGCGTCCACCACGATCTGATGATTGACCTCGGTGGCGGACCTGCGCACATGGATGCGCTGCCTGTCGAGATCCACGTCACCGACCTGCAGGCCCACCAATTCGCCCCAGCGCAGACCACACAATCCAAGCGTGAGCACTATCGGCCTGCGCCAGTCCGAGGCGTCGGCCAGTGCCAGCAATTGGTCGATCGAAAGATAGACGTGCTTCTTCCTCCGCTTGCGCGGCAATTCGAGACCATCACAAGGATTGTCGTGTATGCACTTGTCGGCCTTGGCTTTTGCGAGCAGTGCGCGGAGGATGCCTTCGGCGCGGAGCACGACGCTCGCGCTTTTCGATTCGGCCAGTGCGCTGACCCACATCTGCACTTCGTCGTGGGTGATGGACTGGACCTCGCGCATGCCCCATTTCGGTGCCACGTGCACGCGCCAAGCCCGTTCCAGCGTCTCGATGTAGCTTGGTTTGGCCTTGGTCTTTTTGGCGGCCAGCCATGGCTCCCATAAGTCTTCGACCAAGCGTCTTCCGGCCTGTGGGTCGATGTATGCTCCGACGCTTTTCGCGGTGGTCACGTTGGCCGCGCCCCATGCGTCGGCGTCCATCTTGCGGCGGAATCCTCTTTTGCCTGTGGGCGTGCCGTCCGGCTTACGGTAGCGCACTTCGTAGCGTTTGCCGCTTTTCGTCGCGTATTGGCGGATTGTGTAGGCCATGCTCGCCCCTTCGTTTGCGTGGCATCAAGTCTATCAATCCGTTGATTTTTTCTGTTTTTCGTGTTTCGGCTTGCGTTACTTTATTTACTGTGCTAATATAGTTTATATCAAGGAAAGGAGGTGAACATGACACCATCGGAGATAATCACCAGCGTCTCGCTTCTCGTCGCGAGCATCGCGGCCCTCATCAAAGCAGTGACCGGACTCATCAAGGAGATGAGGCGGAAGCCGAAGAGGAAAAAGTGAGAAAGGGTTCCGGCCAGTCGTAGGGGCCGGAACCCCATATCTCCGATTATGCCATGGGACATCATGAGAACGGAATCGATAGTCAGCGCGGTATTCGCGCTCGGAACCGCCGCCAGCGCATGGTTCGGCTGGCCGTTCACCCTCACCGCCGGATGCGCCATCGTCAGCGCCGTCTTCGCGCTCATCGCCGGAAGGAAGGACTGACATGCCCATCGAATACCTGAGCGTCACCGACGTGGCCAAGCGCCTCGGCATCAGCACCGCCGCCGTCAGCGCCTACAAGCTCCCCCAGCCGGACGCCACCATCGGACGCACGCGCGGCTGGCTCCCCGGCACCATCGACCAATGGAACGCGCAACGCCCCGGACGCGGAGTCGGCGGTGGCAGGCCGCGCAAGCATCCGGCGGAGTGACGTCCGCCCCGGCGCTCATCCGCGAGCGCCGGGGCGGTTTTGTTGTTGGAGGTTGGATGTTGTCAGTCTTGGATCGATGGGTGGAACTGTGCCGTGTTCAGGTATTTGATCGAGACTACATGGTGGATCTGGGTTCCTGGCATTTTTTCCTTGGCCGCGTTCCCCTTGCGTAGGGATTGCGGATAGTAGGGGCCGTCCTCTCCGCTTCTTCCGAGGCCGATGCACCAGACTGTGTTTCCCATGTAGAGGCGTATCCGGCTGTTGCCTGATTCGACCACCATGGATGCGTCGTTCAGTGCGAATGCGCTGGCTATCACGTCGGTCTTCCTCGCGAGCCATCGCGCGTCTCCGGTGGGCGCGACCCTTTTCACCGAGATCCCATGGCCGGACAGGAGGTCGGTGTACAGGCGTCGGGCGGGAAGTCTGCGGGTGCGGTTGTCGTCGGCGTAGTATTCCAGGCCGCATAGGTGGGCGAAGTTCGAGGCCTTCCATTGGATGTCCAGCGTCATCCCGTCGTCGCACGCGATTCTCGTGATCGTTCCGACGAGATTGGCGTATAGTCGGGCTGCCTTTCGGGCCTCGCCAAGCATCCGCCGCTTCGCCTCGGTCACGTTCACGCCCGGAATCCTCCCAGAAAATTAAAAGAGGGGCGCCGACCAAGCGCCCCTCCGAAGCCGTGTGGCTGATCTTTTTACAGTCTTCTGCATGACTAGCGTCCCGTTTGCGCGGGAAGGGTCACGGCTCCGGTTGGTCTCAACCGTCTGGCCCAGCCGTTGGGCGAGACATCCAGCTCTCGCTGATGGCGCATCGACTCGCCATCGGATGCCTGCGGCAGCCAGCCACACGCTTCGAACCCGAAACCCTGCCCACCAGCAAAGCAGGTCCGGGTCTCAAGTTCGATTGCAACGATACCCCATGACGGCGGACATTCGTCTCGCCGTGAGCGTGATCCGGACGGTATTCGCACAAAACCACCGGGCCGCCGCGACGGCGGCGGACGACCACGCAAACACGCCGAATAACAAGAAAAGCCCCTCCCCCAGCAATGCTGAGAGAGGGGCGATGTTTCATAAGGGCGCAAAATATTCGTTTATGGGTTATCCATGCGATATTTCACACCTGAGTTTGATTTCCGGGCGCGAGTTTCAGTTTCACGCCCGGAAATTAATCACGGTCAGGCGTTGCGCAGCGGATTGTAGGCGACGCCAAGACCGCTGGCGATGAAGCCGGCCACGGTCGAGATGTAGCCGCCGATGGCCGCGTCACCGAAGGTCATGAAGCCAAGGCCGACGCACGAAGCGATCAGACCCAACACGTAGACGACGGTGCGCACCTGCTTCGAGAATACTGGCGTGTACGCGCTGTCGGGCTGCACGGTGTCGGTGCCGTCCTCACGCTCGTCGGTGAGATTGGCGATGGCGGTCTCCAGAGTGTTCTCTTTTGCATGCTCAGCCATTAACACCACCTTCCTTTCAGGCTTTGACGAGATACCAGGTTGACTTGTCCGCCGGGGCCAGCGCGATGTACCGGATGGCGCCGGAATACGCCGTGTAGCGGCCCCAGATGTAGCCGTCCGCGACCGTGCCCCAATGATCCAGATTGACGGTCTGGCCGTTGGAATAGGTGGCGACCACATTGCCGGAAACGCTCGGACGGTCGCGCACGTTGAGCCCGCCCACGTTCACACGGTACGTGCCCTGCAGCACGTTTGCGGCGGACGATGCCGTGGCGGGCTGCGTCGGCTGGACGGTCGGCGTCGGCGCAGTCGCGCCGGTCATCCTGTCATACCATGCCTGCGCCTTGGCCATGTAGGCCGCGTTCTGGCTTCCTGCGATGGATGCGGGGCAGGCTGTCGCGGAGAAATGGCTGTGCGGGAAAACGTTGACGCCCCACTGAGGGCGTCCGAGGCCGAAATGCTTGCAGAGCGCGGCCACCAGATGCGCGCCGTTGTCCAAGGTCGCTTCGGAGATCATCCACGGACTGGACGAGATGTCCGCATGCTCCACGCCGATGGACGTGAGGTTAGCGTCCCAATCACCCGAATGCCATGCGGTATCCGTATCCCAGACGAGCTGCGTAACCCTGCCGTCCGCCGCCACCTGATAGTGCGCGCTGGCCTCGCGGGTCTGCCACGTGTTGTAGCAGTCCCTGCCGGTCAGGTTGCCGCAATTATGATGCAGAACGATCTTGTCGACCTTGCATCCCTGACGGCCCTTGGTCATGTGCGTGGAGAGGATGAGATCCTCGTCCGCTTCCAGATTCTCCCATGATTTCATATGTTTCCTCCTTTTTTGATGGTTTTTACGCGAAGACGAGCGTCCACATCACGACGGCCATCTCCAGCAGTCGCAGGAGCGGCAGCATGAGCAGGATGACGCAGACGATTGTGAACGCGCCCAGAAGCAGCGTCACGACACAGACGAGCCATACCGGCACGTCATGTCCGCGCCACAGCAGCCACGCCACCGCAAGCAGCAGCACGACGAACACGGCGGCCACGGACGTCAAAGCGAGCATGCTAGACGTCATCGCCATCACCCCACAACGCCGTCAACGGCATGCCTTTGTCGAGGATGCCCACATCCTCTCCTTCCCGCCCCCGAGTCAAGGGCAAATAGAAAAGCCATCCCGAAATGGGATGGCTTTGAAAACCGGTGTGAAAATCAATGCCTGTGCGCGCCATGATTGAATATGATGACGAGCGCGAGCAACAGCAGCCATATGCCGCCTGCGATCATGAGATGCGTCATTGCCGGTCCTCCAAATATTTTTCGGCGGCGTTGACGATCCAGCATTGCGCGTCCAATTTCTCAAGCTTCGCCAACTCGTATCGGACGGCCTCGCTATGGTCATGCGACTGGTCGCCGTAGATCAGGCTGATGATCGTGTTCTTGATCGTGTCCCGGCAGAGCTCGTCCATACGGTCGTCGATCTTCGCCGTCCGCTCTCCCAAGGTCCGCGTTTTCGCGAAATGCTGGGAAAGCGGACTGTCGTATGGCAGGCGTTCGGGTCTTACGTGCGCGTACAGGCCGGTCGCCAACGCGTCCAAAGCGCCCGGCCATATCCTGAGCAGCAGGGTGATGAGGGCGCACGCGCCGCCCACACCGCCGAAACCAGCTAGAAATGTCTGAAACACATTACGTCTCCTTAAAAAATCAGTTTTGCAGCGGCATGAGACCGCCATACAGTGCGTCCATTTTCGGGACGAGCTTCTTGTATTCCTGCCAATCCGCCTGTGTCATCAGATTGATTGCCGAGAATCGCAGCGGATGATTCAACGGACACTTCAACTGGATGTGTTGCGCATCATCCATATGAAAATCAAAACCAAGGAATGTGTTTCCGCTTGTATTGTCATGAGGAAGCAGAACTCCCCAGTTATTTGCTGCGTTGGATACGTAGCAGATACCATTCTCATGCCATCTGCTACCTTCCGGCACTTGGGAAACCCAGAAGTTCAGATGGAAATCACCGGAGACCGGTTCGCCCAGTCGGATATCGGCACTAGGATTGACAGCGCCGCTGTTCGGCGTAACGATCATGCCATCAGGGTCAACATGCTGTACGGTCGTCTGGTATGTCGAGATGGCACTGTTCGGGAGCATGAGGAGTGGATCTGGAATCAGATTCGTTACCAGGCTCATGCCACCACCCCCAAGAGGGTCAGGCGAGCGGCATCGTATTCCCGGTGAAATATCCGATGCTGTCGAGCAGGGTCTTGTTCGCCTGATACTCGTCCCACGTGCAGATGAGAATATTCGTCACTGTGACGGTCGGATTGCCTGACTTGACGGAATAATACATTGACATCGGACCGGCCAAGCTGGCGGTCAACGCGTAGCTGACACGTTGGCTTGCACTGAGGTCGCCATACGCTCTCATCGAGATAGTGCCGCCGGTGACGTTCACATAGGCGCTGACCAGATATTTCGTCCCTGGCTTGTTCGGAATGGTCGTGATATCCACCCAACGGCCTGCCGACAGGGTGATGGTCGAGGATGGTCTCGTGCATAGGTTCGTTACCATCATCGGGCATCACCGTCCCGGTGCGCGGCGTCAGCCGAGTGGCATGGTGTCGCCGGAGAAGAAGCGAGGATACCCCCCCCCGAGCGCCGCGTCATACGTCGAGGCGAGCTCCAACTGGGGTTGCGAGTACACTCCTTGGTTAAAAAACACGACGCGGTTTTTCTTCTGGCTGCCCGTTGCGGGCGCGGTGAGCCGGATGACGATCATCCCGTTGCCGTCCGGGACGGTGTTCGAGGAGTACAGTTCGCCGATGACGAGCATGACAGAGCCTCTGCCGTTCTCTGACCTGACGCTAAACACGTACTCGGCGCCGGGGTTCAGCTCGGGGACGTGCAGCTCGTCGTACCCCTGAGATCGCGACGGTCGGAGCGTGCCGTCACCGGGCATGTCATTCGCGTAGTCGATGCCCCACGCGCCGAGCGAGGCGCCGTTACGGTCGAACCGTGGATTGGGATACCAGTTAATCCTCTGCATGATTCTCCTTATCGAGACTGTCGAGCACATCCTGCGGGATCAGTTTCATGACCGCCGCGAGTTGGCTGGTGAGGATCGCTATCTGCTTGTTGAGTGTGCCGATCTGTTGCGAGAGCTGGTCGATGACGGTGTTCGCGTCGGCTGGAATCTGAGTCAAAATGTCTCCTTTTTAATGCGGAACCCCCACAATCCGATTGGATTGCAGGGGTTGAAAAACTGGGTGAAAAGCAGGGGTCAGTCGGCGGCGGTCATCGTGTCGATACGGGTCACGGCCTTAAGCTCGTCCAAGGTGAGGGTGCGTCCGAGATTCGTCTTAACATCCGTCACTTTGACGGATGTGCCGGAATCGTCGAACGTGGCGAGCACGCCGCGCTGGTAGTCGCGCCACGATTCGGCGGTGCCGTCAGCGCTGGAAAACTCCAATCCCAATCGGCACAATTCCGCGCGCACCGACTCCTTCGGCGGACGCAAATCAAGCACGCCAGACGGCTCGGCGGGCGTCACGGTAGGCGAGGTATCGGTAGTGGTCTCAGTGGTCACATCGGTCATAATCAATCTCCTTAATTCTGTTGGTTTTGTCTTGGCATGAGCGCTTCGTAAAAGCGTTCCTCGCATTCGTCCAGCATCGCCTGACTGGATTCATCCTCAAGGAAGGCGTCCAATCCATCGACATCCTGCGTACAGGCCACGTCGATGCCACTCGACGCTTCCGGTGCGGAAGCGTCAGCAGCCAATGCGGCGCACATTCGCGCGTCGGTCTCATTCGACATGACCGGCAATCGCAGCCCGGCGCGCGTCCTGTTTCGTGCGGCTGTCAGCGGATCGTCCAACACTTCCCCATCGGCGGCGAGCATGCTCACGTCTGTCGCGGAATCGGCCAAAGCGTTTTCCAACGCTTCGAACGCCCCGGTCCACACGCCACGCCCCGTCGAAGGATCGTATCGGCTCGTGTCCTCCCTGCCCTGCATGATCGCCGCGATCGCCTCACGGGTCGAAGCCAACCCGAGCAGCGCCTTCCACGATGCGAGCACCTCAGGCATGAACACGAAACTGTTCGACCCGTTCACCGGCGGATCGCATCGGATGATGCACAATCCGTTCGCATCCCGTTCGAAAGTCGATGACAAGATTTTCCCTCCAATCATTTGACCAGATAGGCCAGGTATTCTGCGTACACTTCGACCGGGCACGGCTGGTCGGCGTTGAAAAGCTTCAGGTTGAAGCCGCTCTGACCGCCCGTGCTGGTGGGATGCGCGATGATGCCGGCCCATTCCGAATCCGCGTTCGCGACCGCATAATAGCGGCCGTATTTCGTCGGACTGAGCCTGCAAGTGATTTGCGCTGATGCGCCGGTCGGGATGCTATGGCCGGGGTTCGGCCACCACGCCTTCCACGCGGCGCCGGATTGGAAGGTGGACCTGTTCGCGATGCCGCCGAGAAAGCCGCCGAGATACAAATATCCGGTCGCGATGTTCGCTCCGACTCCGACCCTGCCGTTCGCGTCGCGCGCTTGGAGCCAGACCCTCGCACCGTTCACGCTATCGTAGGACAAATCGAGCGACGCACTGGCAGTTTTGCTCTCGTCGGGCTCGTCGTAATTACTGTCCGCCATGGCGTACACCTCGGACGCGATACCGCCGCTTCCGGTGCCGCCCCGCTCGCGTGGCTTGGATCCCAGACGCAGGAAAGACGCCGGGTCGTTCTTTTTGACGTGTCCGCTCCAAAAATCCAAGACGCTCATCTCGCCGACATCGTTCGACTGGACGGCCGATGCGATGGCCGGAAACCTGTAGTATTCGCTGTTCGACGAGTCACAGGCCACGAATTCCACTCCGTCACCGATAGACTTTTCCGCTCCGCCAATGACACCGGTCGCGTAGTCCGGAGAAATACGCACCCTATGCCCGCTAACGCGGGTCTGGAACGTGCCGGTCAGCAGGTTCGACCTGCCCTCGCCGTCCAGAATGACGGTCTGGTTGTGGTTCGAATCCCACATCCGCAGGCCCGTCGAATTGAGCTTCACGCCAGTGTTCGCAGCCTCGGAGCTTTGGAATATCGCGCCGGTGAAGACGTAGCCTCGGAACTGGCCAGCGGCCACCTTGTCGGACGTGATCGTTCCAGCCGCGATCTTCACAGCGGTCACCGAATTGGCGGCGAGCTTGTCCGTGGTGATCGCGCCGGATACTATCTTGTCGGCGTTGACCGCGTTGGCGGCGAGTTTGTCGGCGTTAACGCTGTTGGAGGCCAGCTTGTCGGTCGTGACAGCGCCAGCCACGATGTCGCCAGCCTGAATCTTATGGACATTCAGGAGCGCCACGGTCATGTCCTCCGTCACGCGGAGCTTCGCGGTCGTGACCGAGTTCGCGGCCAATTTGTCGGTGGTGATGGCGAGCGAGACGATGTTGCGTGCCTGCACCGAGTCGGCTGCGAGCTTCGCGGCGGTCACCGCGTCGGCCACCAGCTTCTCAGCGGTCACGCTGTTGGCGGCGAGCTTGTCCGTGGTGATCGCATTGGCCTTGACCTTCTCGGCGGTCACGGAGTCCACGGCGAGATGCTTCGCGGCCACGGTTCCAGACGCGAGAATGTTGTTCGCCACGAGGTCAAAAGGTTCGAAGCGCGTGCCGTCCCACGTCAGGACTTCAACGACGCGATCTGCAAGCGGCACCAAAACGCTTGGAGAAGCATTGGGCGCACCCTGCCAGTACGTGTAGAAGTCGGCCATGAGGCTGGGCGAATTGTTCTTCTCGCCCTTCCAGCGCGTCCAATATTTTTGGGTGCGCCACCACATGTCGCCCGGCTTCAGCCCATCATGCGCGGGTTCGTCCGGGCCACGGTAGATGAGGTTCTTGCCGTCCGCCGTGGTCTGCGCCTTTCTCGCGGCGGCCTGCGCCTGATTCGCCTGCGCGGCCGCGTTCGCGGCTGTGGTCTGAGCCTTGTCAGCCGTTGATTGCGCCGTCTGCGCGGCAGCATGTGCCTTGACAGCCGCATTGGCCGCATCGGTGGCCGCCTTGTCCGTCACCGCCGACCATGTGCCGCCGTTCCACCGTTTCGGCGTGTTAGCGCCATTCGTCGTGTCTATCCACAGTGTCGTGGACTTGCGCATCGACGCATCCGGAGCAGTGGACTGGATGAGCACGTCGGCCTTGCCGTTCGCCACGCCAGCGGCGGCGGCAGCAGCCGTATTCGCCTTCTGCGCGGCATTCGCCGCATCGGTGGCGGACTGGGCCGCACTGTCAGCCGTGGCTTTCGCTTGGGTCGCAACGCTCGAAGCATTGACTGCTGTGGACTTGGCGGCATTGGCGGACTCATTGGCAGTATTCGCCAGAGTCTGCGCATTGCCAGCCGTCTTCTTCGCGCTCTCGGCGGCGGTCTGTGCCGCGTTGGCGGCATCCTTCGCCTGACCTGCGGTGACGGTGGCACTCTTGGCGGCAGTCTGGGCGGCATCCGCCGTTGACTGGGCCGTGCCTGCGGCGCTCTTCGCACTGTCTGCCGTGCCCTGCGCGTTTTTCGCTGCGGCAGCGGCATTCTCAGCGGCCTTCTTCGCGTCGGTGGTCTTCGCCGCGTTGTCCGCGATATCCGACTTCGCCTGCTCGATCTGCTTCGCATTGTTCTCCACGTCGGCATAGCCCATGTGGTTCCACGCGGAGCCATCCCACACAAGCGTATCGACCACGCGATCAGACAGAGGCACCAAGACGCTCGGACTGTTATTCGGAGTCCCCGTCCAGTAGGTGTAGAAGTCGGCAAGCATGGAAGGGCTGTTATTGGGCGTGCCCTTCCAGCGAGTCCAATACTTCTGCGTTTTGAGCCACAGGTCGCCGACGATGAGATTGTCCTTCGGCTCGTCGGGGCCGCGAAACGTATGGTTCTTGCTATGGGCTTCGGCATACGCCTGCGCCACCGACTCCTTCGCCTTGCTGATCTCGCCGTTCGCCGTGGTCAGGTCGCTTTTGGTCTGCGCGATGTCCTTCCGCGCCTGAGACAGATCGGCCTTGGCTTGCGAGAGCGTCTGATTCGCCGCATCAAGACCAGTCTTATTCGCCTGAATGTCCTTCTGGGCCTGCGTCAGCTTCGCCGTATTATCCTTCAAAGCCGTCTGATTGTCAGCCAGGTCTTTTTGGATCTGCTTGACCTCTTCAGGCGAGACAGCCGAAGCCACCGTCACCGAGGCGACTGCCGACCAGTCGGACCTGTTGCCCGCATGGTCGACCGAACGAAGGGCGTAGGAGTGCTGTGAACCGGCTGCCAGACCGGTCACGAGATAATCGCCCTGACCGGACTGGTTTGCGCTGATGACGGTCATGACGGCCGCATCGACGCCCTCGCCGACCTCAATATGGTCGAAGTCCGATTCCATCGACGCGCCAGTGCTTGTCCTGCCATCCCAATGGACGGTCACCACGCCAAGCTCGGACGCAAGCACCGGCTTCGACGGTACGGAGCATGGCGTCGTATCCGACTCCACAGTTGCCACCACGACGGCCGACCATTCGCCGAGCTTGTCCGAATACGTCGGCACGGCCCTGACGCGCACCTCGATTTGCGTGCCGCAATCCAAGCCGCCGAAACCGAGCTGCGTCTTATCAGTCGTGCCTGCCGAATGCCAAGGCGCACCATCCACGTGCCTGCGCCACTCAATGGCGTAATTGCTGATCTCGATGGACGTGTTGTTCGTGGCTTCGGTCACGGCGGACCACGAAGCCGTGGCCAGACCATGCGCGAAACCATCCGCACCAATGTAGGCGTCGGTCTGCACGATCAATCCGAGAGGGGCCTTCGGCACGCGATGGTCACGGTCGGACGAGGCGGTCGTGCCGCCCTCGCTGCCGGCCAACGCGGCGCCACCGGTGATGCCCTTGATCTTCTTCGCCTGACGCACGGAAGCGTCATACTTAATATCATTCAGAGCGATTGAGCAGGATAAGCCCTCGTTCTGGCGCATGCTCAGGTCGATTTCCTGCACGCGCACCTTCTCCCCATGGGAGACGGTGGGGGCGGTAATCCAATCGCCAGCATGATAGTCAACGAGCGGCAGACTGTCCATGTCGGAAACGATGAGATCGCGCGTGTACTGGCCACGCACTCTCGCCGCATCATCAAGCGTGGACTGCATGAATGCCTGCGCGGTATCCTTATCGGACACGCCACCCTGCGAGCTATAGGATTCCCACTTGCCCCAAGGCGTCGGAGCAGCCGGATTATCCATGCGAAAAAGCAGATTATTGTCACCCTCGACAAGGATGGTTGATGCCAGGTCGGCGATGGACTCCTCGAATGGGGCTTCGCTGATGTCACGAGCCAATTGCAGCACGACCTGCTTGCTTAGATCACGACTCAAAGCCGTGCTGTCCGCATTCCACATTTTCAGCGTGCGGCCGCTGGTGCGCCAGTCGCAGCCACCGCCATTGACCAGCGAGCTGAGAATGGTCTGCAGGTCGGTGCCGAGCGAATAATACAAAGTGTATTTTCTGTTCCAGGCATCACCATTCGAGTCTCTGGCGGTGTCGAAGCCGAGCGTCAGGCCGGTGGCCGCGCCGCCACGGGCCTTATTCTCGTCAAGGAGCGTCTTGAGAATCGTGCCCGGATTGGACGAATAAAATGGGCGCTTGCCCTTGTTGTCGCCGTCCGTGAGCAGATGGCTGGAATCGTTGTTCTCCGCCTTGCTCAGGAGCCAGCTGATCGACTGGCCGGAATAGGTGACGGTCTTGGTACGGTCGTCCGTCTTGCCGCTGCGCCCAGTGATGACATAGCGAGCATTGTCCGGCTCGCGATAGCCGGTGCCGTCCGACACCTCCACGGCCACCTCGATACCGTCAGTAAGCTCACGGTCGAACGCCTGCGCGTCACCGGACAGCATCGAATACTCGATACTGATGGCACCGTCATCATCGTGGAGCATCGACGCGCTGAAGCTCACCGGCTCCGCCAATACGCCGATACGTGCGCCGAAAGGCCTGTATGCCACCAGACGAGCATGCAAAGACTTGCCCATGATTAACTACTCCCATGATTGCAAAAACCGGCATGTCACCTTGTCGGTGCCGCCGGTCTGTCTGATATCGAGCCGATAGTCGCCGGAATCGATCGCGGGCCACACCTGCAACGGTTCGGTGGTCCAGTCGACGCCATTCGACGCATCCGTACCACCGGACCATGCGTCGGCATTGGCAGCCGTCCACGCCTTGCGATTGGCCACATCGATAAAGAGGTAAGGTCGTGAGGCGTCACGCTGGCCGCCCCACATGAGGTTCGTGCCACTCACCGGATCCGCGATGGTAACGCCAGTGGCCGCTCCGAAACGAAGCACCAGCATGCCGATCGGAGCGTTGGAAAGCCACCCCTCCGGCATGATGTCGAAAAGCTCGGACGGCCCGGCGTTAGGCAATCCCTGCCAGCGAGCCCAATACCCCTTGCCGCTCGGCTTGGAAACCCCGCCCGGCAGCAGCCTGCCACCCGACGCGGCCAACGTCGCCTCCTGCCACTGCACGCCACGCCAAAACACGTCCGGCAGTTGGAACACGGCGGTCATGACGCGCAGGTCGCGGAACGGGCGTTCGTCATCGTCCGGCTCGCAGCTCGTGCACACCGCTCTCGTGACCATGCTGCGAGAACTGCCGTCCTCCAAGGTCTCCGTCCTGCCGAGCGTGAGCTTCGCCGCATGCAGGCAACGGGCACGGAAACGCGAGATCAGCGCATCGGAATCCGCGCCCCACGCCGCGACCTTGATTGTCAGCTCCGGCGCGTCCAGCACCGGAATCGAGGAGCCTACGATGACGCCGCTGCGTCCGCTCACCTGCACCGTGTCAATGATCGGCGACAGCGACGTGTAATGCGTAGTGCCGACGATGACGCGCATCCGCTCGGAGTCGAGCGGCTGGCCGTTGAGCGAATAGCTGACTTTCATTCGGATTCCTCCCGATTACCATTGCGGCATGGCCGCTGTCTGCAACTTCTGCTGCGTGCTTATCGACGTCGGCGCGATGGCCGGATAGTTGAACGTCTGCGTGATGTTCGTCACGCTCCCACCATTGCCGTAGGCGACTGCGTTAACTCCACGCGAGGCGTTGGCGACGCCGACGGAATACGAGGCGTCCTGCGACGGCAGGATGCCAGTCAGCCTTCCAGCCGCCTTCCTCACCTTCGAAGCGCTCTCGTCGATGCCGACGGCCATGCCCTCGCCTATCATCTCGCCGACCTGATCGCGGAACACTCGCGACGGTGAATGGATGCCAAGCTTGCGTTTCACCCAATTCAAGGCGTTATCGGCCGCATTGACAGCGGCGGTCACGAGTCTGCCTGCCGCGCCTGCGATGCCGGTCGCGATGCCGGTGATGATATTCATACCGACACTCCCCCAGTTAACCGACGTGAACCCGCTCATGATCTGTCCGATCATGCCGGGAATGGCACCGATAAGCCTTGGCACCGACGCTATGAAGCCGTTGGCAAGTGCGCCGAGCAGCTGTACGCCAGCCTGCAGGATCTGCGGGAGACGATTGATGATGCCACCGACAAGCTGGCCGATGAGGATCGGGACCTTGCCGTTTAGGTCGGGCAGGGCGTTGATGAGGCCCTGCGCCAGTCCGAGGATGAGCTTCAGGCCGCTGTCGATGATTTGCGGCAGGTTGTTGAGGATGCCTTGCACGAGGTTGAGGACGGCGTTGATGCCGATGGGGATGAGCTGCGGCAATTGGGCGGACAATCCGGCCAGCAGCGTCGTCAGCACGATGACAGCCGTGGATGCGATCTGAGGCAATGCCTGCACGATGCCCTGCAAGAGGTTCGTTATCATCGTCAATCCGGTTTGCAGGAACGACGGCAGTCTCGACGTGACCCACGATTGGAACTTGGTGAGCAGCTTGGGCAGGCTCGTCGAGATCCATGTGGTCGCGCTGGTCAGCAGCATTGTGCCGAGCTGTCCCAACGCGCCGAGCACCGGCGGCAGTATCTGCATGACCAACGCCGGCAGCGTGCTCCCCAAAGATGAGAACAGTTGCGGCAGTGCGGCGGTGATGCCGGTGATGATCTGCGCGATGCGTGGACCCACGTTCTGGATGACTGTGCTCACGGAATCGACCAGTTGGGTGGTCAATCCGTTGATGTCGGCATTGTCCTTGCCGAGTTCCGCCAGCCAGTTCTGCCATGCGGCCTTCATCATGCCGACGGAGCCCTCGATGGTTGTCGCGGCCTCCTTGGCGGTGGTGCCGCTGATGCCCATCTGCTCCTGCATGATGTGGATGGCCTGCACCACGTCGGAGAACTTGTCGATGGACAGGTCGCCCATCTCCCCGTTCGCCTGCTTGACCTTGTTCGCGTCCTGGATCAGACGCTCCATCTCGGATTTGGTACCGCCGTAGCCGAGCTTCAGGTTGTCGAGCATGGCGTAGTTGCCGCGCGCCAGAGACTGGTAGGTCTGTTGGATGGACTCGATGTCGGTGCCCATCTTGTTGGCGTTGTCCGACATGTCGATCATGGCGGTGTTGCCGAGTTCCGCCGCCTTCGCGGTGTCGCCGCCGAGTGAGCTGATCAGCGAGGCGGAAAAGCTCGTGACCTGCGTCATATACTCGTTGGCGCTCACTCCGGCTGTCCGGTACGCTTCCGCCGCGTACTTCTGCACGGTGCCAGAAGCGCCCTTGAACAGCGTGTCCACGCCGCCGACGGCCTGCTCATAGGTCGCGTATGCGTCGAGAGCGCTCTTGCCGACTCCTGCCAAAGCAGCGACGGCGGTGCCTACGCCAGCCAGTCCGACCGTGGCGACGCCCTTCAACGCGCCGACGGCCTTGCCCGACATGGAGCTGATCGCGCTCCACGCAATGTCGGCTCCGCCCTTCAACGCTCCGGCCATCCGTGAGGCCACGGAGCTGGCGACGCCGAACAGGCCTGAGAACACTCCGCTCGCCGCCGATCCGACGTTGCGGAAATAACCGCCTATGCTGCCCACGGCATTCTTAAATGGTGCAGGAATCTTCGCGGCGATGCCGCTGATGCGCTGGCCGAGCCCGTAGGACAGGTCGTCGCCGAACTGTCGGGCGATGGCCGCGCCCTGTTTGAAGGGGCTGGCGACCTTGCCTCCCAACGCGGACGCCTTCGAGGCGACCTGATCGAACGCGCTGCGGGCGATGCCGCCGATCTTGCCGAACACGCCCGCCCCGTCGAGCATGGCCATGTCGGCGTTCGCCCAGCCGGCGCGCACTTTCTCGATCGCACCCAACGCCGGGGCAGCCATCGCCCTGCCGAGGTTTCTGAACGCCGCTCCGAGCGAACCGGCTGTCTTCTCGCTGCTGGCGGCGAGATTGTCCTGAGCGTCCTTGAGCGCCTTCTGCGCATCCTTCAACCGGTTCTCGGCCTGCGTCGCCCGGTCGGTCATGGTGGACAGTCTCAGCCGCGCCTGTTCGAGCCTGATGGTCGCGGCCTCGGCCTGCGTGCTGCCCTCACCATGCTTGGCTATGGCATTGGCGACGCTCTCCTCGGCGGCACGCACCTGATTCGCCGCCGCCTCCTGCTGGAGCATGGACTGACGGTATGCGGCCGTGGATTTCGCCACGTCACGCTCATAGGATTTCAACACGTCCGCGCTGAAATCGTTCGCCGACTGCTTGAAACCGTTTTTGAACGCGCGTCCGAACAGTCCACCGCTTTTGCCGCCGTCCATGCTCGAATCGAAGGTCTTCGACGCGGCCTTGCCACTCGCGCCGACCTCCTTGTTGACCGCGCTGCGGAAACCCCTCATCGAGGGGAAAACGCTGATGTGCGCGGAACCGAGTTCGCTGCCGAACGCCATGCGGCACCTCCACTATTCAGTTTTGTCCAAAAAATCAGTCCTCGTAGAGCGTCTGGAACACCGGGCTCATGCCCTTGGTCTGTTCGCGCAGCCGCTCACGCTCGGCCTTCTCCCTGTCCGCCCGCAATCGTTTCGCAAGAGAATCGAAAGGTTTAGGATACTCGTCGCTGCCAAGCGCGTAGACGACCGGTATCTCACCCCACCGGGCCGGATAATCCAAGCCGTTGAGCTCCGCGCCCGTGTAGGTCGACGGATCGCCGATGAGCTGCTCGAGGAGCGCTATCGCGTCGCCGTAGCGGAGCCTGCCGCCAAGATCGGCCTGCAGACTCCACCCATGCGTCGTGAAATCGGCTCGGATCACGCTCCCGTGGTCGGCGAGCTGGCGGGAGAACCATTGGATTTTCCCAGTGAGGCTCCCTGCGAGCGCACCACCGCGTCGCCATAGTCGGACAGGAGGTTGAACACGACCTGCACCGGTTCGCCGTTCAGCGCTTTCGCCTGTTTGTCTCCGGCGAAAGCGCTCAGAATGCGTTTGAGCTGTTCGACGCTTTCCGTGTCATCGGACGTGTTCGACAGTCTGGTGAAATCGTCGATGCTCATCGACAATGGGAGCTTGTACGTGCGTCCGCCGGGCACGAGCGCCCAATACACATCGCCCTTGATGATGTGGCGCACCTTGTAATTTTGTGCGATGGAGGCGAACGCCTCCTCGTCGTTTTCTTCCGTCCACTGGTCGAAATCCTCGACGGTCGGCTTGAAGTCGGTGGAAGTGGAAGTCATTGTCTTGTCCTATCTGCTTTTCGCCTGCCTGCGGTAAAAAGGGTTCCCGGACCGCGCAGACAGGCGAGATAGGCGGTCCGGGAAGATTTTCGTCCGCCGGTCAGGCGGCGCGTGCGGTGACAGTGACCGTCAGATCGGGTGAGGTCACGCCGCCATACGTGGCGTTGATCCTCGCGCTCCCGGCCTTGACGGCGGTGAGCGTGCCGCCATCGACGGTCGCCACGCCTGCATCCTTGGATGTGAACATGGCCTGTCCGGTCACGTCCACGGTGGTCTTGTCCACATGGGTGGCGACGGCCTTGAGCGCGAGCTTCGCGCCTTGGACGACCGACGGCCTCGTATTGCCGTCAGCCGAAGTCACGGCCACCGCCGTCACGCTTTTGGGTCGTACCAGCTTTCGATCCAGCGCGTGTTCGGATGCGCAGGATCCACGTACAGCGGGTCCTTCATCCATTCGACGGTGAGCTCGCGGCCGGTGGCCGAGCCACGCTCCTGCTGGTCAGGTTTGTTGTCGTTAATCTGCATGACGCCGGCGCGACGGTGGACACGCCCGGTGTCGAACGTCTCCTCCTCGTACGCCATCCATTTCGCATCCTGGATGATGTCGGCCACGTGGTAGACGCCATTGGAGTCCGGCTCGCCGATGGTGATCTTGCGGGTCAGCGCATTGTTTTCGGCCGGGCTGAAAGTCTGCGTGAGGCTGGTCGCCAGCGGCCGCTTCTTGTACCCGTCCTGCAAAAACTCGATGGGATCGTCGCCGTCGCGCGAATCCTGATTGCCGCCGTCGGACTTGACGAGTCCGATGCATGCGGTCGACCGATTGTATGCGGCCGGAAGTTCCGTCGTCGCCTTGCTGGGTGCGATCATTTCCGGCGTGATTTTGTTTTCTGTGGCGTACGGGACGATCATGATGGCTGCGGTGACGAGCGCCTCCACCTGTCCCAGATCCATGCCCTGACTGTCTTTGGCCATGGTGATTCCTTCCTTATGGTTGTCTGATTCCGGCCGTCGAATATTCGACGGTCATGTAGTAGCGGCACCATGCCGCGTCCTCGCCGACCGGGTACGGGCCGTTGCAGCCGTCAGACACGACGGCGCAGATGCGGCTGCCTTCGGCAAATCCGATGAGGATGCCGGGCTCGCCGGTCAGCACGCCGTACACGCAGGCCGCCAGATCGCGGCATGGTTTCGTGTCGTTGCGCGTCCATCCGAGCACGTTGACGCCTATCGACCTGTCGAACGTCACGCGGTCGGCGGATTGCGTGCCGCCGTCATCACGCACGACCACGAGCGGATAGGAGCCGTCGTAATCGTCCGGGATGCGGTTTCCGACCTGCAGGCCCGCGACGTCCGTGATATTGGAGCGCAGCCAGCCGGTGAGGAAAAGCTCGAGATCGGGTGGGATGACGCTTGCCATCAGACCCTCGCCTTCCTCAAAGACTTGGCCAGATTGCCGGTCTGCGCCTCCACGAGCAGGGTCTTCGGGTCGTGGCCGACGACCATGACGGTCGTTCGGTGCTCCCTTTTGACCTCCTCGATTCCAAGGCCGTCGCGGTATGCGCCTGTTTCGACCGGCGCGGACGCCTTCGCGTAGGCGAGTGCCCTGTTCGCGGCCAGCGTGGTGAGCGCCTTGACCCCGGCGCTGTTGAGAATCTCGTCGAAGAACTTCGGATTGAAGTCGACCGATATCCTGCTTTTCGCCATTTGTTCAGCCCTTTCTTTCCGTCAGACGGCATTCCAAGGTCGGACGCCAGCCAGTGAACGCGTTCGCGTCCTTAGAAGGGAATCCGTCGACTTCCCACAAGCGTCCGTCGTCGGGGTCTGCGCGGATCCGGTCGCCGATTTTCACGTCGGCTGTCGGATCCGGGATGGTGAGGTACGCCGTGGATGCGGTCTGCGTGTCGAGCGTGTCCGGCGTGCGCATGCTGGAGCTGGATGAGAGCGCGCCCATGATGGTGAGCTCGTCCGGAGGCACGCTCCAGTCCGGCTCGTTCTGCGCCGGATTGTACGGGTTGGCCTTGCGTTTGGCGCGCAGTCGCATGAAGCGCGTGGCACCAGCCATGCCGAAAACGCCGCCACCGGCATTCAGATCGTCAAGCAGGCTCATGGCAATCCTCCAAGCCGGTAGGGTTTGAGCTTGTCCTTCTCCTCCTGCATGAGCGACACCGCATCGTATGACGCGCTGGACCCGTTGGTGGACTGGGATTTGACGAGTCCGATCGGGCTCATGCCGGCACGCTTCGCGGCGCTGATGAGCACCTGCTGCACGTCCGGCGCCTCATTGTATCCGGCATGGATTGAATAATGGATGGCCGCGACACCGACCGGGAAGCCACCGGAAAGCGACTCCACAAGACCCGTCTCCGGGTCATAGGCGTAAGCCAGTGGATTGCCCTGACGGTCGGTCAATGATTCGATGCTCGTCACATGACGTGCAGGCAGCCGAATCACCGTGCCGCCGCGAGTATTCAGCGTTCCCGCCAATGCCGCGTTCGGCATGACATGCCAGCCACATTCGCGGCGGATGGCCGCCTGCGCGGCCCTGAGCCGAAACTGCGCGTCATCCTCGAAGGCCGAAGGGTCGGCAATCATGTCAGGAACCACATTCGCTTCATCACTCATGCCGACCTCCAATCTCAGCTCGTCTTCACACTGCCAGCAGCCACAAGACCAGCCACAAGCGCATTGACACGCCTCGCCAAATCGTTGTACGCGGTCACGAGCGCGTCGTACTCCGCCTTCGTCGGGGCGGTGGAAGCCGCAGCCGCGACGGAGGCGTTCGCAGTGCCGGAGATCGTGACATTCGCCAGCTTCACGCCACCAAGAGTGTTCTCGGCGGCGGCGGGAAGCACATACGGAGTGGCAGTGGCGCCGCCGGTGACGTTCACCGGATTGTCGTTGCCGTCCACGAAGAGCACGTCCTCGATGTACGTCGAAGCGTCCACCTTGGCCTTGGATGCGTCGGCCAGCCGATACTGCTTCACGGCTCGCCTCACTTTCCGGCCTTGCCGAGGGACACCTTGACGAAAGCCTTGGGGTACTTGACCTGCAGGGCGAGGCGTTCCTTGACTCGGAACGTGATCTTGTCGTTGGTGAAGTCGTTTTCGTGGCTGTTGGTGGATTCGACGGTCAGACCGCCCTTGCGGTAGATGGTGCCGCCTGCCTTGAACGCGCCGACGAGCACGGTTCCCTTGGTCATCGCCTCGGTGACCACGGTGCGCAGTCCCCACAGCGGCGGGTTCTGCATGATGCCGCCGTTGCCGTACTGTCCGGCGAAGAAGCCACCGCCGAAATACTGGCCGTTCGCATCCTTGGACAGGCGGATTGTCTGATAGTCGGCAGGGTTGATGACCACGGCGTCGGCGGAGAAGCCGGTCGCGGTGGCGATATCCGTGGTGGCCGCGAAGATGCGGTCGGGGTCGGAATCGTTGGCCTGCGCCTTGGTCTGGATTTCGCGGTTCAGAATGCCCCTGAGATTCGGGTCGGTGCCGTTGCCGGACAGGAGCTGAATCTCCTCCTGCAGCTTCAGATTGTATTGGGCGTGCTGGTTGATCTCGGACACGACGAACGGCAGGTCGTCGGCCATGTCGTCGGTGATCTTCCACCATGCGGCGATCTCGTGCAGGCTGTCGGACACCCAAGTCGGGTCCGGAAGGTGGATCTGCGGCTTCTGCCCGCCCTCGGCGACGGTGGTGGCGTTGCCTTCGAACGCGCCGTAGACCGGGTATTTGATGGTGGTGCCGCTCATGGTGCCGGACGCGAACAGGTCGGCGATGACGAGCGGACGCTCGTACGGCCATACGCCGTTCTGGTCGGTCTGGGTGAGGAACGGCGCGTAGGCTCCGGACGCTCCGCCTGTGGCCTGAGTGTCGGAAGCGGCCTTGAATTCCGGAGTGGAGAACAGGCCTCCCTTGGTGGCGAGCACGCTCAACCCCTTTTCCTTCAGGGACTTGACGTAGAAGTCGCCGAGGGTCTGCGCCTCGACGCCCTTGTGTTCGGTCTTGGACGTGCCGGCGAGCTTGTCGAGTCCTTCGCCGGCCTCCTTGAACAGGTCGATGCGTTCCTGCAGCTTCTTCGCCTCGGCGTAACGCTGCTTCAGCTCCTCCTGCTCCTTTTCGGTGATGTTATCCATTCCCTTGGCGAGGATGGACTGTGCCGCCTTCTTCTCGGCGGCGAGCTTGTCCATGAGGTTCATGGCGCTCCTTTCGGTTAATTTTGCAGCGAGAAGAAGTCGCTGATGGTTTGGTATTCCTTGGCCCACTGCGGGTCAAAGCTTTTCTGGTCTTTCCTCTTCGGGTCATCCGTGGAATCGTCTGGCTGATCGCTGGAATCATCCGTGGAATCGTCGGTTGCGTCATCGTCCGGCTTCCTGTTGTCGGAGTCGATGCCGTCAAGCACCTCATGCAGACTGTCGAGCGCCGCGCGGAGCTTGCTTTCGTTCGAAGCGCTGATCGCACGTCCGCTCTTCACTTCAAGCACCTCCGCGCCCTGATTCGCGGCCACCTGCACAAGGGAAATCTCGAACAGTTTCAGCTGGCGAATCTCACGGTATCCGTCCCACGAGCTCTTGCCGTCCTGCACGAACGCGGTCTCCTCGGCGAGGAAGCCGATGCTCATCTGATGGATGAGTCCACGCTGCAGAAGCTCATACGCGCGCTTGCCTTCCGGCAGGTCAAGGTCGAGGCGGGCCGTGACCAGCAGGCCATGCTCGTCCTCCACCGCGCTCAACGTCTCGCCGATGATGTCGGTGGGCTTGTCGTCCTTGTGCTGCCAGTGGATCGGGATGCCCGCGCCCGTGCCGGCGTAATCATTCTCCAGTGTGCCCGCGAAGGCCCCCTTGACGATCACGTCATCGTACAAATCCTTGTCCCACGTCGAGGCGTAGCCGCTGAACACGCCCTCGCCTTGGCTATCGTCGAGGGATTTCAGTTCGAAGCCCTTGAAATCAAGCCTCATGATGTCTCCTCCTTGGTGAGCGCGTTCCACTCGGCGTGGAATTGCGCGTCATACCGGTAAAGCCGTTTGAATTCGGCGAGCATGGCCTTAGCGTCCTCGCCGTTGACTGGATTGTTCTCCTGCGCGTTCTGCGTCCTGCCGCCGTCCTGCGGACTGGGCTGGCCACCCTCGCTGACGTTCAACGGCGTGATGAGCTGGTCGCCGCCAGGAACGCGAGGCCAGTCGAGAATCTTGCGTGCCTGATTCGTGGTCATGAAAGGCCTGCCGGTAGCAGTGCTGAGCGCCTGATACTGTTCGTAAGTGGTGCCACGGAGTTTCGCGTCCACGTTCGCCCTGATATAGCAGTCCGGCTCGCCCACAGCCTCTGGAAGGCTGAGATTCAAGGCTTCTTCGAGAGCGACGATGTACGGCATGAGCTCCACGTTCCAGAGCTTCTCCTTGTAGGCGCTGATATTGGAATTCGTGCCGGTTCGGAATCCGATGTTCTCCGGCGAGATTTGGAAGGCGTTGCATACCGCGATGTTGATGCGGTCACGCGCCTCCAGATCGTTCACATCCACCGGCTTGAACACATTGTCCAGCGGGCGCATCTCCATGCCGTCCTTCAGGACAGGCCAACCACCCTCACGTCCGCCATTCTGGATGAAGTTACGCAATGCGTTGGTGAATTCGTCGTAGTCCTCCTGCGACAGCCACGGCATCTCCTTCGGTCGATACACGTAGCCACCGGCTTGCATGCCATTCTTGGCGATACTGCGCCGGTAGGACGCCATGGCCTTCGCCTCGGCCAATAATGGCCGAAGCACGTTGGTCACACTATCGCCATACTGGAGGCCGGAAATAAAGCCGACATCCAAATGCACGCGCGGATCCGGCAAATCGAAATGCATGGCCTGCTGACTGTCCATCGTCAGCAGATTCACGCCGGTAATCTCGCCGAAAGCGTTACCAGCCAGCTGATAGCAGTCGGATGGTATGCGACGGAGCGCGAAACGGCCACCATTCACACCAAGCAGGCAAAGCCACCGGTCATCGAGCAGCATGTCACGAAGCAGCATGCTAAGGAACCGATAGCGCGTCATGCCCGGCAATGGCGAAGGACGCTTCATCAGGTCGGCCAACGCTCCACTGGTGACCTCCTCGGAGTCACCATCAGCGTTCTTTCGATACACCTTGAATGGCAGCGAGGCGATATTGCGGGTGATGAAGTCGATCACGACACGCACCGCGTACTCACGGCAGTAGATGCCGGAAGCGTCCCCGTAGAAGTCCATGTCGGACGGCCAGCAATCACCGTTGACGAGCGGGATGCTCGTGGCCGGCATGGGATGCTCGACGGCCTCGGCCATCTTCATGCCCACGGTTGCGGCGTTATTGCTGAGGAGCCTGTCAAGGAAACCCATTCACTCTCCTCTCTTGGAAAATCAGAATCTAACCCTTACGCCGACGCTCGGCGCGTATTTCGGTGTCTCGGCTCCGGCCTGCATTGTCTCCAACGCATACAATGCCTGCGATTCGGCGACCAAGCCGGAAATCTGCAATGCGGACTTGGTGCGGTCCCACACCTCGACCTCGCCGAGCCTTCGGGACACGGCCACACTCACCTGCTGTTCGACTGCAGGCTGCGGGAGATGCCGCAGCTTGCCCTCACGCACACGGTCGTGGAAACGCCCGCAGCACGCGCCCAGCCGGAATCCTTCGATGAGATGCACCGTCCACCCTTTTTCGGTCAGCGGGTCGATGAAGTCCACTGCCGGACAACCCTTGCCCTGCACGGCGATCTCCGTGATATGCGGCCAACGCTCCTGCAAAAGGTCGAGATAATGCGGCACCCACAGCATGCCGTCACGGCGGGCTATCAGCTCCACGTGCGGCAAACCGTCCGCACGAATTCCGGCGGCGGCCACATACGTGGTCTTACGGTCGGCAGACGTGTCCACGGACAGGACGACACGATTACCGTCAGGGATCGTGGAACGCGAGTCGATGCCACTGGCCCACATTTTCGGACCGATGAAAGGAATGATGTCAGCCGTGACCCACTGGCACAGGACCTCGGTGCGGAACGCGGCCTCGGTCATGCCGTCAATGTCGGACCGAACCGACATGACGGTCATCGGCCCATAGCCGAGCGACGGATTCGCATGCCGGATGGCGTCGGCATCATCCACCGGACACTTGTCAGGCGCAGACCACTCGAAATAGCCGAACGATCCGTCCTGCTCGCCGGACGTGAACACGTCGGCCGGATTTCCACCGTCGGCGCTCAGGCGCGTCCACTCGTCTACAAGCTTGCGCCCCTTGTCCACCTGCTTGCGCAACGCCACAGACCTGTAGTCGCCAGCATTGGAAATGCCCCACAACTGGCTCGACCACACGGCCTTCGTGGTCTGGCTGACGGCATTCCAGCCATCATCATTATGCTGCTCACGCAGCTCGTCGAACACGACACGGGCGGCCGATTTCGCTCGAATGTTCTTATCGGCGCGGACGATATACCGGGCTTTCGAGCGGGTGATGATCGCTTCCTCGCCGTTAGTGTTGACGAATTTCTGCGTCATCGCGGCAAGATCCGGAATCACCAGATCCGCTTCCTCATCGGTAGAAGGCTGAGGATTGCACCACTCCTTGACCTGATTGTACGGGCCCTTCGCATTGTCCAACGTCTGCGCAGCACCGACCACGAGGAATTTGACGGGCGGAACCCGGTCGGGATGCTTGTTGGAATCGACGAACAGCCACCATGCGGCCAGCACGCCCATGAGCGTGGTCTTGCCATTCTGGCGGGCGACAAGCACAATCACCTTGCGGAAACGATACGAACCATCCTCCAGCAGTTCGAGCGCATGGACGAGCAGCCACTGCTGCCACGGGTAGAGATGCACATGCAGCATGATCTCCGCGAACGCGATCACCGCGAAACCATTCGAGGTCTCCTTGGTCAACGGCCTGAGCGGCGGCGTGAAGATACGCGGCAAGGTCACACCATGCCTCTCATCGTCGATGGCACCGAAAACCGTGAGATTCTCCGCCGCCATCAGACACCGCCTCCTAGCCGAAACGCTTCATGAAATCCGCCATCTGCACAACCTTGTCGCTCTTCGGCTTCTCCTGCTTCGCCTCGGCCTTCGGCTTCGCAGGCCGACCAACCTTAGCCGGAACATCCACCGTCAAACCAAGCGACTGGCAGTATTTCAAAAACGTCGGAACCGACACATTGTCCAATTTCCCGTTCTCGTCAATGAAACCAGTCTCGCAAATCGAATCAATCCGGTTGGCAAGGATACGCGCAGCGGCCACGACAGCCGCATTCTCGGCACGCAACGACTTCGCATTACGCAAAGACCTCTCCAACGCATCAGCCACGGACTCATGCGGGAAACGACGCTCGGAAACACCCTTCTTAACTGCCATAAAGCCTCCTTCACGCGCGACCCATCAACAAAAAACATCATCGGGGAGAGGAAGAGCAACCACGCGGGCAGTGTTGCGTGGTTGCTCTGTTTTCAGGATTTCACCGCCCCTACCTCGTCGGGGTTGGTTTCGAATGCTGTTTTGAATGCTTTGATTGCGTTTGTGAATCGTGTGATGAGTTCGTCTGTGCTTGGTGGCTTGGGTCTGATGAGTGTGGTGTATGTGGCTCCGACTTTGTAGGTGTTGACTTCGTTGTGGGTGACGTTGATCGGGATGTTGACGGTGAATGAGCCGATTGGGAATGTCTTGTCACTGATTGTGGCGATGAGCTCTAGTGTGACTGGCTGCTGTGGCATCATTGCCTCCTTGCTCATGCTGTTGTTATCCATTGTCTTGAGAGTGTTCCGATTGGTGTTGGTGGGTCTTGGTTGCCTCGGAGTCTATTGCAGCTGGTGTGGCTTGGGCGGAAGCCTGCTGGGTCGAACTGGAGTTCGGCGTGTTTGCTGACTGGGTAGAGGTGGTCAAGATTGTATGATTCGTCGCTCGTGTTCTTTTCGGCGGTGTAGTCGATTGGCATTCCGCAGAGCCAACAGACCGCATGCCGTGCTTTGCATTGGTTGAAGAATGCGGCCTTGTCTTTTTCGAATTGGCGTGTGGTCTTGCGGACTCTTGGCATGTGGTCACCGCCTTGGTGCTTCGTGCCGGAGTCGGACCGGCGTGGGTGGAATGCGTTGTTGTCATCATGGTTGTGTGCGGTGTGGTGCCATGGTTGGTTGGGGTCCGACCGTTGGTATTTGCGCTATTCCGCCTGCTCTGCTGTTGAGCTATCGAAGCTGGATATGAATAATGGTCCAACCGTTTCCGGCTGAACCATTCTACGAACATACGACAGTATAGCATTTCAACGGTGACAGTCAAGTAGTGCGGCCAGCTCGCCTAGGTTGAACATGTACTGCCGCTTGTGTTCCGTCGGCGTGGCGTGGAGTTTGCCGCGTTTGAGCCATTGGCTGATGAGGTTGCGTGATATGGTCAGGCCGTATCGTTTCAACTCCTTGGCTGCATCGCTGGGTGTGCCGGTGATTTGCACTTGCCATAGTCTTTCGTCTCGGGCTGCTTTGATTGCTGGTGCCGCCCATTCGCTGTGGCAGTCTGGGCATGTGGCTGATTCGGCTTCTGGCGTGCCGGTGAGCATGCTGTGGCAGTTTGGGCAGGTGCCGAGGATTATGAGCTCGTCTTCCGGTGTCAGGGCTTGTTCGTTGCGTCTGGTGATGTGTTCCAGGGCGGCGTAGTCGTCTGCTGCGGTGTTCATCGTCAATATGGTGTGTTTGTTGCTGATGATGGCGAACCATGCTTTCCGCCAGTCGTATCCAGCGTATGCCGCTCTGATTTTGCCTGCTTGTTCGGCGAGCCATGCTTCCGATTCTTCGATGAGGTCTTGTGCGCGGGTGTCGATCGGGAGTGGCGCGTTTCCTCGGTTTGGCGTGTGTTCCGGGGTTCCGATGTGGGCTTGTCGGAGCATGATGCTTCGCAGGGTTGGTAGTTGGGTGTGTCCGAGTTGGTGGATGAGCTGCCAGTAGTCTTCGCGGCAGTGCTGGCAGAGTGGATTGTCCGCCTGCTTCGTGGGCTTGTGGCAGTGCTGGCAGTCGGTCAAAGTCTGGTCTCCTTGTCGTGCTGGTGGATGATGGCCGCGATTGCGGCTTTGGGCACTTGCGGCACGAGTGGCGCGATCTCGTCGAGCGTGTATCCGGCTCGATGCCATTTGATGATCATGTTTTCGAGTATTTTCTTCATTTGCTTTTCCTTGGTTTGAAGGTCTTGATGATTCGCTGCGAAGTATCGCAGGTTACGCGCACCTCGTATGGCCTGTGGCGGGAGTCGGCGCGCTCCTGCGCCACATCCGATGCCTCTTGGAGCGTTTCGTACACTCGGCATGTATACAGTCTCATATCACCCTTCGGGCGGACGATGTAGCCGGACCAGATGCTTGTGTCCAACGTGCCAATGCCGTCCATCATTCACCGTCCTTTTCGATGACAGCGCCCATGGCTTCCCGATATTTCTTCGTTCGTTGGAACCGGTCGGCGAGCATGTTCGCGGCCTTGTCGATGATCTCGTCCTTGCGTTCTTCGAGGAAGCTTTGCAAAGCGGCCCCCAGCAATCCATTCCACATGTTTTCCCGCGAATACGCGTTGGTGTGCGCGAAAACACTGTCCACGGCGTTTTTGGTGAGCTTGTCGAGCACGTCACTGTAGGCGTGTTCCTCGATGCGGTTCTGAATGGCCTTGTCGTCGATGCCGATGGCGAACTGCACGATGTGTTCCATGATTACTTTCCTTCCTTTTCGATTTTGACGGTCTCCTTGTATGGGTTTTCGCTTGTATATTGCGGGAAGTCGCATTCCTGGTCTTTCCAACCGGCGGCATAGCCTTCGCTCCATGCCTTGCGGCGCTCGTGTTCCAATCGTTCATGGCTGTACATGGTTTTCGGTTCGTCGTTTCTCATTTCGTGTCCTTGCTTTGGTTCGGTGTCTCGTCCGGCATGGTGTCGGGATGGTCGAGCATGTGCTGGCAATGGCGTATGACCATCGCCAGTGTGTCTGCCTTTATGAGGTTGGCGTTGATGTTGGCGTAGAAGTCGCCGTCCGGTGCGTCGCAAAGCTCGTTGGCGAGGTCGGTGCACCAGTCGATGATTTCGTGCAGGGTTTTGTTTTTCTGGGTTATGTTCGTGGGCATGGTTTTTCCTTCCGGTTGAGTTCGGCGGCGAGCGTGCATGCTGTTTCGTCTGGTTGGGCGGTTTCCTTGTCGCGTCCGAGCGCTTGCAGGACGTGTTCGCATTGCCACGTGTGTATGTGGCGTTTCGAGGGTGGGATGCCGCTCATGTTGGCGCGGCGTTGGCACCAGCCTTTCCATTGGCGTGTCCAGTCGTTAATGGTGCGTGTTTCGTGTTGGTGGCGGCCTGCGAATGCGAGCCATGCGGATTCGAGGTCGAGGTTCGGATATTCCACGGCCAGTGTCTTGTCGGTTTCGACGCACTCCCGCGATTCGCCGAAATCCTTCACGCCGGTTTCTTTGGAGAAAGAAGAAGAATATTCTTCTTTCTCTTTCTTTGGTGTTCTGGT
>ENA-OWYG01000373-OWYG01000373.1-human-gut-metagenome-genome-assembly--contig:-NODE-373-length-30114-cov-39.894873_pt1 | contig 30114 bp, 13 predicted proteins | sample MGYA00249747_ERZ652080 | MGnify/ENA primary metagenome ERZ652080 (study PRJEB26925, sample SAMN05827071) | human gut metagenome | biome: ENVO:2100002; feature: ENVO:00000062; material: ENVO:00002003...
CCCAGTCCATCGGTGAGCCTGGTACCCAGCTGACGCTGCGTTCCTTCCACTCCGGCGGTGTGGCCGCGGCATCCGATATCACCCAGGGTCTTCCCCGTGTCACCGAGCTTTTCGAGGCGCGTACCCCGAAGGGCGAGGCGCCGATCACCGAGTTCGCCGGCAGCATCAAGATCGTGGAGAACGATCGCGGTCGCCAGATCATCCTGACCCCGGACGCCGATTCCGGTGCACCGAAGGAAGACGGCGTGATCAAGCCGATCACCTACCAGGTCTCCAAGCGCGTGCCGCTCAAGGTCGCCGACGGCGACCACATCAAGGTCGGCACCCAGCTGGTCGAAGGTTCCGTGGATCCGAAGAAGATCCTCACCATCCTCGGCAAGCGCGCCGCCCAGGTCAACATCGTGGAGGAAGTGCACACCGTGTACCGCTCCCAGGGCGTGGATATCCACGACAAGCACATCGAGGTCATCGTGCATCAGATGACCCGTCGCGTGACCATCATCGACTCCGGCGACACCGACCTGCTGCCCGGTGAGCTGGTGGACAACGCCCGCTTCCGCGAGATCAACCGCACCATCGTCAAGAACGGTGGCCGTCCGGCCGTCGGTCGCCCGGCGCTCATGGGCATCACCAAGGCGTCTCTGGCCACCGACTCCTGGCTGTCCGCCGCATCCTTCCAGGAGACCACCCGCGTGCTCACCGAAGCCGCCCTCTCCGAGAAGGTCGACGACCTCAAGGGCCTCAAGGAGAACGTCATCATCGGTAAGCTCATCCCGGCCGGTACGGGCCTCGCCCGCTACCGCAACGCCGTGGTCGAGCCCGACAAGGCCATCCGCGACACCATCTACCCCAACTTCGGTCTGGGCGGCGATGGCGATCTCGGCGACGCGACCTTCTCCGACGCCGACCTGTCCGACCTGAACTTCTCGAACCTCGAATTCGGCGATCTGAAGCTCGGCGACGACTTCAACCCGGATGATTTCTACTCCGATCAGGGCGGTCAGCCTGACATCGAGGAGTAAGCGAAAGGGTCCTAGAAAGGATGTCCTTTCTAGGACTCAGATCTTGCGTTAATCGCAATAAGATGGCCCGGAACTATATCAGTTCCGGGCCATCCGTATATTTGCCATTGTGATTTTCCTGTTGAACAAGAGCAGGCAGCCGCTCGTTGCTTGATTACTCAGGCCTTTTTTTCGGTGAACTGGAAGAACTGATCACCAATACGCACCGTTGAAGGTGCACTGAGCTTGAGCGTTGTGCCCTTGGTGACTTGGGTCTCCTGGCCATTGGTGATGATGTAGGTGCCGTTCAACGAGCCGTAGTCCTCGATCCACAGCGCGCCATCGGTGTCGATGCTGATGGCGGCATGGTTGCGTGACGTGGTGCGGGTCGGGTCTTCGATACGCTCCGCCTTGGCACCTTGCGGCACATCCATGGAAGGCTTGCGGCCCAGCAACGTGCTCTTATCGATCACAATGGTCTGGCCGGTGACATCGTTATGCAGTAGGTACGTCTTCTTCGGTGCCTTGGACGTGAACGAGGAGGAGAGCACGGTGCCGTCCCAATCCTCGATGTCGTTTTCGGCGGCGTGCGGTGTGGTGTCTGCCGGAGCGGTGGCAGCGGGCTCAGTGGCGGCGGTGGCGGCAGTGACGGCAGGCTCTGCCGCAAAAGCGGTATTGGCCGCGGTTTCCGCAGAGCTGGGCTGCCCATAGTCGTTCTGCGGTTCGGCTGTGCCAACTGCGGAATCCGGGGTGCCTTCCACCGGATCGTCGGAATACCAACCCAGTTCAGGTGCTGGAGGGTAGGGAAGTTTGGCCATGATGATGCCGTCCTTTCACTGACGAAAAGCCAGAGCGGCGTTGATTGCCGGGTCGCCGAGCTGGCCCAGCCATTCGATCAGTGCCGGATAGGTGTTGGGATTACGTGCGATGCAGGCGCGTAGTTCAGGCGCGTACTGGGCAATCTGGGCGATTTGCATCTGGTCGGTGGTGGTCAGGGCCTGTTCGGCGGTGAAGCCATAAGGATTGGTGGCCACAGGCTCCTCGAATGCCGCCTGAGCTGCGGGCTGCTGGGCCGCGTACTGGTCGGCGGCGGGCTGGGCGGCGTTGTACTGGTCGGCGGCGGGTTGGGCGGCGTTGTACTGGTCGGCGGCAGACTGGGCGGCGTTGTACTGGTCGGCGGCAGTCTGCTGAGCCGCGGCGTACTGGTCGGCGACGTAAGCGTCTGCAGGCTGCTGCTCGGCAGCCTGCTGGGCCGCCTGTTCCGGAGCCTCCTGATCCTGAACCGGGCCGCCGAATGCGTCGGCGGTGAACCCGTATTGTGCCAGGGTTTCGCGGGCACGCTCATCGCCGAATTCGGCGATCCAACGCTTCAAGCCGGGATAACAACGCGGATTCACGGCGACGTTTGCGCCGAATTCCGGATTCTCGTAGGCGATTTTTGCCAACAGAATCGGGTCCGCGTTCGGATCCTGTACGGCAGCGACCGCAGCATCATAATCAACCATGGGATTACCTCCTTATGTTCGCTCGGTTATGCCGAACGTATGGTCCGTAGTGTTTGCAGTGTTGCGTCTTCAATGGCGCCAATGTCCTCGCCCTCGTCCAGTTTAAAAGCGCTGAACGCGTGATGTTCGGGTTCGGTCAGTGGCATATCGGCCACAATCACAGTGATATTGTCGGTTCCGCCCGCATCGAGCGCGGCCGCCACCAAGGCGTCCACGGCTTCCTGTCTTGGTTGTTGTTGCGCCTAAGACCCACGTCACTGGTCATCGCGACACGGATGGAACCTGTGGTCATGACGTTTTCCCCTTCTTATGCTTGCGCTTGACTCGCGCTGTATTCGGCTTTGCTGCGTGTCTATTTGCCAATATAGACACGCTTTTCAGCGAAAGCCGTGTACGTATCCTCCTGAAACGCGGCAAAGAAGCGAGCATTGCCTTGCGCAACCGGTCGACTCCATTCCAATATGTGGTGGCTTGGCCCGATGCAATGTCTTGCCCCGAGAACGTGGCGTAGTCGGCTTCCCGACCGAGTTGAATCAGTGCCTGATCGTCCGTGCCGAGCTGACGGGCGATTGCGCCGGCCTGATCGCGACGAGTGCCCTTGGCTGTGATGCCGCTTTGCTCGGCAAGTATGTGTATGGCATTCCACCCCGCTGCCACACGGGCTTTCGGACTGCCGTGCCGTCGTGCACGTGCCAGCAATGCAGCTTTAAATATCAGGATTAGTCCGCAAACGATGAGCAGAGTCCACAGGGGGCTTCCATAGATGGCTACCGCACGAGTAACTCGCCAGAACCGCACCCAGAACAGGTTGGTCGGCGAATCATCGGCGTCGGTACCGGCCAACGAACTCTGGCCTTTGGCCTGCGTCTGATCGCGCAGCGGGTCGGTCAACGGCACTGGTGGTTGCCGGACCAGTGTCTGCGGATTCGGCGGCGTCAGGTTCTGGTTTTCATCAGGCACCTTGGTCTCCTTGGGCGTCGGATAGAACGCCACCCATCCCAGGCCTTGCAATTTGATTTCCACCCAAGCGGTCACATCATTGCCGGTGAATTCGATTTTGGTGCCATTGCCTGAAGTCTTCTCCGTGCGGGCATCGGTGATTTCGCCATCCTCGTTTTTCGGCAGGAATCCCAAGACCACACGGGAGGGCAGTCCCAGCTCACGAGCCATCAGTGCCATGGCGGAGGCATATTGTTCGGAATCACCCACCATGGCCGTGCCTGCCAGCAGCTTGTTGATACGGTAATTGCCATGGCCCGCATCGGAAGGATAATCGCCTTCCAGACCGTGTGAGAACCATCCGGAGTCTTTCAATGTGTCGGCCAAGGCCGTGGCGGCGGCACCGCCCGAGGACTGCCCGCCGGCAATGGACGTGGCCAGTTTGCTGGCCGAATCGGGAACATCCTGGGCTGAAGGCTGCGTGATGCGGGCCGCGGCCGCACTGCTGATCTGCTTATCGGTGGGCTTGTGGGCTATGATGCCGGATTCGGTATAGGTGAGTCCCTTGCGCGTGCCGGCGGGAATAATGGCGGAATCGGTATCCGTGTTGTAGTAGAACGTGTCATTGCCGTTGTCGGCATCGTTGGCGAAGCGCACGCCAGCGGCCGCTCCCGCCAGCGGCAGCCAGGTGTCGGTCAGTCCCTGATCGACGGTGAAGGTCGCAGTGAAGGATTTACCCTGCTCATCCGCCTTGATCGTGGTGCCCACGCGATGATAATTCGAGGAGTCCGTGGCTTCGGAAGAATCGGACAGGTTCCATACTGTGCCGTCGAATCGATCCATCACCGCAAGTTTGACCGGTGTTCCGGCCGGTAGATTATGGACGGTCAGCAACACGTCTTTTTTGTGGTCCTTGATATAGGATCGCATGCCGCTGAGCGGGCTGGTGTAATCGTAGGGGCTTAACGGCGGATCGTAGCGGTCACGCAGCACGAAACGGTCCTGCGGCACCAGCAACGTGCCCCCGAAAGCAAGGCCGGCAGCGAGCACGACGATGATCAGCGCGGATATCCAGCGCCCCCATTCCAGCAGTTCAAGACGCCAAGACAGCCAGATAATCAGCAGCAAGGCAAAGGCAATGCCGCAGATGGCACGTTGCCATCCGCTGTCCGTACCCAGCAGAGCACATACGGCCACGGCCGCCGCAAGGGGCGGCACTCCCACCAGAGACAACCATGCGTTGGCATTAATGGCAAACACGCCGGTGAGGAACGTAAGCCACAGGCCGATGGTCCATACCGCCATCAGTACGCCGTCTTGCGTGCCCAGAGGCGGATCGACGGAAATAATGTACTTGAACGAGCCAAACGTCATTTCCCAACCTGAACTCAAGGTCTTCAAGGTGGGAATCACGTAATGGGACGTGGTGGAACTCAGCGTTACCACCGGACCGATGATGAATTGGGCAAACGCCAGAAACACGATTTGCCACCACAGTCGCAACGCCGGCAACATGCCCGCCAGAGCGATGATCGCGCCCAGCAAGGTGGCCGGTACAGCGGCAATCGTCCAAGTGGCCACGCCGCCGTACACGTCGATGAGATTGGCTTGCGCCAGCAACATCATCGCCGCTATGAGTACAAGGCTGGCGATTCGTTTGCCCCACGGCTGGCGACTGAGGCCCATGCCGCGAAGCACATTGCCTCTGGTCATCCAGATAACCGAATGTGTGGAGTCGGCCCAGGAGCCGGTGGTGGTGGAGGTTCCGGTGTACGTGCCGGAGGAAGTGCCGGTGTATGTGCCGCTCGATCCGGCGTACGCAGCGGTATTGGTAGTGGTGATACTGGACTGGTCGAAGGTCATGCGAGCACCCCCATGATCAGTGGGAGATCATCGAGTTCGCCGATGGTGGCCAATGTGAAATTGGCGAATCTTCTGATGCCGCGATTGGCGCCGGCGCTGGCCTGTAATACCACGCAGCTGGCCGATCGGGGCAAGGCCAAGGTCATGCGCTTGATTTGCTCGATGTCTTTCAGCGATCCAACAGTGAAAAAATAGAACGAAGCATCAGGACTGTGCTTCAGCGTGCCCTCGGCGAGATTCGGATTGTCCTCACGATCAGGCTCTATGGCACTGGCGTTGTCGAGGAACTCCATGGCGTTGCGCGGTTGGCCATGCGCGTTGCCCGCGTGACAGACCAGCGGGCGATCCTGCAGCAGGCATTTGACGCCGATGGAGGAGTGGATGGACACCGCCATCTCGAATTCCTCGCCGTTGACGTACTCATCCGGGTTCACGCTGATGGTCACCGAGGTGTCGGTGCGGCGCGTGGCCTCATATTGGCGAATCATCAACGTGCCGGTTTTCGCGGAGCTCAGCCAGTGGACGTTACGCACGTCGTCGCCCGGCTCGTATTCGCGCAATCCGTAGAAGTCGAGATCATCATCCACGATCTGGCCGGATGGTTGGCCTTCCAGATCGCGGGGCACGCCGGCATTCAGGGTATCGAGACGCACGGTACGAGGATGGATGAATACGGTGATGCGGTCGGCCAACTCCTTTTCGTGACGCACCAGGCCGAACGGGTCTCCCTTGCGGATGCGCAACGGGCCGATGGGCAGTATTGCGCGCGATACGGTACGGAACTCCACATCGGTTTGCTTGGATTGCCCGGGAGCCAGCATGGGGATGTTGAATCGTTCACGCGCATCGCCGATTGGCAGATATCCGCGTGCCGTGGTCGTCGGCGTTCTGCTGGTGTTGTCGATGCCGACGATAACGGATACGGTGTCTCCCACGGTCACGCGATGATCGGATACGGCGATGGACGCGTGGAAGCGTGTGTTGCCGAGGGAAAGCGCGATTGCCGCGAGCATCATCACCATCGCCACGATGCCGAATACGAGCAGCTCATGCCAGCCCAGAGGCAGGAACGCAATAAGACATGCGATGCCTGTGCCCGTTACCGCCCAGCCCAAGGGCGAGACGTAGGATGCGAAGAACCGTCTGATGCGTCTTACCGCGCGCTTGAACATGCGTTCAGCGCGCCGGCGACGGCGTAATGAGGCGGATGCAGATGCCATGGTCGGATACCTTTCCGGGCCCTATCAGGAACCGATGGTGGGGGAGGGAACGTCTTCGAGCACCTGTGCGATCAGGCTTTCCGGAGTCGCGCCATCGAAGGTGGCTTCCGGAGTCAGCGTGATACGGTGTGCGAGCACGGCCACTGCAAGGTCCTTGACGTCATCCGGCACCACGTAGGCACGGCCATCGGCCGCGGCCCAGATACGGGCGCATCGGGTCAGTGCCAAAGCGCCACGCATGGAGGAGCCGACCGTGATCTTCTCGTTGTGGCGGGTCGCCTCGACGAGCCTGACGATGTATTCACGAATCACATCATCCACATAGATTTCGGTGGCCACCTGACGCAGCCGCATGACATCGTCACCGCTCAGCACCGGGGAAATGGTCTGCGCACGGTCGGTGATATCGACCTGCTTGAGAATATCGACGGACACATCATGGCCCGGGTAGCCAATCGACGTCTTGATAAGGAATCGGTCCATCTGCGCCTCAGGCAGCTTATAGGTACCGAGCTGCTCGATGGGGTTCTGGGTTGCGATCACGATGAACGGCTGCGGCACATCATGGGTGACGCCGTCAACGGTGACTTTCTGCTCTTCCATAACCTCCAGAAGTGCGGACTGCGTCTTCGGCGATGCACGGTTGATCTCATCGGCCAGCACAATGGAGGCGAAAATCGGTCCCTCGCGGAACTCGAATTCTCCGCGCTTCTGATCGTAGAAAGTCACACCCACCACATCCGAAGGCAGCAGATCGGGCGTGAACTGAATACGCTTGAAACCGGTGGAAATGGAGTTGGCCAAGCCTCGGGCCAACTGGGTCTTACCGGTGCCGGGGTTGTCTTCAAGCAGAATATGGCCACCGACCATCAGTGCGGTGACGCATTGCTTGATGGGGATGGTCTTGCCGATAACCACCTTGGAGACATTCTCGATCAGCGCATTGAAGGACTGCTGGAAATCCCGGACCTGAGCCGTGGGCTGGGACAGTAGTCCTGAATTGATGCTGGCGGGCAGTGCCGATGCGGCTGCTTGCGCGGCTTTGCTCGACTGACGCTGCGGTTGGGATTGAGGTGTGCTGTCATCGCCCGCAGGGATGAAGGCGGCATCAGTAGTAGGAGACGGCTTTTCTGACGACGCTTGTGACGGCCACTGCGGCAGGTTAGGCAGCGCAACGGGCTGCGGCACCGACGCGGTGCTTGGGGTCGTGCCGGTGTGTGGTGCGGATGCCAGGTGCGTGGCGTCGGACAAGTGCGTGGCGTCGGATAGCTGCGTGCTGTCGGACAGACGGGTCGTGTCAGACAACTGCGTCGCGTCGTCGATGTTCTCGCTCATGGATGTTCTCCTACTGCTTGTGAATGGTGGTTGACGATATTGGGGTATTGCCGAAACCAAGAATCCAGGGGTTCTTGGCCAAAGTGATGACATCGGTACCGGATTTGAGCGATTCGGTCCCCTCCGAGGAGCCAGAGGGGCGTGTGCCCGCGACGCTGTCTCCGTCCGCAGTGTTGTCGAGACCGGAGTATCCCGGCCCGCCGGTGACTTTGACGCTCCACGCGTAGTTGCCATCGGCGGCCACGGCCAAGTCGGTGACGTCCAATGGCTGGCCGGAGTTCCACGTGAACGGTTGACCATTGATGATGATTTGTACAGTGGCCGGCTTGCCATAGACATCAACCGAACCGCCGGTGACGTTAATGACGTGAGCGTTGTCTGACCAGCGCAGCCCCTGCGGTTTGTTGATTACAGCCTTCTTCTCATAGGTGTAGGGAGCGCCATTGCGCGGGCCTCCGGTGGCGGCATCGCTGGTAGCGCCGTTGAACACCTGTTGCACCGATGCGGTGTTGCATCTGGCCCAAGGACTCATTCGGAAGTCGAGTGAGTTCCGGTTAGTAGCTGTACCGGAATCGATGCCATCGGCAGTCACGCTGTAGGACTGCGCATGCCCATGCTTGGTCCAATGCACGGTGCATGTACTGCCGGATCCGGTGGTGTAGACGTCAGTGGGCGGCTGGACCTTGTACTGCGGGACAAAGCTGCTCTCGCCCGTGCCGGCGGAAGCATCGCGCTGCGGCACCACGGTGGCCGTTACGGTGATTGTTGTGGTGTTGAGCAACGACTCATCGATGGAGAACGACCGGGAGCTCGGTGACTCGCAAGAGGCTTCGCCGCCAGCGTCGCCACCAAAGGATATCTTCCGGCAGCCGGCATTGCGGTTGTTGCCGAGAGTGACTTTCGCCGTTACTGTGGTGTCGTTGTTCGACAACGCAATGTTCGGCGCATCCGGGTCTCCCCAGATCTTCTCTGACGGCGATGCGGCGGACTCGGCACTCCAATTGATTTTGTTATGGGCTTTGACGGTCGCCGTGATGGCGGTGCCATCGGAAATGTCGTTGTTGTTGAACGTAAACGACAGCTCGGTGGCCGTATTGCCGGTTTCCTTGGTCTGCGGAGCACCTGCACCGGTGACGGTCACCGAATAGTTGTCGACGGCGCTGAAATCACCGCTCGGTGCCTTCCATGTCACCTTGGCGGTTTTATTGCCACCCGTGACCGTAACATCGGTGGGAGCGGACGGCACCTTGTCCGGTGTGGCTTCGACGGCGGTGGACGGCTTGGACCAGCCGACGTCATTTCGCGCGGCGACGGTGAAGGAATAGGTTTTGCCGTTCTTCAGACCAGTGACCTGGCATGAGGTGACGGCACCGCAATCCTTCTCTCCGGTGGCGGCACCGGTCCAACTGACCTTGTAGTTGGTGATCGGGCTGCCATTGGCGGCACCGGGCGTCCATGTGAGGCTGACCGCGCTGTCCTGCGGTTCCCCGGCTACGGGGGAGAGCAGTGGCGGCTCGGGCTTGTCGATCACGGACACGGTAATCGATGCGGTGACTTCACGATCCTTGGACTTGGTGCCGTCTTGCACGGTGACGAGCACGGTATTCGTGGAAGCACCCACATCGGATGCGACGGCGATGGTGACGTTTCCGGAGGCATCGCATCCGGCGATGGTGAGTTTGGCGGCGTCATCCGCCTTGCAGCTGATGACGGTCAGCGAGGAATCGGGGAACGGATTGTACGCGCCGGTAAGCGCGTTCACGACATCGCTGGCACCGGCCATGATCTTCAACGTCTTGTCGCCGACGTGTGCCAGCGGACGGGTCGAAGACACTACGCGCACGGTCACACCGGCATTCACGGTGCCCGCGCCGTATGCGATTTGCACGGGAATGGACGCGGTGGTGCCAGGAGCGGCATCCTTGGTGGCGGAAACCTGCAAGCTACCGGAACGGGACAGGTTTGCGGTGATTTGCCTGGACGATGAGCTTCCGCCGGAATACGTGTATTGCTTTTCGTCGTCATACACGCCGGACGGTGCATGGGTGAGCGCCGCCAGATCAATGGTCTTGGGGTCCGCGCCCGCCTCGACATCAATAGTGGAGGACGAGAACGTGGGCGGCGGCACATCGCGGCCTATCACTGTGATCTGGAGAGTGATCACTGCGGAATTGATGATCTTGGTCTTATCCGATCCCTGCTTGCCATCCACAGCGGTAAAGGTAATGGAGGCGGGGCCTGCGTAGTCTTTTGCGGCAGTGAACTTCAGGGTCTTGTCGTTCACGTAGAAATCGGAGTTGGAAGCCTTGGTGGCGCTGATGGAATCAGCGCTTTCGATATACGGTTCCTTGCCGGCGCCGACGCGAACATAGTCATTGATGTTGATTTCAATGGTTTCGCGCGAATTGACCTTCAATTCCGGTGCCTTGGGACGCAACGTGGGCGGAAAGACACCATAGGCCGGTACCTGGATGAACGCGGTGGAGGTGATGTTGTATTTCGTATTGGTCACCGTGTAAGGCACGGCTCGCGCCTGTGATGTCAGGTCGACGGTGATGGTGGTCGAATGCTCGCCGCCCTTGACGTGAGCGTGAGCGCTGGCGGAGGGATGCACGCCGACCTTGAGCTCATTGGCTGTGCCGGAAGGATTGGCGATCCACTGGGAAACATCCACATCCACGGACTTCTTATCGATGGTGGCGGCGGACGGCACACGATAGTCGTAGGCGGTAGGCGGCTCGATGGCGGCATTCGGATCCACGTTTACCGTGAGGGTGGCCGTATCGGACAAGCCGGCCTTGTCTTTGACCGTGTAGGCGATATAGGCGGTGGTGGCGCTGCCGGGCGTGGTGAAGGAGATCATATTGTCTTTCACGCTCACCCCGTCGAGACCTTGGACCTCGACATGCTTGTCGACGGTCAGATTGGTGTTGTCGCCGGAGATGTCGTTCTGCGCGACCGGCACGGTTGCGTCTGTATTGGGCCTCAACGTGATTTCGTCATCCCTGGCGTATACGCCGGAGTCGGACGATCCTTGGAATACGCCCACGCGGATCTGCGCCTGTGCGCGCTGACCGGTCCAATCCTCCACGGCATAGGAGAAGGTGTCGGTGCCGGACGAATCCGGATACGCTTCATAGACCAAGTAGTCGGAACCGACTTCGGATATGCGGCCCAGCGTGGGTGCCTTGTTGCCCAGACCCAACAGCTGATCGTCGTCGCCATCCGTGTCTATGCCGGTCAGCATGATGGGGATGCGGACCTTCTGCCCGGCGGCAACCTGCGCTTCGGCGTCATGCGGGGTTGGCATGGCCTTGCTCGCTGCGTCGCTCTTATGCACGGTAATGGTGATATTGGCGGAAGCCACATTGCCTAGATTGTCTTCAACCGTATAGGTGATGGGGAAGTTGCCGGTCTCGCTGGATGCTTGGTAGCGGACCGTGTCTCCAGAGACGAAAGCCAGGCCCTTGAACGTCTCCTTGTCGTATTGCAGGTTGTTCTTGAGTTTGACCGTGGTGCCATCCGAGTAGGACACATGGTCAAGCACATCCACGGACACGATGCCGCCGGTACGCACCTGGGCGTTGATATTGCTGGCTTTGGGCACTGAATTCGAGGTGGTCAGAGCCGGTGGCTGCAACACGATGGTGCCCTTGGCGGTTCCGGAGGCGTTGGCCACGGTGTAGGTAAGGGCGACGGGTTTCGTGGGCACCTGACGCGCGGTGATATACACGCGCTTATGGCTGACGAGACCGACCTTGATGCCGGAGTCGGCCGGTGCGCTCACCGTGGTGACGGATAGCACGCCGCCCATCGGATCGACGTCATTGGTGAGCGGCTCCACAATGGCGGTATTATCCGCGCCAAGCAGGGCGACATCGTTGGCGGCAACCGGTTTGGCGGCTTCGCCGGTGGCGGGCTGCACTTCGACGCGAGCCAATCCGGTGGCCGGAATCGAGCCTTGAGTAATGGTGTAGGGCACATAATAGGTGCCGGGATTGGTGGCCTTGAACGTCAACGACATATCCGCCGCATTGGTGGTCGTCGAAGCGCCGTTGGGCGTATCCACCTGAGTCAGTTGTGCCGGCTGCAAGGAAGTGCCATGCACGTAAGAGGACAGCTTGACGACGGTATCCGTGTTGGGAACGGTGGTTTTCGCTACCGGGTCGATGACCGCGGCCAAGGTGTTCGCGGGCTTGACCGAGAAATACACCATGCCGGTGCCGGTCGCCGTGCCGTCGGAGACGGTGACCTCGACGCCCACACGTCCCGACGCCAGCGCACCGGTGTTGAACGTAAGCTGGCCGTCGGCTCGGGTGGACACCTGCACCTGGTCGGTGTTCTGGGCCACAGCGGAGACCAGAGTGAGCGGGTCTCCATCCGGATCGTTGAAGCTGCTCAGCGCATTGGCGGTATAACTGGCTCCCTGCTCCACATCGATCTCGGGAGGAGTGTCGAACTGTACGGGAGCGTGGTTGCCGCCATCATTCAGGGTTACGGTCACCGTGGCGGAAGAGGTCTGGCCGCGGCCATCGGAAATATCGTAAGTAAAGGTAACGGTGCCTGCGGATGCGGCGGAGGCATCGAGTTGCAGATACCGGCCATCGTAAATCGGCGAAATGGTGACGTCTTTGTCGTTTGGTGCGCCAACCTTGGTGATTTTCAGTACGGAACAATCGGTCTGCTCGTCATTGCGCAGCACGTCGAGAATCTGTTCCGAACCGGCTCGCGCGCCGATTTCATCATCCTCGGCTTTGATTTGGCCGGATTGCGCGGAACAGGTCTTTGAGAAGTCGTGGTGGTTGTTGGCTGAGTCGTTGTTCTGCTGTTCTTTCCCGGTCTGCTCGGTCTGTATTTTGTTCCACTGTATTTTGATGACTGTGGTGGAATCCTCAGGGTTCCACACATTGCCGTTAACCGTGTCGTTGAGCACCACAAGGCGATGGTTGGTGCGGAACACCAATTCGGAAGTGGCATTGACGGATTCGAGGGTTTGCGGCTTGACGCTGGTATCCGTGGGGGAGCAGGCGCGAATGTAGTTGCTGGCCTTCTGGCTCCAAGCCGAGTACACGCAGCCCTTGGACGATACCGGTCGTGCCGGATTCGCCTTGCCCCCGTTGGCTATGAAATTCGCCTTGGCATTGGATTTCAACGGGATAAGCGCAAGGCCTCTCGGTGATGCCGCGGCCACCCAATCGGACTGTACGTCATCGGTGGGAGGCTCCTGAAGGGTGAGGGTGCCGGTCGTGTCGACATCGATGCGGCCGCCCTTGAATATGACGGTTTTGCCGGTTGCGATTACCGGCGTGCTCCCGATGACGGTAAAGCTTTCAACGGTCTGCTGCTTGCCGTCGGTCAGCGATTCGAGGGTTTTGGCTTTGACGCTGTTGGGATTGTCAAGACGCAGCACCATACCGTCGGATGGACGGTATCCGTAGATCTTGCCATCGTGGGTTACTACGATGCGCCCGCCCTCGCCCAGCTTCATTTTCGGATCGGAAGTGGTGGGAGTCACGGAATCAAGGTTTTCCGACAAGCCGGTCCACACATTGCCGGTCTTCTCGTTGATCAGGGCTACGGTATCCCCGCCGACCACAGTGGTGGTGTTGGCTTTGATGTCGGTCTTGACACCGGTGCTGACCGTGGATGCCTTGATGGTGGAGGCTTTGGTCGTTTCGGTCAGGATGGTGTCGCCATTATGCTGTGCGATGTCGAATCGTGGGGCGGAGGAGGAGACGCCGGCGTCGGCCTCCTTGTTCTTTACGTTGAATCGTGCGGCCTTCTGGTTCTTCAGCGAAGTGACCCATACGGTGCCATCGTCCAGTTGCACATGGCGGCGTGTGACGGTGCTCATGATCACCGCGCCGGCAACAAGTCCCAGAAGCAGCAGGAGCGTGATTGCGGGAACCGCCCACGTATGCCCTCCGGAGGGCATAAGGCGGCGCAAAGCCGCGCTGATGCGTCGGCGACGACCGTATGACTGGGATGATGTGGCCATCTGAACTCCCTGAACCCTGGTTTCTCTGGTTGCTGGTGTAATGACAACGCTTTACGGTTCCAATACCTGCCGTTCCCGTTGCCCATTTGGTGAATTCGCCACTGCCGGGCGCTGCCTGATGCGATACGCAATGCCAAGGTGGCATGCCCGGCAGTGGCGAGCGGATCACTCTTGCGGCTTGGCCGCACAGGCGATGGCGGGACTGACGGACATCTGGCGGTTCTTGCGCACAATGGACACCTGAATGCAGGTCTGCGAGCCTTCCTGAGCGTTGACGGTCACCGTGGGATCTGACGTTGTGACGGTTTGCGCGCTCTGGTCGGTATTGCTGCCCTGCACTATGGCCCACGCATAGGTATCACCGCTTTGCGGGTCTGGATTCGTCCAGGTAAACGTCACGGATGACCCATCCGCCGCATAGGTGCCGTTCAGATTCTCCGGGGAAGGAATCTGGGCGTTCGCGGTATCGGTGATCACGTCATCCTGATTATTGCGGTTGTTGTCATCGTCCTTGGTGCCGGGCGTCGCCACCTGTTTGGTATCTGATCCGGTGGCGCTGTCCATGCGGGGAACGACCACGAAGGCGAATATCAGTGCCGCCGCGGTGATCGCCGCAAGTATACCGACGGTAATGCCCACCGGTTTGACCCATCGCCGTGACGAATGGGTGATCTGATCTCGCTGGTCCGTGGCCCGGCGCCGACGCTCGATGTCTTTGGGATAGGCCGGCATCCCTTCCACGGTAACGGGAGTGGCATGCCCGAAATATGCGAATTGCACACGCTGCATGGCACGTGCGAACTCCAACGCGGAGTAGTACCGCTGGTCGGGGTCCTTGTTCAGGGCCCGGCGCAGCACCGCTTCCACATCGGCCGGCACATCGGGGCGGTTGAGGCGAGGCAATGGCTGGTTGACGATCAGCGAAATCAGTTCCGATTGCGAACGCGGATGATATTCGTGCTGGAATGGCGAGCAGCCGACGAACATGGCGTACAGGGTGGCCGCCAGTGAATAGATGTCGGCGGCTTCCGAACCATTGGTCAGATGCTGAAGCACTTCAGGCGGTGCCCACGGCGGCGAGAATCCGGTTTCGGTACGGTCATACACATCGGTGGAGATACCGAAATCACCCAGAACAGGCAAGCCCTTCGAGGTGATGAGAATGTTGCTGGGCTTGATGTCGTGATGGATGATATTGCTGCGATGCGCGGTGAACAACGCGCTTGACAGCTTGATGCCGAGGTCGAGTACCTGCTCGCAGGTCATGGACCGGGCCTTCATGATGCTGTTGTAGGTGCCGCCCGGCGCATATTCGATGACGATGTAGCCATGGCCATCGGAGGTGACGCCGGCATCATATACCGGCAGAATGTACGGGTGGGATGACAGTTTGGCCATGAAGTTGGCCTCGCGGTTGAACAGGGCAGCGGCCCGTGGGTCAAGGGTTTTGGCGCTGACCTTTACCGCCACCGGGCGTGCGGGCATACGCTGGTTATATAGGTACACCGTGGCGGTGGCACCGCTTCCCAACATCTGGACGAAATCATATCCAGGCAGTTTCGGCGGCCTCATCGGAATATTGGCCATCTGTTCCCTCCCTCCTTGGAAAATGCACTCTCCCTGCGTTCGTTCTACAGGATACCGTCAAGGGTACGATTCTTCGTTGGGTTCGGTAAAATTTTTCCCTCTGTGACGGTCGGGTTTAGGCTGGAGCCATGATGACGAGACTTGAACCTGGAACAGTGCTGGACGGCATCGACCGTGATGGAGCGGCGAGGCTGATTGTCGGCACGCCTGGAAGCGGCAAAACTGAATTCGCCTTATCGGTGTTGATGGCGGGGCTGCGCCGCTACGGTGGCGCGCAGGTGGTGATGGCCGTATCCGGCCGTGTGGCCGCCGACGCATTGGGCAATCGGGTGATTCGTGAGCTCGGGTTTTCCGTGCAGGCCAGGCCGGTCACCACGCTGGGTGCCGTGTCATTCCGGGCCATATCAGCTTCGCGCGAGGGAACCGGATTGCCGTCGCCTCGATTGTTGAACGGTGCGGAACAGGATGCTTTGCTGCGTCAAGTCATGGCCGTGCATCTGCGCCATGCCGTAGCGGGAGATGATTGCGGCACCTGTGATCTGCTACGCATCTACTTTGCCCAGGATGACTGGGCGAAACTCATACGCGATGCCGGTGCCGGCGAGATGCCCGGCTCGGCCGCTTCCGCACAATCAAGCCTCTTGAAACAAGGGTCGGATTCACCGTCTCCGACGTCGGCAGGCGGCTCGACCAGCGCGGATAGGTTCACTCGAGGTATTTCAGATGCGTTTATCAGCCAGTTGCGCGATATGCTGGCCCGATTGGATGAGCTCGGTGTAGGCGTTCACGAAGAGCCACGTCTTTTGGACGCCGTGACGGAGGACGCGCGATTGTCGGTGCAATGGCGTTTGGCTTTCGCGTTGCGCCGTGAATATATTGCAGCCCAAAGCGCGGCATATCCGGGGCAATACCGTTTGGATGCCTCGTATTTGCTGGTGGCAGGCGCTCGTGTGGTGCATGAGGCATTCGCCGCCGATCACGCGGATGATTCCGGCCGGCCTATGCGTATGGAGGCGTTGGGCTTGCCCCGGCTGCTGGTTGTGGATGATGTTCAAGACACCACGCTGGCCGGCATGCGCTTCTTGGAGGAGTTGGGGAATGCCGGCGTCAAGTTGGTGTTGGTCGGCAACTCGGATGAATCGGTGCAGACCTTCCGTGGATCGTATCCGGAATATCTGATGCGCCGTGCCGTGGAAGGGCGGCTGAAAGCCAAGGAAGAACAGCTGGTTGGCGGCAGTACCGGCGCTGATCAGTCGCACATGACGATGGCTGGTGTGATCGCGTCTCGTATTTCGCTGTCGATTCCCTCGCCGGAAGACGAGCCGCTGCCTCCGGCCGAGCGTCCCGGCAAGCTGACCGCCATACTGGGCGGAGTCGATGCAGCGAATTATCAGTCGGACGGCACAGTGACCGCCGGCCTGTACCGATCCTCACGTGAGGAGCTGGATGATGTGGTCTGGCGCATCAAGCGGGCGCATCTTGACCGGCATATTCGGTGGAACGACATGGCGGTCATCGCCCACGACAATGCCGCCGTGCGGCTGTTCGGCGAACGACTGCGCCGAGATGGTGTGCCGGTGCGGTATTCGTCGGTTACCCGTCCTTTGAAGGACGAGACTTTCGTGCAGGGGTTGTTCGCGCTTGTGGAGCTTGCCCGATTGCGTGCCGAGGGAATGGCGGAATGTCAGATGACGTTGGCTTCCTGCGCGGCATATGTAAGGACTAGAGTGGCCACGTTGATGGACGGCCCGTTGGTGAGTGCCGGGGCCAGACCCGGTCAGGGGCGTCCCGCAAGGCTTGCGCCGATCGAATCGGCCATGGGGTCGTTGGAGTCGCTGGCGCATCTCGCCACGGATGATGCCATGCTGACCTCTCTGACGACGGCATGGGAAACATTGCGTGAAACATACCGTGAAACACTGCATGAAACAGGTCGTGACACATCCTCGTCAGCGGTTTCGTCGTCAGTGACTTCGTCGCCAGTGTCTGTCGAAATACTCGGTGAGCCCTCCGACGATGACTTGGCCTTTGGCGTTGACGCGCTGTACGTGATGCTTGCCGTTGATGATGCCGCCGCGCCGGCTCAGGCTGCGCTCGCATCCATCCACGCGGTGCTCGGCAACGACTCTCAGGCCCGCGCTTTTGCGAATCTGTGGCATCTGGTGGGCAGTGTTGCTTCCGGCTTGGAGCGGCTGCCGGCAAGCCAGCGCGTACAGCCGCGCTATGCGCTGTCTGTTGCGTGGAACGCCACCGGTCTGGCACCGGTCTGGCAGCGTGCGGCATTATTCAACACGGCAGAAGGGCGTACGGCCAATGACCGGCTGGACGCGGCAATGCGCCTGTTCCAGTTCGCCGATGATTCCACCGCCAGCCGAGACGTCACGTCATTCATGGCACAGGTTCGGGGCATGGAAGTGCAGGCCGATTCCTTGGCCCAAATAGGGCCGGTGGAAGACGCGGTGACATTGACCACGCCGGCAGGCGCGGCCGGACGCCACTGGGAATATGCGTGGATACCGGTGGTCCAGCAAGACGTGTGGCCGAATCTCGCCGGGCGCAACACCATGTTCGGTGGTGAAGACCTTGCCGAGCTCGTGCTGAGGGGAGCGCTTGAAGAAAGCGACAAAACCGGGCATGATCCGCGGTTCGCGGCTGTGCTGTCGGGCGAGAAGAAGAGCTTCCTGGTCGCGCTGACCCGTGCACGGCGAATCATGATCAGCGCGGTATGGAACGACAGCATGAGCCCATCGGACTTTCTCTTCGGGTATCTGCCGGAATACTATCCGCGCAACCGGCAACAGGCGCCTTTCACCACAGTGGGGGCACATGCGGGATTCGCCGAATATGATCTGGCCGGATTGGACGCCGACCCACGTGGGTTGGTCAGCGCCGCCCGCGCGGTTCTGGCCACTGCTCAACCGCAGCAGGCTGCCGCAAAGGACGCCGCGGTTGCGTTGACACTCCTGTCAGAGCATGGTGTGCGCGCCGCAAATCCGCAGAGCTGGGCGTTCGTGGAATCGCCGGCCCAATCGGATGGCACATCATCTGGCGGTGCCTCATCTGACAGTGCCTCATCCGACAGCGCGTCATCTGGCGGTGTACAGTCTGACGGTATCCAAACAGGGAAGGGCAAGACGGATGCGCAGGCCGCACCCATGGTCACCCTGTCTCCATCGGCGGTCGACAGCCTATGGGCGTGCCCGGTGTGCTGGATGCTGGAGAACCGGTTCGCCGGTCCTCGCCCCAGCTCCGTGGCCACCAGTTTCGGAACCCTCATCCATGCGGTTGCGCAGCAAGGCAGCGAGGAAGGGCTGGACCATCTTTCCCACAATGCCCAGGCGTTGGCCACACTGGGCTTGGACTCCACGGCCGGCACGGAACGCCGCATCGAGGCTGTCACGGCACGGCTTAATGCCATCTATCAGAGCAAACGTCCTGATCCGAATGCCATAGCCGACACCCGGAACCGCTATGAGGCCACCCGTAAGGACGAGTCCGCGGCGGATGCCCTGCGCAACATCGCCGATTACTTTGTGCGCAGCGACGCCGATCCGGAAACGTATCTTGGCAAGAACTCCAGCAACTTCAGCATTGGCGCATTGGCCGGTGCCGAATGCGAACGGGAGTTTGCCGCACGATTCGATGTGCGTGACATACTCGACGCATACAATGCCGTGCCCGGCATGCACCCGATTGATCGGAACACGCTGGTCCGTCTGATGGGAGCACTGGTCGGAGGATGGCCGGAAGGCATGGACGAGCATCTGACCGTGAGACTGTCCGGGCGCATCGACCGTATGGAAACCCGCGTACTCGCAGACGGCGGCGAATGCATTCGCCTCATTGACTACAAAACAGGCAGAACGCCCACGGTCAAACAGATTTTCAATGATTTGCAGCTCGTATGCTATCAGCTTGGCCTCGTATTCCCCGAAGACGGGCCGCGCGGTGCCAAGGCACTTGCCGCAATGCCGCATATCAGCCAAAGCGCGCTGTTCCATGTCGGGCAGAATACGGCACCAGCCAGAAGCTATGCTCCGGAAGGTGCCTTCCAGCCGCCGCTGTTCACTGATGGTTCGTTGAATGCCGAACCGTTCACGCCACGATACTGGTATAAAGACCCCAACCGTTTCTTCGACATACCCGCCATAGATCCGGCTACTCCTCCCGAAGGTGTGAGTGCCGAAGCGTGGGCGCAATTCGCCGCGCTCGCCGGTACGCAGACGTTATGGTCGCTGACCATGATCGCCCGCGTATTCTATGCCGCGGCGGCCAGCAGATCAGCCATCATCGAGGCCCATCCGCAAGACACCCATATCGGATTCTGCCGTATGAAGAACGTCTGCCCTGCCTGTGCAGGCCAGATCGACACGATTTTCGAAACGAGGCAAGCATGAGCACGTTCACTCCCAGTGCGGAACAGGCCGCCATCATCGATGCGCCAGTCAATGCTGACGTACTGGTGGTTGCCGGTGCCGGTTCCGGCAAAACCTTTACGATGACCCAACGCATCATCGCGCTTATCAATCGAGGTGTGGCACCTGAACGCATCCTTGGCCTGACCTTCACACGCAAGGCCGCAGGCGAACTGCTGGAACGTGTCTCCGCCGCAGTGGCCGGTGATATGGCGGGCTCTACGACTGCCACGGTGTCCGATCGGGCATTCCTCAAGCCGGCCATTTTCACGTATGACGCCTTCTTCCAGACCATCGTGCGCCAATATGGACTGCTTGTCGGATTCGATCAGAACACGCAACCATTGAGCGCAGCCGGAGCGCTTCAACTGGCCACCGAAGTCATCGACAGTCACATGGATCTGGCGTTCAGTGAGGATTTTGGCGCCTTCTCCAGTTTGGCGAACCGTGTTCTGGCGTTGTCGGATGCCATTGGCAGTGCCATGATCGGTGCCGGCTGCACCAGCTTCGATGATGCGATCAATCGAGTACGGCAATGGGATTCGGCATTCATCAATCGATTGCAACAAGCCGTTGCAGACGAACCCATGCCCGAGGACGAGCCGAAAATCCCCAAGATCAGACGACTGAAGAAAGATACCGACGCCAGCTGGCAAGCCAAGCTCGATGACCGTGCCGAACATCTGCACGCCCGTTGCACCTATCATTGCGGTGCGCTGCTGGAGACCACGCGCAAACGCGATATTCTGCTCCAGCTGGTGGAGGCCTATGCCCAAGCCAAGCGGGAACGCAATATGGCCGAATTCTCCGACTTCACCATTGCCGCGTATCAGCTTATCGAGCGCTTCCCCTCCATCGGAGAGCGCACGCGCCGCAGGTACAGCCATGTGCTGCTCGACGAATATCAGGACACCTCCACCACGCAGGCCGCTCTGCTGGCAGCACTGTTCCACGTGGATGCGTCACGGAGGTCCGCCGTCAACGCGGTGGGTGATCCGCTCCAGTCGATTTACGCATGGCGTGGTGCCAGCCCTGGTGCATTCCGTATGTTCCAGCAAGATTTCCACCTGTCTGCCGGATACAAGCCATTCCCGCTGTCCGTCACCAGGCGAAACAGCCGTATAGTACTCGAAGCCGCCAATAATCTCACGCTGCCGTTGCGCTCCAATCCGTCGCGTCCCTCCAGCTCATTGATGCGTGAGGTCGATGTCTCATCGCTCGACCCCATGCCTGATGCCCCCGAAGGAACATTGGGAGTACTGGGCTTCGCCACGGCCGGGCAGGAGATCGACGCCGTAGTGCGTTTCTGCAAGACGGCCATCACACGGCACCGTTCCGCAGCCGAACAACAGGAACAGATGCCGGGCGAACAGAAAGCGCCGGTCGCCGTGCTGTTTCGGTCCAAATCACATATGCCCGAATATCAGGCGGCATTGGAACAAGCCGGATTGACCACATTCGTGGTCGGCTATTCCGCGCTGTTGGAACGTCCGGAAATCCGCGATCTGATGGCGTTGCTGCACGTGGCCGCCGACCACACCGATACGGGACCACTGATGCGTTTGCTGGCCACGCCACGATTCACCATGTCCGCAGCGGATTTGACCATGTTGGCCCGTTTTGCTGAAGAACAGAACACGGAACAACGCTTCCAATCATTGGTGCAGGCCGGCCTTGCCCAACCGGATACACCAGCGAATGAATGGGCGGCTGTGGTGCGTGAGTACCGCGATCAGGTGGCCAATGCGGTATTCCTGCCAGACGTATTGCTACGCGGCGACCGGGTAAAACTGCTTGAACGGTTGAGCGCACACGGGCGCAACGCCATAACCCGGGCCGCGGTGATGCTCCGTCAGGTGCATGATGCCGTCGGGCGGCCACTGGGCGACGTGATTCGCGCTGGCATAGAAGCGTTGGATCTTGACATCGACACCGTATTGGCCGGTGTGCTGCATAATCCGCAGCACCGCGCCAATCCCGCTTTGGCGCATATGCCTATGGATGCGATTGTGGATTTGGTGGATACGTACACGCAAGAGATTGCCGCTGAGCAAACTCCCTCGTTGCATGGGTTCATCACATGGGTGGATCATCTGGCTTCGGTGGAGGATGAAGCCGCCAGTCTCCCCGACGCTCCGGTGGATGTGGAACTGATGACCGTACACCAGTCCAAAGGGTTGGAATGGGATGCCGTTGCGGTAGTGGGGCTTACCGCCGGCGGATTCCCCAGCAATCAGGGCGACCATCTCAAGATCGTGCTGGACGAACACCATACGGGAGGCACCGAGCAAGGTCACTGGACCGCACCCGAATATCATGAGACCGCCGACTCCTGGCTCACCAACCCCACCGCAGTGCCCGTGCCTATGCGCGCCGATGCCGGCATTCTGCCGCGATTCCCCCATGATGCCGATGTGGAAGCCGACCCCATCGCATCGTTGGCGGCTTTGGATGAGGTGGAGCTTATCGATGATGAAGTGTTCGGCTCCATGCGCGAATTCGGCGATGGCGTGGAAGAAGTGGATGCATCCGGCTGGTATTTGACGCAGGCGGAGGAATATGGGCGCCGGCTGCATGCCGACGAACGTCGATTGATGTATGTGGCGCTTACCCGTGCGCGAGAAGATGCCCTGATGACCTATTGCGCCTATACGGGCGAATCCGGGCGGGACCCGTCAGTGGTGCCCAAAGGCTCTCGCGCCGCTCAGCCATCCAATTTCTGGCTTGAAGTGCATGACGCGCTCCAAGCCCGTGAACATGCGATATCGGCTCAGGACTGTGTGGAACGGCTGCAAGCCGCCAATGCCGGGAAGCCCATGCTGATCTCGGCGCAAGGCGAAGCGATTGCCCCTCCCGAAGGGTTCTTTATCGGAGAGCATGCCGCGGCATACGGTGACGCCGTGGTGGGGGAGTCATGGCAAACGCCGATTACGCAGACGGATGCCGCTGTCGAATTGCCGTGGCCGGCTACCCTCAGCGACGCGGTGCATGAACAGTTGTCACGTGGCATCGATGTCATCGCCGCGGATTCCTCGTCACTTGAGCAGCGCCAAGACGCCGGCCCACTGCTGCAACGGGCGCAATTGCTGGTGGACGACGCCGATTTGATGGCCGATGCCGCCAGCGGCCAGTCGCTTGATGAGGCAGTCAAAGCCAAGGCGCAACGCATTCTGGCCGCCGGACGCCAGAACGTGACAAGCCTGCAAGCCCGCGTAGGTGGCATGAGCGAACGGGAGGAGCGCCTCTACTGGCGTAGCATTATCCGTCCGATTCCACGAATATCGTCTCCGGCGGCCGAAGCCGGCACGCAGTTCCATGCGTGGGCCGAGCAATTCATCAATGCCGGTAAACCGGATGAAGCGGTACTGGCATATGAAGCCGAACCAAGTATGCCGCATACAGGTCAGGATGCGGTATTCGTTTCCCGGGAAGCCATGTTGGCCGATTTGGCCGAACGGGAGCGGCAATGTCGCAAGCCATCCACACGGCAGCCCGCTGTCCCACAGTCCACGGCTCAACAATCCGCATCCGCCGCATCCATAAGTAGCGACAATGCCACCGAGTCCAAGCTGGTGGCGTGGCAGCGCAGACTGGCCGAATCATCGTGGGCCAAGCGCATCCCGGCGTGGACGGAGCGTGCCATCGTCGTGGACGTGCCGGGCGTGGGCCTGGTCAATGGCAAACTCGATGCGGTATTCATCGGTGGACTTGACCCGTCCAGCACCACCGCACGCTTTACCGTGGTCGACTGGAAAACCGGTCGTCGGCCCACCAAGCCAGACGACATCACCCGCAAACTCGCCCAGCTCGACATGTACCGACTGCTGCTGGCAGCGGTCGAAGGTGTGGAATTGGACAGTATCGACGCCACTCTCTACTATGTCAGTGAGCCCGACGAGGGCTTGCGCGAGCTTCACGCCCGTGCGAAAACCAAACAGGAAATCCTTACCGAGTTGAGCTCCGGCATTCCCGAACAATCTGACAACGACTGAGCCCAAAGGCTCATGACCTGTGCACCATCGGACGGCCTTCACCGGCGGAGAGACCTTATGCATCGCAAGGCATCTCCGACGATGAAGACGACTGGCCATGTACCGGTCCGCGGTTGAAACGCACCGCGTGACGTTGCTCGGGAACCGCTACCCTCGGATGGCACGTGTGGGCGGGCGCACGTGCCGGACAACGCACCAGTAAGGAGTTATTGTGTCCACGACTCGCGCGGTTTCGAAGTCGTCCGCTGCCCACTCGCCCTACCAGCGCCTGTTCATGCTGCCCGGAGCCAAGGCGTTCTGCCTGTCCGGCGCGGTGGCACGATTGCCGATCTCCATGATGAGTCTCGGCATCGTTCTGGCGCTCAACCATCTCTACGACAATTGGACCATCGCCGGCACCATGAGCGCCGCCTACGTGCTGGCCATGAGCTGCGTCACCCCGTTCTACGCCCGCGCCTTCGACCGTTTCGGCCAAGCCCGCGTGGGCCGGCTTGCGCTCGCCGTGCAGATCGTGGCCATGCTCGCCTTCGCCTTCGCGGCGTTGGTGCGCGTGCCGATTCCGCTGCTGTTCTCCCTGGCCATCATCATGGGTCTGACGCAGTTCTCATTCGGTGCATTGGTCCGAACCCGCTGGTCCTATGCGTTGCGCGGTGTGGAAGATGGCGAACAGCTGCTCAACACGGCCTACGCCATGGAAGCCGCCATTGACGAGATCGTCTTTATTCTAGGGCCGATTCTGGCGGCTTGGCTGGCCACCTCCGTGCATCCGGTATCCCAACTGTTCGTGCCCACCGTGGCATGCGGCATCGGCGGCACCATATTCTTCTCGCTGAAATCCACCCAGCCGCCGGTCATCGTGGAACAGGTCACCGTGGCCGCGCACGATGACGGCAGCCCCGCTGCAAGCGAAGATGCCGACCAGCTGACCCTGCGCCAGCTCAAACGCAGCGGTGCCAAGCCCAAAAGCGTATTGCTCTATACCGGCGTACTGCCGTTGCTCGCCGTGTTCATCGTGTTCAATATGAGCTTCACGTCCTTCGACGTGTCCATCACCGCCACCATGAAATCCATGGGACTTGAGCCCTTCCTCGGTCTGCAATTGGCGATGTTCGCGGTCGGCTCGTGCATCGGCGCGCTGGTGTTCGGCTCTCGCCAACTCAAAGGCTCCCATTGGGCGCATATGGTGATGTTCCTGTCGCTGCTGACCGTCGGCTACGTGTTCTTCCGGCTGTCAATGGACAATCTCATCCTGCTGGGCGTCTTCGAAATTCTCTCCGGCCTGACCGTCTCGCCGACGTTCGCCACCGGCAACCTCATCGTCAAGGATCTGGTGCCGGCGGAATCCCTGACCGAAGGACTGAGCTGGGTAACCACCGCAGGCACGGTCGGCACATCGATTGGCTCGTCCGTGGCCGGTATTGTGCTTGACGCCTCCAACCCTCATGTGGGCATGATGCTGCCATTCATCTTCACGCTGGCGTCCGTGCCATTGGCATTGGCCGGATGGGCCTTGGCCAAGCGGCGTGGGTGAAACGGGATCGGGCTACGCCCGATGGATGGTTGGCGGCTTCGCCGGGGTCTCTCCCTCAGTCCGCTTCACGGCCAGCTCGAACGCAATTAAATGATGGCTTTCAGCCAACTGAATTATTGCTCACTGTCGTTCGCCCTCACCTAAAAACGCCTCCGGCGTTTTCTTCACGGTTCGGCTCGTCAGAGGGAGCTTGATTCTGTGGACGGGATATTGGCGTGAGGGCTTGGCGGTGATAGGCTGATTGCCGATTGGAAAACGTCCCGGGTACGTTGCCGGGCAGGTACGGGTAGACAGGGAAGAAGACATGATCAAGGTTTCGGTGGTCGGAGCAAAGGGCCGCATGGGCTCGCACGTGGTCGAAGCGGTGAACAAAGCCGAGGATACGCAGCTGGCGCTCGCATTGGATGCCGGCGACGACCTGACCCAGGTCACCACCGACAACACCGATGTGGTCGTCGAATTCACCGTGCCGTCCGTCAGCCTGAACAACGTGCTGACCCTGATCGGCCAAGGCGTGGACGTGGTGGTCGGCACCACCGGCTGGACCGACGAGAAACTCACCCAGGTCAAATCCGCCATCGCCAACGGCCCGAAGCCCGAAACCCAGAAGGTCTTCATCGCACCTAATTTCGCGATTTCCGCCGTACTGGCTGACTACTTTGCCACCAAGGCCGCGAAATACTTCGAATCCGCCGAAGTCATCGAACTGCACCACCCCACCAAGGTGGACGCCCCCTCCGGCACCGCCATCCACACCGCCCACGGCATCGCCGAAGCCCGCAAGGCCGCAGGACTCGCCCCCGTGCCGGACGCCACCGAGACCGATGGCGGCTCACGTGGCCAGGTGGTCGACGGCATCCACGTGCACGCCGTGCGTCTGCGCGGCCTCAACGCCCACGAGGAAGTGCTCTTCGGCAACGCCGGCGAGCAGCTGACCATTCGGGCCGACAGCTTCGACCGCACCAGCTTCATGCCCGGCGTCCTGCTTGCCGTGCGCAAGCTCGCCGGCGACGCTCCGGCCGGCCTGACCATCGGCCTCGACCACTTCCTCGACCTGTAATCGACCCGCAGTCGACCCCGCAATTCGGTCAGGGAAGCGCGCCGGGACGCGCATCACGGCATTGCCGCCGGTTCCGGTCATAATGCCACGCATTCAGCAACAATCAAGGTACGTAATATAAGAGTCCACAATGGGAAGTACGGTGAACACTATGAGCGAGCATGACATGCACCTTCTTGAGCCAGCACCTTTCGGCCGCATTCTGCCGGCTATGGTCACCCCGATGAAATCCGACGGCAGCGTCGATTTCGCCGCCGCGCAGAAGCTCGCCAAATACCTCGTCGCCGATGGCGCGGATGGTCTGGTGGTCAATGGCACCACCGGTGAATCGCCCGTCACCCATATGGATGAGAAGGTCGAGCTGGTCAGGGCCGTCAAGGAGGTCGTCGACGTTCCGGTGATTTCCGGCGCCGGCTCCAACGACACCGCACACACCGTGCGTATGGTCGAACAGACTCAGGAAGCGGGCGCCGACGCGGTGCTCGTCGTCATGCCTTACTATTCCCGCCCCTCGCAGGACGGTATCGTCGGCCACTACAAGGCCGTCGACGAATCCGCCGAAAAGCCGATCATCGTCTACGATGTTCCCGGCCGTACCGGCTTGAAGGTCAAGGTCGAAACCTACGACCGACTGGCCGGACTTGAACACGTCAAGGCTGTCAAGGACGCCACCGGCGATCTTGCAGCCGCAGTGGAGAAGCAGCAGCGCACCGGCCTCGCCTGGTATTCCGGCGATGACGGCCTGTTCCTGCCGTTCCTCTCCATCGGCGCCGTCGGCATCATTTCGGTGATTGCCCACGTCGCCTCCAACCCCATGCAGCAGCTTGTCCAGGCATTCGATCGCGGCGATATCACCACCGCCCGTCGCCTCGCCAACCAGCTCGCCCCCCTTGTCCACGCGTTGAATGGCGACGGCTATCAGGCCGTCATGGCCAAGGCTGCGCTCAAGGTCAAGGGTGTTATCCCCTCCACCACCATGCGTCTGCCGAACATCGGTCCCGACGCCACTCAGCTTGACAAGGCTGAAGAGGGCATGCGCGCTGCCGGACTGCTGTAAGCCCGAAACACTGCATACGGGTTGCCAGCCCGCCGCCCCTGCATGACAGAGCAGAGGCACCACAACAGAAATCCCAAAAAGGTTATGGCACAAGAACAAAAGAAAACAAGCAAGAACACGAATTCTCGCCGTCGCGGTTCCGCGCGCGGCCGCAACGCCAACGGATCCAACAGCCGTACGCCGTCCCGTAAGATCAATGCCACCCGGCAGGCCACCGCACCTCAGCAGGATGCCGTGCTGATCGCCCCGCCGAAGTACCGCAAGGGCTCCATGCGCATCACGCCGCTCGGCGGCTTGGGCGAAATCGGCCGCAACATGAACGTGATCGAATACAACGGTCACCTGCTGCTTATCGACTGCGGCGTGCTCTTCCCTGAAGAGGAGCAGCCGGGTGTCGATCTCATCCTGCCTGATTTCAGCTACATCAAGAACCGTCTCGACAAGGTTGACGCCCTGGTGCTCACCCACGGCCATGAAGACCACATCGGTGGCGTGCCTTACCTGCTGAAGCTGCGCCCGGATATTCCACTGATTGGTTCCAAACTGACTCTTGCCTTTGTGGACGCCAAGTGCAAGGAACACCGCCAGAACCCCACCAAGGTGGAGGTCTCCGGCCGCGACAAGCTCAAGGTGGGTCCGTTCGACCTCGAATTCGTCAACGTCACCCACTCCATCCCGGATGCCCTGGCCGTTTACGTCAAGACCCCAGCCGGCTCCCTGATTGACACGGGCGACATCAAGCTCGACCAGCTGCCGCTCGATCATCGCATCACCGATCTCGTGGAGTTCGGCAAGATCGGCGAAAAGGGTGTGGATCTTTTGATGATGGATTCCACCAACGCCGAGGTTCCTGGCTTCGTCAAGCCGGAGACCTCCATTGGTCCGGCTCTTGACCAGGCATTTGCGCAGGCTACCCGCAAGATCATCGTCGCCAGCTTCTCCTCCCATGTGCACCGCGTGCAGCAGGTGGTGGATGCCGCCCACAAGTACGGTCGCAAGGTCGTGTTTGTCGGCCGTTCGATGGTGCGCAACATGTCCATCGCTGCCGATCTTGGCTATCTGCACATTCCTGAAGGCACCGTTGTAGACCTCAAGAAGGCCAACGACATTCAGGACGACAAGCTCGTCTACATGTGCACCGGCTCCCAAGGTGAGCCGATGGCCGCCCTTGGCCGTATCGCCGACGGCAACCACCGTGACATCCATATCAATGAGTTCGACACGGTGATTCTCGCCAGCTCCTTGATTCCGGGTAACGAGCACGGCGTCTACAAGGTCATCAACAAGCTGGTGCAGCTCGGCGCCAAGGTCGTCAACCGCGACAATGCCGCCGTGCACGTGTCCGGTCACTGCAATGAGGGCGAGCTGCTGTACATGTACAACATCGTCAAGCCCAAGTGCGCCATGCCTATCCACGGCGAAAACCGCCATCTGGTGGCCAACGGACTGATTGCCGTCAAGACCGGTGTCGACCCGCAGAACGTGGTGCTGGCCGAGGACGGCGACGTGGTCGACCTGTATCACGGCAAGGCCGCAGTCGTCGGCTCCGTGCCGTGCGGCTACGTGTACGTCGATGGCGATTCGGTTGGCGAGCTGACCGATGACGAACTCGAGAAGCGCCGCATCCTTGGTACTGAAGGCTTCGTCTCCGCGTTCGTGGTGGTCGATACCGATAACCACGAGGTCGTTACCGGCCCGAAGATCTACCTGAATGCCGTGGCAGAGGACGAAAGCGAGTTCGACAAGGTGCGTCACCAGATTGCCGAACAGCTGAACGATGCGATGATGCAGGGCACTCGCGACACCTACAAGCTGCAGCAGATTATGCGTCGTACACTCGGCGGATGGGTTGCCCGTCAGCTTCACCGTAAGCCGATGATCGTGCCTGTCGTGGCCGACATCGCTCAAGACGTCGAAATCGTAGACAACAACTGATCAGGATTATCCAGGGACGACCGTAAGGAGTAATTGAAGTCATGCCCGGTTCCAATCTCACTCGTGTCGAGGCCGAAGCACGCAAGGCCATCGTTGAGGCACCGATTCACTATCATGTCGACCTTGACCTGACGGTTGGCCCGAAGAACTTCGGTTCCAAGGCGCTGATCTGCTTCAATGCGAAGCCTGGTTCATCGACATTCCTTGACCTGATTGCCGATGAGGTCACCGCCATCGAGCTCAATGGCAAGTCTCTGGACCCGGCTACGGCGTTCCAGGACAACCGCATTGAGCTTACGGATCTGAAGGAAAAGAACGAGGTCACCGTCGAGGCGCTGTGCCGCTACTCCAACACCGGCGAAGGCCTGCACCGTTCGGTCGACCCGTCCGATGGCAACATCTACCTGTACTCCCAGTTCGAGGTGCCGGATGCCCGCCGCGTCTACGCCGTGTTCGACCAACCTGACCTGAAGGCCACCTTCGATTTCAAGGTGCTCGCTCCCGCCAGCTGGATCGTCACCTCCAACATGCCGGTCGCCACCATCGAGGACGATCCGCGCGAAACCTTGGACGGCACGCTTGGCGATAAGCCGAACGAAAGCACCCGCCTCTGGGACTTCCAGCCGACCCCGGTGATGAGCTCCTACCTGACCGCCATCTGCGCCGGCCCGTACGC
>ENA-OWYG01000387-OWYG01000387.1-human-gut-metagenome-genome-assembly--contig:-NODE-387-length-29285-cov-21.861102_pt1 | contig 29285 bp, 21 predicted proteins | sample MGYA00249747_ERZ652080 | MGnify/ENA primary metagenome ERZ652080 (study PRJEB26925, sample SAMN05827071) | human gut metagenome | biome: ENVO:2100002; feature: ENVO:00000062; material: ENVO:00002003...
CCTGGACCTCGGGGGAACCGGTGTCACCTTCGTGCGTCGCGTACTCGTTGATAATTTGGGTCTTCTCGTCAGCCGTCAGTGCCACGGCGTCCTCCTTATTGTGTCGTTGCGCGGTGTTTCGTGCAGGTTCGCTCGAAACGCTCTCTATCCGCGGGCGAAATTACGCCAAATGAAAACTATACGGCAGGGGCCGGACTGGGGCCTCATGAGCCGAGGGTGTAAGGGATAAGTTGTAAAGGGTAAGGGTTTAAAGGCGTAAGGGTGTAAGGGGACACTCACTCCTGCCGGTACAGCCGCGAATACAATCCGCCGGCCTGCAGCAGTTCGTCATGCGTACCGGATTCGACGATCTGCCCATGATCCATGACATGGATGCGGTCGAAATCCCGAATCGATGCGAGTCTGTGCGCCACGACGATGCACGCATTGTCGGAGTCGAGCAACGCCGTCATGACATGTCGCTCGGTATCGTTGTCCAGAGCACTGGTGGGTTCGTCCATAAGTAGGAAGTCCGGTCTTCCGACGACCGGATCCATCATCCCCTCGTTGATGCCGGCAACCTCGCACGCCCTGACGATGTCGTCATCCGTCAGCCACGGACGGTGCAGCGTGATATTGTCGCGCAAGGTTTCGTTGAACACCGTGGATTCCTGATGCACATACGCCAGCCTGCCGGCCTTCCATCGGCTGTCCGCGTCGTAAATCCGGCATCCGCCGTCGTTGATGGTCACCGTGCCACAGACGGGTTCGATGAGTCCGGCGAGCAGTTTCAGCAGCGAGGCAAGCAGCATCGTCGCGACCAACGGCGGGAAACCGCTTTGGGCGGCGAGCGACCCATGGTCGACCATATAGCCGGTGCCTGCGGGCACGATCAATGTCAGTCCCTGGACGACGAGCGAGGACAGCAGGCTCAGACCGATGGCGGGCATGTTCCGGCGGAGGAACCCGGTCAGGATGGAGACGGTTCCGCTGCGAGGCCGTATGGGAATGGTTGCGCAGCCGTCGTTTGTCGGTTGCGGAATCAGCACCGCGCCAGAACAGTGGGCCGCGAGTTCGCCGGGCGTATAGGCATGGCGCCCGTTCGCCGGGTCAGCGATGCGCCTTGTTCGATAAACGGGACACGGTGGCGACGCCATGATCTCATGCTTGCCGTCCGCGCGCGGGAAGGCCGAAGTCGACGTGCGTGCGGTCACGCCCGAGCGTGGACGCCTTGGTGAACGCCTCATAGTCGTCGAATTCGGCGAGCATCATATCCTTGACGAGGTGTTTGTCGTCAAGGATGATGATCCGGTCGGCCACATTCCAACAGTATTCGAGGTCATGGGTGACGGTGAGCAAAGTACGCTCGTCGGCGCGAAGCTGGTTGACGTAATCGACGAGCAGCGAGCGGGTGATCGGATCGATGGCGTTGCTTGGCTCGTCGAGCATGATGACATGCGGGTCGAACAGCATGCCGGCGACGATGCCGACCCGTTTGCGCAGACCGGTCGAGAGTTCCGCCACCTTCTTGTCGAGATGCCCCTCCAATTCGAAGGCACGGACGAGCGGCTCATCCTCCAGCCGTTTCGAGTCGACGGTATGGCCGCCGTCCGCGATTCCCTTGCCGGACCGGAACAGCAGTTGCCGGAAGTGGATGTTGTCACGCACGGTCATCGTGCCGACGAGATTGCCGTTCTCGGTCATCTGGAACACGTCGCGCATCGACGGCACCCGACGCCTATCGATCACGCATCGCCCTTCACGGGGGCGCAACAGTCCGACGATGAGTCTGAACAGCGTGGTCTTGCCGACGCCGTTGTATCCGAGGATCGCCAGCGACTGGCCTTGCGGCACGGTGAAGTCGATGTCCTCCAACACGGTCTGTCTCTTCTTGTAGCCGAAGGTGACGTGTTCGACGGCGATGATGGCATGTTCGCCGTTGTCGGTGCGGTCGGCGTGGTTGATGTGGTCGGCGGTCATATTGTCTTTCCTTGTCGTCGATTCGGTTGTGTTCGTATCCGTCATGTCCGGATGTCACAGCTCGATATTGGTGTTGATAAAATATCGAGAGAATAATCTGGTTGAAATACCGATGGCGACCACTACCAATACGACATAACCAACCGAGAACAGGCACAGCGGCATCACGTTGACGACCACAAGCATATATGCCAATTGGAGCAGGATCGCAATCAACACCAAAACCAGTTGTGCCATTGTCGGATCGCTGTTCCGGGAGACATAAACCATCGGCATTGCGCCCAAAGAACAGACGATTGTTCCTAAGACTGATACGATAAGAGCACCAATTGCATCATCTGCTCCAGCGGTTATCTGAAAGCCTGATGACAAAACACGCATAAAAGCCAGATTCAAAAGCACGGAAATCACTGTCAGGATAACAGGAAACAGGCATTTACACCAGCAGTAGCTCCAATAGGAACGACCAGACTGTGTATAGAGCTCAAACAGTCCATCTCGGAAATCCTGATACAGGATGGAGACCATCACCGAGCATGACGAACAGATGAAAAACGGTCCAAACAAGACAGCCCAAGTAAATGGGTCTAGAATGCCTGCGCCACTGACACCCATCTCCACGAATATTGCCGTGACCATAAGGATAAGAACCATACCCCAGTTCTTGAATGACTGGAAACATGCCTTGCAGTCACGAAACAGAATCGCCTTCATGCCACTTCTCCTTAACGATAACAAGTGTCAGGTATGGGTCGGATGTTTTACGCAATCCATACCTGACCCATGTAAAGCAACGTTCACTTGCAGTTCCCACAGGATGCAAGTCGGGTGACGACCGTTACCGAACATGCCGAGAAAGACACGCTCAGAACGGAAACCGCGAACGACAGCGACGCCGGCGCGACGCCATCATCGTTGCGATCGGTCAGCATCGCCATATCGGCCGCCGACAGATCCTCGAAGGATTCACCGACAATGGACTTCTCATTGATGCTCATATAGTCATCCTTAACTAATTCCTGCCCTTCAGGCGAAGAGCTGCTGTAAGCATGACGCGCTTTCTCCCGCTTCGCAATGACTTGTATGCCATTAGGGGACAAGGACTTTTATATGAATCCATGTTGTGCAATGATCGTTGACACACCTCGACGCAAAGGAACCCTCATGAGAGCTTTCAATACTTACGGTACTTGGTTTGACATTCGGAGCGTCAGCCAGCACTCTAAGCAACAGTTCAACGGAGGAAGAAATATCAACATATTCACTATGCCCTGTATGGTTGCCATTATGCCATATCAGAAATTAGGTCAGTAGCGGTAACATGCAATAGAAAGACCATTCTTCGCCGTCTTTTTCATATCTGATGAATCCTCCTTGTCCAGATATCAAACGGGAATATATACTTAGCCCTTTTCTTGCTCCCAAAGTCACACATCGCCGACTCTTTTGTCGACATTTATTCACCTGAACAATATCAACAGCATTATTTGAAAATGTGACAATGACGGAATATTCACTTTTGTCAGCATAGCGTTCAATATTCGTGTAAATTTCACGCAACAGGTTAACGATTATTTGATTCCACGAGTTCGACATTGCGCTGGATACACCGCGAAGAGATGAATGACCGCAAAACCCTTTGTCATGCAACCGACGGTCACTTTCACTCAATGTAGCTTGAATATGTTCGGCAAGACTTACATGAAATACCTCATCTTGTTTATGGTCATCATCCGATAGATAATTCATAACCGAATGCAGATCTTGGAATATCTTATTGATACCGTTCTGCAATTTTCTCCATCGCTTAAGCTCTTCTTCCTTCGATGCATCAATACCTTCCTGCACTATGACCAACATTCGTGTCAACTCACCAGACATGGCATCATGCATCCCCTCAGCAAGCTGTAAGTTATATCGAACAATTTCAGCTTTCTTTTCTAACTCTTTTTTCTTTTCAAGTCCGTTCCTTTGCCGTAGCCAAACCCCTAAAAGAAACACAAACCAAAGCAACACCACCAAATTAATGGAACCATCGAACGAACCAAATTCACTATTCTCCCGATATATCGCATAATTCAGCAAAGCGCTAATAGACAACAGTACCGTTGCCGTCACACCATTCCACCAAACAGCAGCATAGCCTTGAATCGCAAGAGATACCAGAACACCCCATGACTCATCGCATTGCGATAAGCAAGGCATCAATTCATTCAGGAATGCGATGACGATAATCCCCCATGTTGCCGGTACCGGATATAACGGCAACATACTCACAGCAAGCATGTACACGATGCGAATAAACCCATCATTCAAACTCTCAGGAGAATCAAGAATCCATTCGGCGATACATGCGGCAAGACACGTCATGGCCACTATCGATAGAACAAGATTTTTTTTCGATACTCCCAAGCATTTCTTGCGAACCACAAGTATCGTTTTCATTGCCAATCGTCTCAGCATCGTTCCCGCCTCCACCAATAGGCAATCAGTTCGGCTCTGGAAGTAAGATGGAGTTTGTTCTGAGCACGGTCAAGATAGGTTTTCACCGTCCCTGCCGAAACATCCATCATCCGGGCAATCTGAGTGGGCTTATACGACTGTGAATATAGTTCCATGGCATATTTTTCCCGTTCCGACAATCTTTCGATTCTATTCACGGGAAGTCGAACCAGACGATGATATGCAGCATCTACATCCTCGAATCCAATAGTCTCCCCTCCTACTCGAACACAGAGAGTATGACCATCGCTGACGAGCTTGACCGCTTTACACAGTACTGGAAAATCAGCTTTTGACACAATGCCTTGAGCACCACCCTCAGCAGCACGTCGCGCATAGCGAGTTAAACTGAACGATGTCACCGCCAGCAACGGCAACATCCTGTTACGACTTCTGATTTCCCGGCACACCATGTCTCCGGGCATGTCCTCCAGACTCATGTCAACCAGCAGAATGTCCGCTTCATTTGCGGGATCCGTCGCATATTCCAGAGCATCGGTTCCGGTATTCGCCTTCCAAGCTAACCGAACATTCGGCAGATGACGCGACAAGAACGCTGCCAAACCCACCAGCACGAAGTCGTCGTTATCGACTATCGCCAGTCTGATTTCATTTGGGTTCCCCATAGTGCACATGATAGACGTTTTTCGTACGGACATGCCCGCCCCGTTGTCTAATTGAAAGTGCAACACCCGTTGGATTGGAGATTGTCCGGATAACCAGTCCGAAGGGATGTTGCACCTATGGGGGAAACATGTTCGCACCTGTCGGAAGAGGAACGCCAGGTCATCCGGATCGAGATCGGCAACGGCGCCAGCATCCGCAGGATCGGTCTGATGCTCGGCCGCAACGCCTCGACGGTCGGCAGGGAGATCGAACGCGACACGTGGTTCCCGTCCAACGAGAACGAGTCCTACCGGCCGTACCGGCCGAAACGGCTGAAGACGGGCCCGTGGACGGGCGGATACTACACGCCCCCCGCCCGGCGCAAGGCCGGCCGCAGGCGCGCCGAACCGCGCAAACGCTACCGCCTGTCATGCGAACGCCTGTGGGCGCGGGTGGCCGAATGGCTGCGTCGCGGCCCGCCGCTGCTCATCGGCGGCAGGCTGCGCGTCCTGTTCCCCGACGACTCCGCCATGCGCGTGTGCCCGGAGACCGTCTACCGTTGGATCCACGCCGACCGCCGTCGCCGTGAACGCTGGGCGCGTCGTCTTCCACGTGGCCACGGGAGGCGGCGCAGGCGTGGCGGCGGGAGGACGTCGCGTTTCCCGATTCCCGGACGGGCTCCCATCTCCGAGCGTCCGCCGGGGCATTCGCCGACGAACTGCTAGAATTGCAGGACCGACAGGGGTGTTGCACCTCTAAATAGACATCGGGAGGCGGCTGCCCCCGCTGGCGAAATGCTACGCTGAGGGGCATGAGCGGATTGCATGGGCGGATGCCGTATACGACTGCGTTTGAACGCGCGATGGGCACCGGAATGATCATTCAGTCGGCGACGGCTCTCGACGACGGCTTCCGCTCGAAACTCGACGCGTTCATCGACGGGTACGAGTCCGTGCTGTCGCGGTTCCGCGCCGATTCGCTGGTGACCGCAATGGGCGAATCCTCGCATGGCGGCTCGTTTGATTTTCCCGATTGGGCCTCCGGGCTGTTCGATCTGGCCGATGCGTTCTGCACCGCGACCGACGGGGCGCTTGACCCGTGTGTGGGCGAGGATCTGATCCGGCTTGGCTATGACGCACGGTATTCGATGACAATGGGACCCGATGCGGAGCATCATCTCGGTGCCGTCCACGGGCGCCCGACATGGCGCAACGATGTGGAGCGTCATGGCACAACGCTGGTGACGCAGCGCGCGGTTCATTTGGATTTCGGGGCTTTCGGCAAGGGATATTGCGCCGATCTGATCGGCGCGATATTGGACGGGCACGCGGGCGATGAAACCGTCCGGCAATCCGCCACCGGCCCCGGCTCTCACGCGCCCTACATCATCGACGCGGGCGGCGATCTGCTGATCCGCACGGGCGAGTCTGCTCAACCGGCCCCACTCGCCGAGGGGTCAGGACACGACACCGGCGACACCGTCACCATCGCCCTGGAGGATCCCGCCAACCCCGGAACCGAGGCGATCGGCATCGCAAGCATCGTTGACGGGGCGTTCTGCGCGAGCGCCCCCAGCCGACGCCATTGGGGTGAGGAGGCAGGCCGTCAGCTGCATCATCTGCTCAACGCGGTCGACGGCCGTCCTGTGCGCGATGTCGCCGCGAGTTGGGTCTATGTGCCATCGGCGGCTGGCCGACCCTACCCCACCGCGCTGGCGGATGGACTCGCCACCGCATGCTTCGTCACCGCACCGGACAAGCTCGCCCGCGCATTCGACTTCGAATGCGCCGCGGTGCACGCCGACCGCACGGCCATCATGAGCCGTCACTTCCCCGGCAACTTCTTCACCGTATAAACAATGCGGGGGGGAGCACCTGCGTCATGCCACCGCCAGGTTTTCTTGTGCCTATTCGCCACGCTCGCACATCAGTGGCGCCGACACGTCAATCGCCGCGCCGAGCGGTGCAGCAAGCACCTTATGGATGTCCGGAGCGATATACAGGTTGCCCCTTCCGGCCGGATACGCACGGAGTATACCTGCGGACACCAGATGAGACAGCGCGTGCTGTACGGCCGACGGGCTCTTGCCGAACCTTCTCCTCAACATACTCGCCGTGACGGTGGGCTGCCCGATGAGGTACATCGCCGTCTGCACGGACAGGCCGCTGTATCTGTGCTCATCCAATAGACTGCGATACCTCTGCCGCACATTGACAAGACGCTTCACGCTCAGCAGCGCGTCCTCACAGGATTCCTCGATGTCTTGGCAGAAGAACAGTATCCAGTCGTCCCAATCCCCTTTCGTGGAAACACCGAGCAATCTGTCCTGATATTCGGGTCAACGGCGCTCGAACCACGGGGATACGGACAGCAGCGGCTGGCTCAGCAGGCCTCGGCTCATCATCTGCAACAGCACCAGCAACCGCCCGATTCGCCCGTTGCCGTCCGTGAACGGATGCATCGTCTCGAACTGATAGTGGAACATCGCCATATCCAGTACGGCCAGTCCCGGCTCTTTACGTGACCTCCACCAGTCCACAAGCAACTGGACGGCTATATCCAGGTCTCGACCGGGAGGCATGGGCGCGAAACGCGCATCCTCGATGCGCCGCGTGGGTGAGCCGATGAACACTTGGGTGGATCGTATATCCCAGGCCTGTGGATTGTCGGACTTCGTGCCCTTCACAAGAAGCTTCTGCAATTCGCGCACGAGAGTGCAGGCTTATGGGATGCCCGGACTGAATCTGGCCTATGCCGCATTCCGCCGCATCGAGGTAGTTCAGCACCTCGCGCATGGACTCGCTCAGCCCGCTTTTGTCCTCGCCCACCTCATAATCCTGAGCGAGAACGGTTTCGAGCGGCTCGAACGTGCCTTCCAGGGCGCTGGTGCTCTGCGCTTCGCGACGCATGGTCGGGCGACGCGGCATATCGGGGTTAGGCAGGCCCCCAGCTCGCCGGGCGCATCTGGCGCGAACATTTCTTTCTCCATAACACTAGCTGTACATATTTTTTAAATCATTCATACTAAGATTTGCGAAATCTTAGTATGAACAATGATTAATCATGCGCTTTGCCGCACCTCATCACACCGCATATGCAAAAGCGACGCCGTACGCGAGCCGGCAAAACAGCCGAATCTCGTATGGCGTCGCTCTCGTTTGAGGCAGTGGAATCACATTATGGTCTTATAGGCGTGACTCCCTCAGATGTTCCACTCGGACGGGTTGTAGAAGTCGCCGTTGAGGGCCTTGGCGGCCTTCTCCTGCGCTTCCTCAAGCGTGACGCCGGCGAGTTCGGCACGCACGTCGTCGAGCGCGACCGGGGTCATCGACAGGGAGTTGACGCCGATGCCGGTGAGCACGACGGCCAGATCCGGATCGGCGGCGGCCTCGCCGCACACACCCACCGGCATGCCGTTCGCGTTGCCCGCGTCGGCGATCAGCTTGATCGCGCGCAACACCGCCGGGTGCCATGCGGTCTGGTAGTTGGCGACCGAGCCGAGCGTACGGTCGGCGGCCAGCGTGTATTGGGTCAGGTCGTTCGTGCCGATCGACACGAAGTCGGCGACCTTGGCCACCTGATCGGCCATGAGGGCGATGGACGGCACCTCGGCCATCACACCGACCTTCTTCAGACCGAAGGACTTGCCGAGCTTGACGAAGTAGGCGGCCTCATGCGCGTCGGCGACCATCGGCGCCATGACCCACAGGTCGGCGTCGGTCTGGGCATCGGCGGCGGCAAGCGCCTTGAGCTGCCCCTCAAGCACGTTCATGTGGGTGCGCAGCGTGCGCAGGCCACGCAGGCCAAGCGCGGGGTTCGGCTCGTCTTCGGGGGTGAGGAACGGCAGCGGCTTGTCCGCGCCGGCGTCCAGCATGCGGATGACGACCTTCTTGCCGGGGAACTGGGCGAGCAGTTCGGCGTACGCCTTGGTCTGCTCCTCAACACTCGGCGGTTCGGCGTTGCCGATGAACAGGAACTCGGAACGGAACAGGCCGACGCCTTCCGCACCGTACTCCAGCGCGGTCTTGCCGTCGGAGGGCTTGCCGACGTTGGCGAGCAGCGGGATGTGATAACCGTCCTTGGTGGCGCCCGGCTTGCCGCGCAGCTCCTTGGCCTTCGCGGCCTTGGCCTTCGCGGCTTCGGCGGCGGCGACCTGCTCGTCGCTCGGCTCGGTGGTGATGGTGCTTTCCGCAGCGTTGACGATAACCGTCTCGCCGTTCTTCAGGTCGTCGGCGCCGGCGGCGGACACGACGGCCACGATGCCGCGGGCACGGGCCAGAATGGCCGTGTGCGAGGTCGGGCCGCCCTGCGAGGTGACGATGGCGAGGGTCTTGTCCAGGTCGAGGCCGGCGGTGTCGGCCGGGGACAGGTCTTCCGCGACCAGAACGAACGGGGTGTCGGAGACCGGGACGCCCGGCGCGGGAACGCCCATCAGGTCGGCGATGACGCGCTGGCCGACGTCGTGCAGATCCGCCGCACGCTCGCCCTGATAGCCGCCGATGGCCTTGAACATCTCTTCCACGGCGCCGAAGCCTTCCAGCACGGCGCGCTCAGCGGTCTTGCCCTGCTCGATGAGCGTGTTGATGCTCTGCGCGAGCGCCGGGTCGGAGGCGAACATGGCGATGGCCTGCAGGATCGGAGCGGCCTGCTTGGCGCCTTCGTCGCCGTTCGCGGCCTCTTCGGCACGGCGGTTCAGATCCGCGTTGACCAGCGCCAGAGACTTGGTCACGCGCTCGATCTCGGATTCGGCCGAGACGCTGTCGGCGCGAGGCGCATCGGACGGTTCGGGAAGCGCAGCTGCCATACGAATGACCGGGCCGACCGCAACGCCGCGTCCGATGCCAACACCCTTGATAACCATATGTTCTCCTTATGTTATGGCCTCTCGCCGCGAATGACCGGTACTTCCCATCCGCGGACCGCCTTGTTGACCCACCAACTTCATCGCGGTAAATCATTTTCTGTCCACGCCAGTATACACCCTCAAAAGCGCGACACGACTAGAAGTAAACGTTTTCCAGAAAATTGGAAAATCATGGTACACTGTTGTGTCAGCAGCCAAAAGAACGGCCGCCCAGCAATTGGCATAGAGTAATGTTATTGCTAATCGGTATCGGCGCGGGCCAACACGGCACACGCACGCTGACGAGTGTCGATATCGACGCACGACAAACCGCACCGGAACCACCGGCGCGACGACGCAAAGGAGTGTCTCCATGGTTACCCGCACTACCACCATCACCGATCCCGTCGGCATTCACGCCCGTCCGGCCGCCAAGTTCGCTCAGGCCGCGACCGCGTCCGGCTGCACCGTGACCATCGCCAAGCAGGGCGGCAACCCCGTTCCCGCCGGTTCCATCCTGTCCATCATGGGCCTGGGCATCAAGCAGGGCGACACCGTCGAGGTCACCGTGGACGGCGACAACGCCGAGACCGTCATCGACAGCCTCATCGAGACGCTCACCGCGGCCGAGTAACCTGCGCACGCATTCGACGGCCGCCCGCACGAACCGCGTGGGCGGCCGTCAGCGTATTCCCATCCACCAGATGCGCACCGACGCGCATCGCAAGCATATGGCGGCCGCCCGCCGTCATACCGAACACTGCGAGCCCCATGAAGAGACAGCCATCCGCCGTAATGGACGCCATACCGGCATCCAAGCCAGACACGACGCCCGTCAACGACGACCCGGCGCCCGGCCCGGAACAACGCCCACAGCCGGCGACCAGTTCCATCACCAACGTGGCCGCCATGGCCCACGTCTCCATCGCCACGGTCTCCCGTGTGCTCTCCGGCAAACGCACCAAGGACGACGACATCGCACGGCGGGTCCGGGCCGCCGCCGAGGAACTCAACTATTCGGTCAACTATGCGGCGAGTTCGCTGCGCGGCGCCGCCACCAACACCATCGGACTGGTCATCCCTTCGGCGACCGACCATTTCAGCGCCGGACTGCTTGATGAGCTGGAACCGGTCATCGACATGGAAAGACAGCAACTGCTGCTCGGCATCGGCAACGAGCAGCATACGCAGGACGAACGCATCGAATCGCTGGTGGCCCGCAAGGTCGACGGCATCATCATCGTTCCTGCCGCGGGCGTCGATCTGGCCCACACGCTTGACCGCACCACCATGACGACGCCCATCGTACAGGTCGGCGGACGGCAGCGATCCTTCCGCACGTCCATGGTCGGCATCGACGAGAATGCGGCGATGGAAAGCATCGTCGCGCACCTCGCCGAGCAGGGCGTACGTTCCGCCGCCTATCTGGCCGGCAAGGAGGTATCGTTCGAATCGGCCGAGATGTTCGCGATGTTCCATACGCAGATGCGCACGCACCGGCTCGTCACCGACACCTCATGGAACCGATTCGGCGATTCGACCGTGGAGCGCGGTTATCAGTGCGTGTGGCGCATGTTCGCCGACTCCGATGCGCGACCGCCCGAAGCGGTGATATGCGCCGATGACATGATCGCGCTGGGCGCGATGATCGCCTTGCAGACGCTGGGCATCCGCGTGCCCGACGACGTGCGCGTGGTCGGCTACGACGACTCCCCGCTTGCCTTGACGACGATGCCGACGCTGACCTCGGTCCGCCCGCCGTTCCTCCAGATCGTCACCGAGGCGCTGCGCCTGATCGGGCAGGGGCCCGATCAGGCGGCGCACATCTCGCTGCTGCCCCAATTGATTGTCCGGGGCTCCACCGTCGTGCGTTCCTGACCAGGTGCCGTCATAGCCTCCCCGGAATCAACGCGCAGAACAGCGCCTCGAACACCAGCATCGGGTTGCCGTTGCCCAGCAACCGCTTCCTGGCCACGGCGATGGCCTCCAACCGATCGACCACTTCCTGACGGCTCAGCCGTGCCGACAGCTCGGCGATGGCCGTGCGGTTCTCCATGTTGATCAGCCCGACTGCGTCCTCGGCGTTGTTCTGCAGCACCGCTATGTCGCGGTAGATGCTGGCGGCCGAGTTGAGCGCGCGGTCAAGCACGTCGCGGCTCCGGCGCGTGGCCTGCCGCTTGATCTCGTCCTTCTTGGCGATGGCGTTGTAGGCGCCGCGCAGCTTCGGCGGGATGCGGTCCTGCTCGCCGAGGCCGTTGATGCGGCGGAAATCCGCTTCGGCGGCGGCCGTCTGCCGGTTCACGTCGGCTTCCGCCTGGCTTTTGGCGGTGTCGATGAGATCATCGGCCAGCAGCACCGCATCCGATGCCTTGCGCAGTCCCAGCAGCCCGACGATGAGCTCGTCCCGGTCCGACATGACCTGCGTGTCGGAGGCGTACAGTTTCGCTATGCCGATATGCCCTTCGGCGAGCCGCGCCGCGCGCACCGCCACATGACGGTCGAATTGGCGTTCCGCCGGCAGCGCCGGATTGACGGATGCCATCAGGTAATCCGCGACCGCTTTCATGGACGGCACGGCAAGGTTGACGATGCGGGTACGCGAGCGGATGGTCGGCAGCACATCCTGCGCGCTGGGGGCGCACAGCAGCCATATGGTGTGCGGGCTGGGCTCCTCGATCTCCTTGAGCAGCACGTTCGTGGTGCGTTCCAGCATGCGGTCAACGTCTTCGATGATGATGATCCGCCACGGCGCCGTGCTGGGCATCTGTTCGGAGGTGAGGATCAGCTGGCGCACGTCATCGATGCCGATGGTGACCTTGTTGGTGGCCAACGTGGTCACGTCGGGATGGGTGCCGGACAGCACCTGACGGGTTATATTGGTCGGCTCGTCGGAAAGGCCCCTGTCAGGGCTTTCCAGCGCGGCCGCGAACGCGCGCGCAACATTCGAGCGGCCGGAACCGGGCGGTCCGCAGATCAGCCACGACTGGGCCAGCGTCTTCGGGTCGCCGGAGACGATGGCCTGCAGTTGGCCGACCACTGCCTGCTGGCCGACAATGGAGTCCCATACGCTCATCGCGCACCTCCAGCCGGAGTGTTACCGTCGCTTTCCTTAGTGACGGCAGCCTGAGCGGCAGCCGCCTGCGCCGCGGCCCGCTCATCCGCCGCGGCATCGGCCAGCACCGCGTCAACGTCCGCCTTGATGTGCTCCCATACGGCCTCGATCGGCCATGCGGCGTCAATCACGCGGAAACGGCCCGGCTCGTGGCCTGCCAGATCGAGGAACGCCTGCCTGGTGCGCTGCTGGAATTCGTCGCCCGCGGACTCCATGCGATCCGCGTCATGCTGGAGACGCCGGTGCGCCGCCGTCGGGTCCATGTCGAGCAGGTACGTGCGCACGGGCATCAGCCCGCCGGTCGCCCACATGCTCAGCCCGCGGACGTCGTCGGCGGTCAGTTCACGGCCTCCCGCCTGATAGGCGAGCGACGAATCAAGATACCGGTCGGTGATCACCACGGCTCCGCGTTCCAGCGCCGGACGGACCACTTCAGCCACGTGCTGCGCCCGGTCGGCGGCGAAGATCAGCGCCTCCGCGCGCGGTGCGATATCGGTGCCGTCGGCTTCCGCGGCGTCTCCCGGCTCACGCAGCAGCAGCTGACGCAAGCTGCCGCCCAATGCCGTGCCGCCCGGCTCACGCGTCACCACGACCTCGCGGCCTGCAGCCTCCAAGTAGTCACGCAGGCGCTCGACCTGCGTGGTCTTCCCTACGCCGTCAACGCCTTCGAAAGAAATGAACAATCCAGTCATATCTACCCCCTTGCCCACAGTGTACGCGATGGCGGCATGCGACGCGGCCAGGCCGCCATCGCGGCGGCTGCGACGTGACTCTACTCGACGGTCTTCTTCGCTGCGGTCTTCCTGGCCGTGGTCTTCTTGGCGGCCGTCTTTTTCGCGGCGGCCGTCTTCTTGGTGGCAGATGCCGTGGAGCTCTTCTTCGCGGCGGTCTTCTTCGCGGTGGCGCCCGTCGTCTTGCGACGCCCGCGCTTGGACGGGCCGGCGGCACGCTTCTCGGCCAGCAGGCGGAACGCCTCGGCCGGCTCGATGGACTCGGCCGTGTACTGCTTGGGCACGGTCCGGTTCGTTTCGCCGTCGGTGATGTAGGCGCCGTAGAAGCCATCCTTGATGGTCACGTTCTTGCCGGTTTCGGGATCGGGGCCGAGCTCGCGCAGCGGCGGCTTCGCGGTGCCGCGTCCACGGCCGCGTCCGTATTTCGGCTGGGCGAACAGTTCCTTCGCCTTGTCGACGTCCACGGTGAAGATCTCATCCTCCGAGGCGAGAGACCGCGTCTCGGACTTGCCGTCGGCTCCGGTCTTGGTCAGGTAGGGGCCGTACCGGCCGTTGTTCGCCTCGACCGTGACCTCGCCAAGTTCGCCGGTCTCGGTGTTGGCCTCCTCGTAAACGCCCACGGTGCGCGGCAGCGACAACAGTTTCAGCGCATCGTCCAGCGTGATCGATTCGGGGCTCATCGTCTTGAACAGGGACGCCATCTTGGGCTTGGGCACAGTGGTCTTCTTGGACTTCGTCTCGGATGACCCGCCGTCCGTCTCGAGCGGCACCAAGGCCACATACGGGCCGAACCGGCCGTTGCGCACTTCGACCGTGCCGCCGCTTGCCGGGTCGACGCCCAGCTCGCGCGGGCCACCGGCATTGCTGTCGATGAGCTCATGGCCGACCTGCACGGTCAGCTCGTCGGGCGCCATGGTGTCGGGCAGGGAGGCCCGCTTGGGGTTGCCCGCCGCATCCACGTGGTTCATGTCTTCGAGATACGGGCCGTACCGACCAACGCGCACGTGCAGTCCGTCGCCGATGTCGATGGTGTTGATGGCGCGGGCGTCGATCTCCCCCAGCTGCGCGACCTGCTGCTGCAGGCCCGCGTGCGCTTCGTCCGCCGAAGTCGCCGCGTCGCCGCCGGAACCGAAATAGAAATGGGTCAGCCAGTCACGGCCGGTCTCCTGACCGTGCGCGATCTGGTCGAGCCCGTTCTCCATATCCGCGGTGAACTGGTAATCGACGTACTTGGGGAATTTCGTCTCCAGCAGCTTGATGACCGAGAACGCCAGCCACGATGGAATCAGGGCGCGACCGCGCTCGTAGACGTATCCACGGTCGATGATGGTGGAGATGATGCTCGCATAGGTTGAAGGACGGCCGATTTCCTTGGCCTCCAGCGTCTTCACCAGCGACGCTTCGGTGTATCGCGCCGGCGGCTGGGTCTCGTGCCCGTCAGCCTCCACCGAGGACGCGGCGAGACGGTCACCGGTCTGCATCGGCGGCAGCGATCCGTTGTCGTCGGTTTCGCGCGAAGCGCGTTTCGCCGCGGCCTCGCCGTCACCGGCGCCCATCGAGGAGGCAGCGGGGGCCGCCGCACGACGGCCCTCCCCGGTGGCCTTCATGAATCCGGGGAACTCGATCACCGTGCCGGACGCCTGGAACATCGCCTCGCCGTCCTCGCCGGCAGGAGCCGACAGACGCACGGTCGCGGTGGAGCCGGTGGCGTCGGCCATCTGGGAAGCGAGCGTGCGCTGCCAGATCAGCGTGTACAGTTTCAGCTGGTCGGCGGGCACCTTGCCGGAGAGCTCCGCCGGGTCATGGAACCGCGCGCCGGCGGGTCGGATGCATTCGTGGGCCTCCTGCGCACTAGCGGTCTTCGTCACATACTGCTTGGGCCCATCGGACAGGAACGACTTTCCGAAATGATATTCGACGGCATCACGGGCGGCGGCGATGGCCTCCTGCGACAAGGTCACCGAATCGGTTCGCATATACGTGATGTAACCGTTCTCGTACAGCCCCTGCGCGGCACGCATGGTCTGACGCGAGCTCATGGACAGGCGGTTGCCGGCCGTCTGCTGCAGCGTGGATGTGGTGAACGGCGGGAACGGGCGGCGACGGTACGGCTTGGTCTCCATCGATGCCACGGTGAAGGTCGCGTCGGCCAGGAGCTTGGCGAGGGCGTTCGCATGGGCCTCATCCAGCTGGCATACGTTGTCAGCGAAACCGGACGGCGCGAGCTTGCCGTCATCCGAAAAATCCTTGGAACCCGCAAGTCGCTTGCCTCCAAGCGACACCATGCGCGATTCGAACGACGCCGGCTCGCCCTCCGCGTCCGTCGCGCCCAGCACCGCGGTCACGTCCCAGTAGGAGGCGCGCACGAACGCCATGCGCTCGCGCTCACGCTCGACGATCAGGCGTGTGGCGACGGACTGGACGCGGCCGGCCGACAATCCGGGGCCCACCTTGCGCCACAGCACGGGCGACAGCTCGTAGCCATAGAGGCGGTCGAGGATGCGGCGGGTCTCCTGCGCGTCCACCATGTCCTCGTCCACGTTGCGGGTGTTGCCCAGCGACGCCTTGATGGCGTCCTTGGTGATCTCGTGGAACACCATGCGCTTGACGGGAACCTTCGGCTTGAGCGTCTGCACCAGGTGCCAGGCGATCGCCTCCCCTTCGCGATCCTCATCAGTGGCGAGGTAGAGCTCGTCGGAGTTCTTCAGCGCTTTTTTCAGTTCGGCGACGGTCTTCTTCTTGTCACCGTCGACGATGTAGTACGGTTTGAAGCCATCGTCGACGTCCACGCCGAACTTGCCGAACCTGGCCTTGTCGTCCGCGGGAATCTGACTGGGCTGTGCAAGGTCACGGATGTGACCGACCGATGCCATGACGGTGTAGCCGCTGCCAAGATACCCACCGATTTTCTTCGCTTTGGTGGGAGACTCCACGATGACAAGCTTGTTGCCGGTGCCCATTGTCTCTCCTTACCTACAATGTCATTGGCCTTCATCATACTCACGCGGCATGGTCAAACGGCAAATCGCGCGGCTCCGCGGCGGTCACCGCTTCTTCTTCGGCGGGGCCGGCGGCGCCCCCACCAGGCCGGCTCGGCTCAACGGGGACGCCGTGATCTGGCGCATCGCCAGCAGCATCCCGAACACCAGCGACGAAACACCGGCTATCATCGCGAAGGTGGAGACGTGGGCGCCGACGCTCGCCCAGCTCGCGCTCAGGCTCAGACCGGGCTCAATCTGCCACATGATGTATGCGGCATAGCAGCAGCACAGCACACCCGCCGTAATCATCACCGTGCCGACGATCTGCACGCTCGGCGAGGACGCGCGTTTGCCGGGCGCGTCCATGCCGGACGTGCGCGTGAATGCCATCGCCAGCAGCGCGAAGCCGCCCGCCAGCAGCAGGCTCATCACCACGTCGACCGGGCGGTGCCATGCCCCCGCGATCACCGACAGGCCGATGACCAGCGCATAGGCGGCCCCGACCAGCGCCATCCACGCACGGCATCCGCGCGGAACCGCGAACAGCAGCAGCACGCCCGCGACGACGGCCAGCATCGTATGACCGGAAGGCGCGGAATTGGCGGGCTGAGACACGGTGTTGATGATGAACGGCCGCGGCAGCACACCTTTAAGATATGTGGACGCGAAACACAGCGCGGCGAACACCGCGGACTGCCCGACCAGCCACCAACGCTTGCGTACCAGCATCACCACCGCCGCGACAACGATCAGCAGCGCGGAGATGATTACGGTGAAGTTCAACGGATGCCCGGCGATTGACGTGATATTGCGGCTGATGAACGGGGCGACCAGAGCGGACGCCCACGACGGCAGGCTGTCGTGGAAGCCGCTGAACACCATATCCTCGTATGATTGCCCGTCCTCGGTGCGCACGGCGATCCACCATGCGCCGAACGAGATCGCGATCATCAGCACGCCGAACACCGCACACAGCACACGGCTCGACACGCGCGGGCGCACGGTCAGCGGGTCGCGACGCGCCAATCCGCGCTCGATGTCCGCCTCGTCGTCAATGTCCGCCGCGTGTTCGTCGGGTGCGGCGGCCTTGCGTTTGCGCGCGGCCGGCGCAGGCGATCCGAGGGCGCGCAGCGGATGATCCGCGATCGTCTCCAAAGCGGACCATGCGCTGGCCGGGGACGCCTGCGGCACCACGGGTTCTGGCTCCTGTTTCACCGACGAGCGCGCCTGTTCTGGTGCGGGGTCTGATGCCGACGCGCCGGATGACGTCGTATCCGATGCGGCTGCGGTATCCGGCTCATTCGGCGTGTCAGCGGGCGCATCGGTCGTCTCCGTGGACGGCAGACGTTCCGCCGACGTTGCCGCATCAGCCCGGTCGCCGCTGACCTGCACGGCGTCAGGCGGAATCGCACCGTCACGCGAGATTTCGGCGGGATCATCAACACGCTGTTCTTCACTCATAGTTCAAGACTGTAGAGCCTGTACATGTGTCAGTCGCCTCATCGCGCCCATATTCCGACAGAATAATCGAAAACCTGGCCCCGGCATATCAAAATACGGGTTGAAATCGCCGAAATCTACTATTCCCCGTGTGAAATCGCCGTTTCAAGGTCCAAAAACGGCGATTTCGCACGGGGAATTGCCAAGAACGGCGATTTCAACCTGTAATTTAAGTCTCACGGCGCCGCGACGGTCAGGGTGAAGGGCCAAGAAAAGAAAAAGAAAACCTTCACGTACCCGACAGAGGCCACTTACCCTTGCTGCATTCCTGCCCTGGGGGGATTGGGTGACATAACGCCACGTGAAGGCTGTACTAGTATACATCACCCCCGGATATCGGGTGCGCAACGACAATAATGCCCCTCCCCGCGCTCGCGGGAAAGGGCATTATCGGCTATGGGAGACTAGCGACGCACCGCGTCACGCCGGCGAATGATCACCAGCGTGGCACCGGCGGCGAGCAGCAGCATGACTGCGCCCGAGATGCCAGTGACAGCGGCACCCGTCTTGGCGACGCCGGCATTGCTGCCGTTCTGGCCACTGTTGGCGCCCGACGCACCGGGCTTCGCCGGGGCGCCAGGCTGGCTCGGCTTGCCGGGATTCGTCGGCGTGCCGGCCTTCTTCACCAAAGCCTCTTCGGCCTTGAACAGAGCGCCGGTCGCGTTGTTGATCTCTTCCTGAGTCGCGTTGTCGTTGGCGAGCACCGCCTTGGCGGCATCAAGCGCCTTGACGAACGCAGCCCACGAATCCGCCGTGTAGTCGGATTCCTTCAGCTTGGCCGCAGCATCCACCGCCGCCTTCAGCTTGTCCTTAGACGGCTTGGCGGTCGCGTTGACGAGCCCGTTGATGGCGGTTCGCAACGCCGTGTAGGCGTCGTTGACCTGCTGCTGCGTGGCCGTGTCGGAGTCGAGCACCTTCTTCGCCGCGTCGAAGGCCTTCTTGAATGCGGCCCACGAATCCGCCGTGTAGTTGGATTCCTGGTACTTGCTAGCGGCAAAGACCAGAGTCTCCAGCAGCGCCTTGTCGATGTTCTTCACGGTGTGCGCGTCGATGACGGGCTCATCGGTCTCGATGTTCGGGAAGAAGCCGTTCTTGTGCAGCGCCAGCACCTTCGGAGCGGTCTCGGACGAATCATCCGCGGTGTGGACGGCGACCTTCGTGCCGTTCTCGTCGGGGAAGCTGACCGTGCCGTTGCCTTCGGTGGCGGAGTCGCCGAACCACAGGGCAGGGTGGTACGCGTCGAACGAGTCGTCCTTGGAACCGCCCGCAGTGTCGACGATGTACTGATCCTTCGCGCCGGCAGCGTAAATCGACTCGATCTGTGCCATGTAGGCGATCGGGGCGACCTTGGTGTCCTTGGTGAATCCAAGGGCGGACAGCTTCACGGAGAGCACGACCTGGTTGGAGTCGGAGACATATGCGGGGTCGATGGGCTCCTCGTCAACGACCTTGCCGGTTGTCGCGGAAGTCGTCGTGGCCCATGCGGTGTCGTACTGCGTGCTGCCTTCGGTGGTGCTCACCGAGATCATGTAGTCGGCCTTCATGTCGCCGTCCACGTCGAAGATCACGTCCGGAATGAAATTGTTGCCCAGGTGGGACCACGTCTTGTCGGTGATGATGCCGAAGCTCAGCAGGCCCTGCGACGGATCGGAGAGCTGAGGTGCGGTGCTGGAATAACCGATCGCGCGGATGTCACCTGCGGCAAGGCTGCGAGCGGCGTCACCGTTGCCGGTGTAGCCGTCGACCGGATCCTCGGCACCGTACACGAACGGGACGAGCTCGGAGTGGTAGCCGGTGGCGGTGTCGCCCTGGTCAAGGCCATGGCCGGACACGGACAGCGTGCCCTTCTTGTTGTTGAAGCCGCTCAGTTCCGTGGTGGTTTCGGAGATTGCCTTCGGCACCGAAGTGACGGGCACACGCAGCGTGGTGGCGTCATCCTCCTGGGTGACCGGAGTCGCGGTGATGATGCCGCTGGCGTCGGTCACGTACTGGCGGTCCTTGCCTGCGACCTGCGCGGACTGCGTGGCGTCGCGGGTGCGGGTCAGCTTGGACTGGTCGATGCTGATCTTCACGCGGAAACTGGTGCTGGTCCCGGACTTGGCGACCACGGTGTCCCCACCGTTGTCGCCGCTCACCGAGTACGTGACGCCCGGCACCGGGGTGCGGGCCGAGTATGTGAGCTTGTACGTAATGTCATGATCGGTGTTGTTCACGAGCCGCATGGTCTGCTTGTCGGTGTAGCCGTCCTTGCCGACCGGGATGACGCCGAACTGCGCGGTGATGGCCTCGTTATCCTCTCCGGCAAGCTGCACGTTGTTGTTCACTGCGGCGAGCGCATCGATACGACCGGAGCCCACACGCAGCGGGCCGTACGCGGTCTTGCGATCCGCGGTGAGCACGTCGTGGTTGGCGGTGTTCATCAGCTGGGCCTTGACCACGTTGGCCAGGTATTCGGGCCGGGCCTGACGGACCAGCGCGGCGACGCCGGAGGTCAACGGGGTGGCCATGGACGTACCGCTCATGATCTCGTCGCTGTTGCCGGTGCCGGCCGAAGCGGACACGATGCCCACGCCGGGGGCGGAGACATCGGGCTTGGCGGTGCCGTCATAGGAGCCGTGGATGCCACGGGAGGTGAAGGACGCGATGGTGTCTTCGCTCTCGCTGGAGTAGTCGGCGTCCTTGCTCATACGCAGCTTGGTGGACAGGGTCACCGTCAGCGTGCCGTCATCGATGGCGCTCTGCAGGTCCTTGTTCTCGGCGGCGTTCTTGACCAGCTGGAAGCCGGGGATGTCGGCGTTGCCGCCGATGCCGGACTCGGGGATGTTCGCCTGCGAGCCGAACAGGATGCCGGTCGCGCCGGCCTTCTCGGCGTTGTCGAAGCGGGTCTTGGAGCCGCAGTTCACAGCGGCGTCGTTCCATTCGACGTAGGCGATGTTGCCCTTGACGGCAGCGGCGTCATCGGCGGAGTATGCCTTGCAGCCTTCCAGGTTGTCCTTGTCCTTGACGCGCACGACCTTGCCGGTCAGGGAGAAGTCGTCGAGCTTCGCGTAGTTCACGGAGTACTGGCCGGCGAGGGTCTGGCCCTTGAGCGAGGCCGGGCCGTCGGTCACTTCGACGGCGTCCTGCAGCGCCTTGCCGGACTGGCTCGCGGCCACGGTCAGCGCGCTCTTGGCGGTGCCGGGGGCACCCATGATGTCGGTGATGTCGCCGTCGTTGCCGGCCGCGATCACGGACAGCACGTTGTCTGCGGTGAGGTTATCCACGGCCACGTTCTCCGGGTCGTCGGAGGCGCCGAAACTGCCGCCGAGCGACATGGAGACGATGCTGATGCGGCTGGACTCGTCGCCGTTGACTTCCGCCTCGGTGTTGTGCTTGGCGATGCCGTCAAGCGCTTCGAGCACCAGGTCGGTGGTGCCGCCGTTGTCGCCGAACACCTTGTACGAGTAGATGCCGGCCTCGGGAGCGGCGCCGGGGCCAATCTTCCAGCTGGCGATGTCGCCGGCGGTCAGCTTCTGGTAGCCTGCGGTATCGGTCTTGCCCGAGGTGCCGTCGGCCTTGACGCCGTAGCCCAGCGCGGTGCCGGCGACGTGCGTGCCGTGGTGGCCGCCCTGACCGTCGATCGGGTTGGCGTCCGGGGTGGGATTGTTGTTGCCGGCGTTCGGGTTATACGTGGCGCCGGCGTAATCGTAACCGCCCTTGAACTTCGTCTTGTCGAGCAGCTTGCTGACCTTCGGGTCGGTCAGCGGGTCGGCGGTGGAGTTCAGCGCGGTCTGGTAGGCCTCGGTGGTGCCTGCGCCGCCGAAGTCGGCGTGCGTGTAGTCGAGGCCGGTGTCGACGACTGCGATGTTCACGCCCTTGCCGGTCTTGCCGGTCTGTTCCCAAGTCTTGACGGCGTTGACCAGTTGGTCGTTGTTCTTGTTCGCGGGGGCTTCGCCACTGCCGTTGGTCGTGTCGAGCGCCTTCTTGGGCGTCAGGATCGTGATGTGCGCCACCGAGCCGGACTGCTCGGCGAGCTTGCGCAGCGACGCCGCGTCGGCGCGAACGGCTACGCCGGACAGCGCATACGAGGTGGAGTAGATCTTCTTGGCGCTGGAGTCCAGCGACTGCAGCTGCGAGAACACGTTCACCGAGGTCTTCTCGGCGGTCTTCGCGCTCTGCGTGGCCGCCTGGGCCGACTGCGCGCGCTGCTTCAGCGTGGGCAGCGCGGAACGCTGCCTGCTGAAGTTCTTGAGCACACTGTTCTTGCGTTCCAGCGCGGAGGGGCTGGTGGTCTGGATGAATGCGGTGACCTCGCCCTTCGCCTGCTGAAGCTGGGATGAGACCTTGCTCTTCAGATTGCCGGTCGACAGAGTCGGCGTCGTGGACGCCGCGTCACCTTGTGCCGGAGCCGCGAGCGCGGTACCGGGCAGGCTGCCTGCCATCGCCAGGGCCGCTACAGCGGCAACCCAGCGAGGCCATTGCTTATTGGCCATTATTGTTTTCCTCTCTTTGCGTGCGTCACTCACGACGACACTGTGAAAGAAACTAGACCTGGCGCTCGTCCGATATCGTTACGTTTTGTCGCATCGCGCAACGTCTCAGAAACATATTGTTAACACTCACCTCACAATGCCATATACGCCGACTCTCACGTACCGCGCATGACGCACGCCATCGTCAGACAGGCAGACCTCCATCAGACCGCGCTTTTCAGCCCCTCCCATGCGGCCACAGCATATTCGACCGGCATCCATTACGGCAGTCGAGCACGTACTTCCGGATCCCGACGCATCCACAATCCGCTTATGCCCGGCTATAAGAAAAAACTATGAAAATCTTCAGCTGACGGTCAATATATGATACACACGAACCGCCATGCTGCCTTCGGCGGCCCGGCCGGCATTCGATTCACCACCAGAGAAGCATTGTCAGCGAACCATCAGCGACCTACACTAAGTTACGGTAGCGTAAGTTAGTGTAGGCCGGGCATTCCGGCCGCAGCGAGGTGATGATGATGAGCGCGTCAATCAGTGCACCATCCATACGCAAGTCCGCGGCGCAACGAAAAACAGCGCGGCGACAGACCGCGGGCGGCGGGATGCGGGCGGCCACCACAGCGCAGACCGCAACCGCTGCCGGCATGGCCGCGACGCAGACCGGTGCCTCGGCCACCGCGATGAACCGCGCCCTCGAGCAGTATCGCGCCGCGCGCGCACGCTATCGCCAAGCCAAGGCCACACTGAAAGCCGCCGAACGCCAGGTCACGCCGGTCGATGCATTCGGCAACCGCAAGCCTCGGCTGCGCGGCTGGCAGCACCTCATCACCCTGCCGTTGTGCATCGCCGCATCCATCGTGCTGATCTGCATCGCGCCGGCCGGACCGGTCAAGGCCGCGTGCGCGATTTACGGCGCGTCGGCGATACTGCTGTTCGGCAACAGCGCCCTGCTGCACGTCGTACCGTGGCGCAGCGCCAAGGTGACGCGCGTGCTGTGCGGCATCGACTACTCCAACATCTTCCTGATCATCGCCGGCACCAATACGCCGGTGCTGTTCGCGCTCAGCCCTTCGATCCGATGGCCGTACCTGACGGTGATATGGGCGGCGGCGCTCGTCGGCACGGTGATGCATATCGTATGGCTGCGAGCGCCGAACTGGGTGTTCACCGTCGTGTACGTGGTGCTGGGGCTGGCGCCGGTCACACTGCTTCCGGCGCTGTGGACCGCGCCCGCGGTGGGTCCGGCGGCGACCGTGCTGATTGCGTGCGGCGGGGCCGCCTACATTGCGGGCGCCACATGCTTCGCGATTCGCAAACCCAATCCGATTCCGGGCTGGTTCGAGTTTCACGAGGTGTTTCACATGGGCACGGTCATCGGGTACGCCTGCCACGTGGTGGCCATATATCTGGTCGTGTGCGCGCTGTAAAAGACACCGGACATGCCGTCACCGAACGTTCATCAAATCGTTCACAGGGATGGTTGCGCGGTCGATAATGTGCGGTATCCTTGGTCGAGCTGAGAACGAACCGCACATGACGGCCGTTCATATTCGACGCGGGGAACAGCGCGAATCATCAAATGGAAGGGTCGCGGCGCAACCGGCACCGCCGGCGCGGGCCGCAACGGAAGGAAGCTATGAACGCGGATTTGGTAATCGTCGGCGCGGGCCTGTTCGGTCTGACCATCGCACAGCAGGTGGCGGAGCGCGCGGGCGCCCGGGTCGAGATCATCGATGTGCGCAGCCACATCGGCGGCAACGTGTACAGCTATATCGACGAGGAGACCGGTGCCGAAATCCACCAATACGGTGCCCACCTGTTCCATACTTCCACCAAACGCGTCTGGGATTACGTCAACCGCTTCACCGCATTCACCGACTACGTGCATCGCGTGTACGCCACGCACGACGGCGAGGTCTACCCGCTGCCAATCAATCTCGGCACCATCAACCAGTTCTTCCGGGCGGCCTACACGCCCGCCGAGGCGAGGCAGCTCATCGCCGAACAGGCCGGTGAACTGGCCGGCACCGACCCGACAAACCTCAACGACAAGGGCATCCAGCTGATCGGACGGCCGCTGTATGAGGCGTTCATCAAGAACTACACCGCCAAGCAATGGCAGACCGATCCGGCCGAACTGCCGGCGAGCATCATCAAGCGGCTGCCCGTGCGGTTCAACTACGACAACCGCTACTTCAAAGACACATGGGAGGGGCTGCCGCGCGACGGCTACACCGCGTGGATGGAGCGCATGATCGACGACCCGCGCATCCATGTGACGCTCGGCACCGACTTCTTCGACGAGAGCCAGCCGCTCAACAAGAAGGCGCTGCGCGCCGCCGGCACGCCCGTGGTCTACACCGGGCCGATTGACCGGTATTTCGGCTATGAACTCGGCGACCTGAAATGGCGCACGGTGGACTTCAAGGAAGTGCGCTACGACGAGGACGATCACTTCGGCTGCCCGGTGATGAACTTCTCCGACGCGGACGTGCCCTACACCCGCGCCATCGAGTTCAAGAACTTCAACCCGGAGAGGCGTGACGCGCAGAACCACAACAGGACAGTGGTGTGGGAGGAATACTCCCGCTTCGCCGAGCGCGGCGACGAACCGTACTACCCGATCAACACGGACGCCGACAAGGCGCTCTATGAGCGGTACGCAGCCAGGGCAGCCGCCGAGCCGAACGTCGTGTTCGGCGGGCGCCTGGGCACCTACAAGTACTACGACATGCACAACGTGATCGACGCCGCCCTCACCGCATATGAGGAGCAGGTCGCGCCGATGCTGCGCGCCCGGTGACACCGACTGGCGGGCACTTCCGCCGCAGCCTCTTCTCATTTCATCCGGATCTCCCGCCCATCTCATCCGGCCACAGTCTCATACGCTCACCGGAAAGTGGGGCTATGACCGGATGAGGCAACGCCGCACCGCTTTGGACGGGCCCAAACCAGCGAAGCATTCATACAATCCCACAATGCAGAATCCGACTCACATTAAGGACGGTCATGACCGTCACCGTGCGAGGGTATCGTCACCGTGTGAGCCCTCGCACAGTGACACATCCGGCTAAAACCCTTATTTTCCAACGTTTCTCACGATACCGTCACGCCGAGAGGCTATGGTTGTGGTTTTGCTAGATATAGACAAGCACCAAGCACGATATCGACGTTTGTAAGGATTCAGAGGAAAACCGGTGAGGAAAGCGCGAAAATACGCGCAAACCGGTTCGCATCATATTGCAAGGACTACGGTAGAATCATGGCTTCACATACGCGCACTGTTAATTCCAGTTCAGGCCGACGCGCGGCAGGAACGTCCGGTCGTCGGGCGGCCGGCGCCTCAGGCCGCGCCGCGACCGGCACCCAAGCGGGTGCGGCGACGGGCACGAGAACCGGCGGCACCGCCGCAACCAACGGTTACAGCGCGCAGCGCAACAGCGGCTCAAGGCGTGGCCGCGGCGCTAATCCGCCCGAAGGCACACACCGCGGCGGCGGCATCCACCGCTCCCCTGGCTCGAAAGGCCCGAAAGCCAAAGGGCGCAAGAAGCATCTGATTCTCAAGTGGACGCTCGGCATCATCGGCCTGTTCCTCGCCGTCGGCATCGGCGCGTTCGCCTACCTGTACGCCACCATCGAAATCCCCCAGCCGGAGACCATCGCGCTGGCCGAGAAAACCAGCGTGTACTATGCGGACGGCAAAACGAAAATCGGCACGTTCGCCGAGCAGAACCGTGAGATCATCGACTGCTCCGTACTGCCGAAATACGTGGGCCAGGCCGTGGTCGCCTCTGAAAACCGCACGTTCTACACGGACCGCGGCATCGACCTCAAGGGCATCGCACGGGCGCTGATCAACAACGTCACCAAGGGCACCCGCCAGGGCGGATCCACCATCACCCAGCAGTACGCGGAACGGTATTACCTCGGCGAGACCACCACCTACATGGGCAAGCTCAAGGAAGCCATACTGGCGGTCAAGATCGCGCAGACGCAAGACAAAGACACCGTCCTGTGCAACTATCTCAACACCATCTATCTCGGCCGCAGCGCCTACGGCATCCAGGCCGCCGCCCAGGCGTACTTCGGCAAGGACGCGAAAGACCTGACTGTGCCTGAGGCGGCGATGCTCGCCGGCATCATCCCGTCCCCCAGCAACTGGGATCCGGCCGTCAACGCCAAGCAGGCGAAATCGCGATTCGAGCGTGTCATCAACATCATGAAAGAGGACGGCTACATCACCGCCAAACAGGCCAGTGAAGCCACGATGCCGAAAACCGTCACCAACGCACAGCAGAACATCTACGAGGGCCCCAACGGGTATCTGCTGCAGATGGTCCGCAGCGAACTCATCAACTCAAAGGCGTTCACGCAAGACGACCTCGACACCGGCGGCTACACCATCGTCACTACCATCGACAAATCCAAACAGGATCTGATGTATCAGACCGCGAGCCCCACCAAGGGCAACGCGGGCATGCCGGACGGCGTACAGACCGGCGGCCTGTCGGTCAACGTCAAAGACGGTTCAATCATCTCGCTGTACGCCGGCGAGGATTACCTGAAGAAACAGCTCAACAACGTCACCGACGCGACTTACGAAGTCGGTTCCACGATGAAACCGTTCACGCTGCTTTCGACCGTCCAGTCGGGCGTCAGCCTCGATACTGTGTTCAACGGCAACTCGCCGCGCAGCTTCCCCGGGCTGAAACAGCCGATGTCGAACTCGGGCGGCGCTAGTTACGGCTACATCAACCTGTACAAGGCGACGGCGAACTCCGTCAACACGGTGTACATGGATCTGCAGCAGCATCTCGGCGCGGACACGATAATCAAGACCGCGCACACGGCCGGCATCAAAGGCAAGATCACCGATGACGGCTACGTGACGCTCGGCAACTCCGGCCTGAGCATGATCGACATGGCGCGCGGATTCTCCACCATCGCCAACCAGGGCAAGAAGCCGACGCTGCACATCGTCGCCAGCGTGAAGAGCAGCAAGGGGCCGGAACTGTACAAGGCGCCATCCACCGCGGAGCAGGTGTTCGACGCGAACGACACCGGACTGGTGGTCAAGGCGATGGAAGGCACCATCCAATACGGTACCGGTCGTGCGGCGAGCGCGATCGGCAAGACGATGGCGGGCAAGTCCGGCACGGCAAACGACAACAAGGCCGTGAGCTTCATCGGGTTCACGCCCTCGACGCTCACCATGTTCGCCATCTGGAATCCCGGAGCGAACGGCGAGGCGCTGGAACTGCCGACCATCAACGGGTATTACAAGGGCATGGGATATCCGGCCGTGCTGTTCACCAACTACATGTCGAGGGCGCTGGAGAACGTGGCGGACGAGAAGTTCCCCGACGTGACCGACAGCGGCAAGATCGGTGGACCCGACGGCACGTGGGGCACCGGTTCGCAGTACTCGTCTTGGGGCAACAGCGGCCAGTCGCAGAGCGGGAATTCGCAGGGCGGCAGCAAGAGCGACGACCAGTCGTCGCAGAGCGGCACGCAGTCTGGCGACGGGTCGGGCTCGCAGTCGACGAAGCCGCAGACCGGCAACGGTTCGAATGGCGACGGCGGGAACGGCGGCAACGGGTCCGATGGCAACGGCGGCAACGGGTCCGGCGACAACAACGGGAATAACGGCAACGGAGGGAACGGCGGCAACGGGTCTGGCGGCAACAACGGCGGAGGCTCGGATTGCGCGACCGATCCCACCGCCGCCGGCTGCTCCACCGGCAATGAATCCAGCACCAACGGCATAGCGTCGCAGTGAGGGACGAGGCCGGATTCGCGGTTATTGGCGTGCGTTGACCATCCCCGCCGGCGGGGGCACGAGAGCTAGGCCCCGTGCGACTGGAGGTGGTTCCGGCCTCTCACGACCATCAAAAAAGGGTGGCTGCAGGACGAATCCTGCAACCACCCTTTCGTTTACCGCGAAATATCAGCGCTGCGAACGGTTGATCGCGGAGATGATCGCCTTGAGCGCGCTGGTGGTAATCGAGGAGTCGATGCCGACGCCCCAGATGATCTGGGTCTCAGTGTCCTCGCCCACCTGGCATTCCACGTAGGACGCGGCCATGGCGTCGGTACCGACGGACATGGTGTGCTCCACGTAATCCATCACGGACGCCTCAATGCCGAGGTTGGAAACCGCGTTGAGGAACGCCGCAATCGGGCCGTTGCCGATGCCGGAGATCTCACGCTCGTGAGGTTCGTCCACGCCCACATTCACGCCGCGGTCGAGCACACGCGCCTTGAGCACGGTGTCTGAACCATCCTCGCCGGAACTGACGGCCACCTTGAGCAGTTTGAGGCGGCCCCACGGAGCGAGCGTCGCGTCATGCGTATCGCCGACGACCACGCCGGCGGCCGTCATGCCGGACTGCTCCACCGGCAGGTACTCGTCCTTGAAGAGACGCCAGATGTCCTCGTCCTTGACTTCCTTCTTGGTCGTGTCGGCGAAGTTCTGCACGATCTTGTCGAACTCCACCTGCAGACGCTTCGGCAGGTCGAGGTTGTGGTTGGTCTTGAGCAGGTAGGCCATGCCGCCCTTGCCGGACTGCGAGTTGA
>ENA-OWYG01000390-OWYG01000390.1-human-gut-metagenome-genome-assembly--contig:-NODE-390-length-29219-cov-23.227918_pt1 | contig 29219 bp, 16 predicted proteins | sample MGYA00249747_ERZ652080 | MGnify/ENA primary metagenome ERZ652080 (study PRJEB26925, sample SAMN05827071) | human gut metagenome | biome: ENVO:2100002; feature: ENVO:00000062; material: ENVO:00002003...
GCGCCTATCCGTCGTCGTATCGTTCCTCACCGGTTCCATCAAAGCTCCTTATCCGTTTCCGATAATTCTATCGAAGTGGCCGTGCCGGCAAAGGACGCATATCTCTCATAGACGCCATGCGCCGCCGTGCCGGGCGCGCGGGCGGAGAATCATCGTATGATACCGAATATCGTCAGGGGTTCGGACCCGGCCGGCCTGGTGCGCTACCTGTTCGGCAAGGGACGGCGCAATGAACACACCGACCAGCATCTCGTGTGCGCGAGCGGCGACATGTTTCCCTCGTTTGACATGGATGGCAAGCCGGCGGCGTCGTATGCGGAGATAGGCCGCAGGTTCGACCGACGCTACCGCGTCAGGGAACGCAAGGACGATCCGTTCCCGCCCGACATGCGAGGCAAGAACAACCCCGAACGAGAGCATGGCAGGAAGCGCGTGTGGCACTGCTCGCTCGCCATCAAGGCCGGCCAGGGCATACTGACCGATCAGGAATGGGAGGCCGTCATCCGCGATTATCTGACGCGCATGAACATCATCGACGGCGACGACGATCAGGGCGTCACATGGCTCGCGGTCCGCCACGGACTGTCCGCCAACGGCAACGACCACGTGCACATCATGGTGCAGCTCGCCGCCGACGACGGTTGGATCAACCCGTACCACGACCGGATCGACGCGCAGAGTTCATGCAGGCGGATGGAGAAATCGCGCCCCGAACTGGTCGAGCTCGCACGCTCCGACACCGGCACGCGCGTCAGCTGGCAGTACGGGCAATGGCGTCAATGGGCCGAATGGAAGGCGCGGAACGGGTACGGCGACGACGAGGGATGGGATGCGTTGGACGGCAAAGCGAGGAGCCGGCTCGTCACGGCGGTCGCCGCTTCCACGATGCCGCGCCAGTATGTCGGCCGGATCGTGGAGGCGTGCGCCAAGGCGTCGCGCAGCGAGGACGAGTTCATACGCCGCGTGCGCAGGGAAGGCTTCTCCATCGACCCCAGGCTGCGCAAGGGAACCGCCAAAGACTCGTTCACCGACCCCGGCCAGGTGGTCGGCTACCGGATCACGTGGCATAGCACGGATGGGTGGACGGAACGGTTCAACGCCTTCGAGCTCGGCGACGACATGCGATTGAAACGACTGCGCGACGACTGGGCGGACGATGCCAGAAGCCGCAGCCTCGCCGTCCAGGAATGGCGCGCCGCGATGGAGAACCGCCCGCCCTTCCTCGATGACGGACGCGAAAGACACCCCGAGAATCTGTCCACGCACGACATGGAACGCCTCGTATCCGAAGCGTTCGCCATCGCCGCCAACCTCAACAGCGCGGCGGACGACGACGAATACCGGGCAGCGATGCGCGAGGGCCTGCACACGTTCGACATGCTGCGCGAACGATACGGAATCGCGTCGGAATACGGTCTATGGAGCATGGTCGCCTCTGACGGGGAGAGCCGGCCCCGCCGTTAGGACGCTTCCCGGGAAAAGCTCAGATGGTACGGCCCGAGGAGGGAAAACCGCGCGAATCAGGCAAAGCCGATGCTGGATCGGGAGAGTTCACCGGCTCGTCTCCCGGCATGATCGGCTCGATGGACTCGTTCGCCTTCATCCAGCACGCGTTCAGGCGATCGGCCATCCGCGAGTCCAGACCCTCGCAGGATTCGGATATGCCGGCGAGAACCTTCCCCGCCATACGCCGGGCCATATCCGCCACCCTCGAACCATCGAGGCCGTGACGTGTGGCCAGATCCTCCCAATCCTGGGGCGTGGTGTGCTCCGCGAAGGCGTGATCCTTGTTCAACGGCATGGTGAGTTCCCAATTGAACTCGGGCCAATACCTGGTGGCGACCGCATCATACTGGGGAGACAGGCGTATCCCCGATGCGGGGTCGAGGATCAGGGAATAGTTCTTCGCATGTGCGTCGCTGTTGGCGGACGACGTGTTGAAGGCCAGCCTTTCGAGCCACCGGTAGGACAGGGAGCCCGACGCGTCGACGCGTTGTAGGAGATCCAGGCAGTCGTCGGCCGACGGATCGTATTTGTCGCGGGTCGGCAGTCCCAACGCTTGCAGGAAGTCCTCTTGCCGCAGTCGGACGATTCGGCCTTCCTCCAGGCGGCGGTCGAACCGTTCCACGATATAGGCCGTCTTGCGCTGCGCCGTGATCTCGCCGCGTGCCGGTGTGTCGATGCCGCACAGTTCCGACAATCGCATCGTCGCCAGTTCCACCTTGGTCGCCTCGGGAAGATCATGGGGCTTCGGTTTGACGATGTGGGTGGAGGGCAGCATCATATCCGGCCAATACCACTTGCCGTCCACGCGGGACAGTGTGAACTTGCCCTGCGCCCCTCCCAAGGAGAACCGGCAGTGGCTGTCCTCGTCCCACCAGTAGTTCCTGGTCCGCTCGATGCGGTCGATTTCGTTGGCTATCTGGGAATCGGTGATCAGACGAAGCGTCGGCGATGGGATTGGAGGTTCCGGGGAGAGGGAGAACACCAGTCCGCCGGTGGCGTCAACCCGGTCCAGCAGATCGAAGACGCCGGCCGAGGAGGCGTTCAGGTGCTCACGCATGGCCTGGCGGACGTTCGGATTGTCGGGCAGTAGATTGTCCAGGAAGTTACGCGGTGCCTGGTCTCTCCATCCGCCGGTTCTGGGCAGGCTCAGACTGATCGGCAGACCCTCGTTCGCGTCGTACGCGAACGATATGCGCTCCTCGTCGTCTTCCGAGAACACGCCCACATGATGCCCGTTCTCCCAGGCGTGCAGTTCCCTCACAGCAGTCTCCCCGCGTAGGCGGACGGCAGCGTTTCGGTGCGGATGTGCAGCAGGTCGAACATCCTGTACACGTAGCGGATGGAGGTCAGACCGGTCTCCACGAGCTCTTCGGCGCTTGAGAGGGGGACCCCGGCTCTCCCGGCGAGTTCGGCGGCATCGAGACCCATGACGGACATGCGTTCGCGCACGCAACGGCGTATCGACGTGGTGTCGGGGAAGAACCGCGCCGGGTTCTCCTCCTTCTCGTCGGGAAGACCCTTGTAGGCGGTCAGGGCGTCATATTTCGACAGGTCCAACGTCACGTGTGCCATGCTCGTCCTTTCCGGTTCCGAAAGCCGTTGACACCATGATACGGCCATCCGATGCCGGCGCACCCCGCTCGCCTCATGGCAAAGGGGTGCGCCGGCGTCGGCGTCAGCGTGCGTTGCCGTTGGTCTCGGGTTGCAGGATCTGCGGCATCGGGACGTTGGTCTGGTCGGGTATCGGCTGGTCCGTGGGGTTCATGGACGATTCCATGGCAGGGCTGTATTCGCCGAACGGGTCGGGCCCGGACCAGGACTCGGGTTCGTTCAGGTCGAGGGGCATTTCCTCGTATCCGTCGGGCTCCCCGGTGGCGAGGTCGCCGCCTCCCGTGGTCTCGGGCTCGGGTTCGGATGCCGGTTTGCGTTCATCGGCGGCGGGTTTCGTATGAGCCTTCACGGGCGCGGTGGTTCCGATGATGGGTGCGGCGTCCGCGTTCTCGGTGCGTTCGACCTCGCTGACGGTGCTGGGCTCGTCTCCCGTGGCCCTGTTGTCCGCGTGCGAGGATTCCGGCAGGCCCTGGTCCTTGAGGAAGCTGATCCGGGAGGCGGCGTCGTCCACGCCGTTGACCGGCGCGCACATCACGGCGTCAACGATCCTGTCGTGGTCGTAGCCCGTCCATTGGCCGGTGAGCCGCGAGTCCACGAAGAACGTGGCGTCGTCGCCGTGCGCGGCCTGGAACGCCTGCGCGTCCTCCACCCGTTGCAGGTCCACGGGCACGCCGGCCGTGTTGAAGGCGTTCAGGGTGGCCTGCAACGCGGGCGACTGGTCGGTGTAGGTGATGTTCACGTGGTTGGTCAATTGGTCGGCTGCGGCGTCGATGTGCGTTTCCGGGTGGCGTTTCGACCATTCGTCCTTCAGCCGGGCCTTCGCCTCGATGATCTGCCTGCGGAAGCCGGGGTCGTTGCCCTCCAGTTGGTCGGCGACCATCCATCCTTGCAAGAGGGACGAGTCGCGCATCTTCCTCCAGCCGTCGCCGTCGGCAAGCACGGTCGCGTTCAGGGTGGACTCGAACCCCTTGTTGAGGCGTTCCCTGTTGTCCATCTCCCATTGTTCGAGGCGGATGGCCTGCTGCTGCCGTCTGGTCTGCTCGTAGCGTTCGTTCTGGACGGCGCGTTCGGCGCGTTCCCTGCGTCGCGCGCGGTCGCCGCTCAGCTCGTTGTGCAGGGTGCGCAGCTGCTGGGCGACGCTGTTCCAGCTCTGGACCATGATCTGGTCGAAGCCGTCCTCGGGATCAGATTGAGCCATTGTTTCTCCTCCTTGTCGTGGTGGTTTCCTTGTCGCTCTTGTCGTTCGCGGCGGGGACCGACAACGTTTCCAGGATCGGTTCGCGCCATGCACGGTTCGGGCGTTCGCAGGGCAGCGGTTCGCCCTTCCTGGTGAGCTGCTGCTTGCAGTCGAGGCTGGCGACGATGCCACGGTCCTTGTCGAAAACGCGGTCGAGCATCGACGCCGCCTGTATGTAGAAGATCATCATCTGGCCGGGTGCCTTGCGCGAGTTCTCATAGGCGCGCCACATGGCGTCGAGCGGGAACACGAGCGCCGGATAGCGCCACCAGTCGCTCACCCATTGCATGTTCACGCTTGCGCTCTGGTGGTAGCAGAACACGTTGGCCACGAACCTTTCCACGAACGCGGCGAGGTTCGGGTAGTAGGTCTCGCTGCGCCGCATTCGCGCTCCGAACTGGCCTGACACGTCCCTGGCCCGCGCGGGATCGAGGTCGCCGGATTCGTCCCGGCCGAGATCCGTCTTCCCTTCCTGCGCGGGCGGCATACGGGTGTCGGATTCCTCCGCATCGTCCTTTGGAGGGGTGTCGTCACGGTCCGTTGCGTCTTCCGGCGGTTTCTCGTAGCCGTTGCCGGTTTCCCCGGCATCGGCCGGAATCCCCGATCGGATGGGTTCCGCCGCGCGCCGGCCGGCCGGCATCACGGGTGCGGTCGGCGTCGGCTCGCCTTGGCCCGGTATGGTTTCCTCTTCGATCTCCTTGTCCTCGGGGATGTGCGGCGCTTCGGGGTTGGGCAGTCCCTTGCCGTAGGGCACGCCCTTCTCCTCCAGGATGGCGCGGGTGAACAGTTCCAGCCATCCGCAGTCCGATGACAGCAGGGTTCTGGCCGCGCCGATCGCGCGCTCCCATTCCTCCCCGTCAGGGCCGGACGTGGTGTTCGACGTGTGTTCGCTCATTATGCGGCCTTTCTCTGCTTGTCTCGGGCTTGCGCCAGGGCGTCGGCCCATTGCCTGTTGCCCGTCCATGGCAGGGTCTTGACGATCTGCGCTCGGGATTGGGATGCGAGCAGCAGCGCGCGTCCGACGGGCCATTCGGTCAGGTCGGAAACGTCGAGGATGTTTTCCTTCTGGATCGAGTTGTTCACGCTGCGCCGTCCGGTGCCGTCGATGTTGACGCTGCCGCGCACGATCTCCCTCTGGCCCACCAGCTGGCTGATCTCGCCGAGGAACTTCGCGTCCTTGATGCCGCCCAGGTACACGGTGATGTTCGCGTTGTTGAACAGCGAGCCGAAGTTCGTCTCGCCGAACGCGGCCTTGCCCTGGTCGGGGTTCTGCCAGATCGTCATGATCGGTATGCCCGCCGAACCGAAATACGAGTACACGTCCGCCAGTTCGGGCCAGCGGCAGATGTTCGCGGCCTCGTCCAGCACGCAGCACAACGGGACCGGCAGACGGCGGTTGTTGTCGGTGAACTCGGATTGGGCGCGTTGGAACGCGGTGAACGCGACCACCGCCGTCAGGCTGGCGGTCAACGCGGTCGAGGGCCGGCCCTGCGCCGAAAGCAGGTACAGGGTGTCCTCGCTCGTGGCGAACTCGTAGGGGTCGAACAGGCAGCGCCGCTCGTCGATGTTTCCTTCCGTATCACGGTGCGGGTCGATCCAGTCGATGATCTCGGGGTCCGCGAGGAACGCGACCATGGTCTGGAGGCTGCCGAACACGCCGCTTCGTGTTTCCGGCGTCAGCGCGATCACGCTGGACACGCGCGAGGCGATGCCCGCGTAGCGCGGGTATTCGCTCAGGATGTCGGCCGGCGACGTGTCGCGCTCGTTGGAGCACCACCTGAACACGTCGGACACGGAACGGCCTCCCAGATGCGCGGCGAACAGGTAGTCGGCGAGCTGCTGGGCGGCGGTGCCGGGGAAGAAGTCGTCGCCGCCGGTCTGCGGCTGGCCCGACGCGTAACGCCAGCAGTCGGCGATGCGTTTCGCGTCGGCGATGGACTGCACCGAGGCGATCAGGTCCCACACCCACGGCGCGCTCTTCCGGTTCGGGTCCGCGATGCGTTCGGGGTCGAACGTCCATATCCGGCCGTTCGGATGGTCGAGCCTGCGGATCGGGGCGGTCACGTCGAGGATGTCGCCCTTGTTCGAGGTCGCAAGGCACGGGCCCGGAGCCGAGAGCACGGCCGGGATCGCGTAGCACAGGGACTTGCCGGAACGCGGGCCCGCCAGAACGATCGCCATGTCCTCCCAGCTGGTGTACATCGACGTGTTGTCCACGATGTTGAGCCCCAGCGGATAGCCCGGCGACATGCCCTTCCGGTAGCGGCCCGCTTCTATGAGCCTTGACGCCATGGTTTCGGCGCGTTTGCGCGTCACCTTCTCCACGGCCTCGCCGTGGCCCATCGCCGGCGCGTACACGTCCACGCGGGTGCGCGCCTTGGCACCGGTGGCCCATGGCACGGCCTTGCTGGCGATCAGCCACGCGGCCACGCCGCACACCACGGCCAGCACGACGAGCACGGCCACGGCCAGCGCCCACTGGCCCGCGGTCAGCGACCATTGGCCGGAGACCAGGTACAGGAGCGCGAAGATCTGGAAGGGACGCCCCGCATGGGAGCACACGAGGGCGAACGTCGTGAGGATCAGGAACACCGCGACGATGATCGCCAGTTCGATCTTGCGGCTGGGACGGACCGTGCCGCCCAGATCCTTCACTCGGTTGGATTGCAGTTTCGGATCGACGTCGGCCAAGATTCATTTCTCCTTTCAAGCATCGACGGCGGGACCGATGGAAGCGGTCCCGCCGTCGATGCGCCAGGGCTTGCGTCATGGCTAGCGGGCGTTGCCCGTCGTGAAATCGGATGGGGCGGAAAGGAAATCCGGTGCCGCAGGGTCCGCCGGAGCGGGAGCCGTGCCCGGTGTCGGATAGCCCGACAGCGGGTCGAAGGGCTCGCCGTTGAAAGTGCGGGGAACGCCGTCGCCAACGTATTCGCCGCGCGAGGCGTCAACCTGGTCCGTCCATGGATCCGTTCGCCCGGCATCGGCCACGGCACCGGCCTGTTCCTTGTTCTGGAGTCTGCGTTCGCGGGCGAGCTGGATGCGCCGGGACACGATGGAATCGATCTGCATGGAATCGCCGATCACGACCGGGCGCGCGTACGCCTTGCCGTCCTTCTGGCTGATGAAGGCGTCGGGATCGCCCATGCGGCCGGTCGCCACCACGGCGTCGCCCTGGCGGAAATCCATGCCGTGCAGGAGCTCGGCGGCCCGGCCCCAGAATTTCACGGTGGTTCTCACCGGGCCGAGCGGATTGTCCGTATAGCTGCCGTCCTTCTGACGGACTCGCGGGCGGTCCTCATACACGGTGGCGCGCAGGTACGCCGAGCTCGTGGTGCCGTCCGCATCGGCTTTCGCCGGCCAGTAATCGGGGTTCGCGGCGAGGAGACCGCGAACCACTTGCATTGACTGTGGCATGATGATGATCCTTTCATTCGGGGAATACCAGCGCCTTCAATGGCGGCGGCGACTCCCATCATCCGGCCGGACCGGTGGCCTCGCGGGGCACGGCGTCTACGCCACCCGTCAGCGGCCCAGATGCCCGCCGTTCTCCCACACGTTCGTCGCCTCCATGGCGGGATCGGCTTCCGGCAGACGGTCGAGCACGCTTGACGCGAACCGGTCCGAGGCGTCGTAGCCGATGGCCTGTTCGGCGAGTTCCCGCGCCTGCTCGCCGTCGCCCATGGCGAGGCTGAGCATGGCCTTCAGGCCGATGATCCGGTAGCAGGCGTCCGTCGGCGCGTTCGCCTCCAACGGGCCGAGGATCCCCATCGCCATGCCGATGCGCGCCGGATCGGGCGTGGTGCCGTTGTCGATCAGCCGGGAAAACAGCAGGTCGGTGTTCACCATGCCGTCCGGCGTATTGATGCGTTCGCGCAATGCCGGAAGGGACAGGGGAACGTTCTCGGCCAGTATGTCGCTGGCGATCATCATGCATGTTGATTCGGGCGCGAACTGCATCGTCACGCCCAATACGGCGAGCCGGTTCGCATCGGACGACCATTCGCCTGTGGAGCGTTGTTCGGCCATGAGCTTCGACCAGTCGTAGGCTGCCGCGTTGCGCCAGGTGGTGCGCACATGTTCCGAGAATCCGTCGTAGGTCATGCCCGAGTCCAGATATTCGCGTGTGGCTGCGGTGATCAGCTCGTCCAACGGCGGTTCGTCCGTATCGGCGGCTGTGGCCTCGGCCTCCACGATGAACGGGATGCGGGGCCCTTCGGAGACCAGGCCGTCCGTTTCCTCCGGCTGCCCCCCGTTGATGCGGTCCGCTTCCATGCGGTCCACTTCGCCGGCGAACCATTCGGAGCCCGCGAAACAGGTGCCGTCCATCGAGGAGAGCACCGGCTGGAGAATGGATGCCAGCTCGTCGTACACGGCATCGGGATTCCCTAGGTCTTCGACGGTTTCCGTCATCTCGTTGTATTCGATGATGCGGTTCGCCAGCCGCACGGCACCGTCATCGGGTCGCACGTCGTCATACGATTCGCCCCAATGCTCGACCCATCCGATCATCGTCTCCCGTGTGATCCGCTCTTCGGCACCGGTGTTCTCCAAAGGCATGTTCGGCTCCTTGACAATCCTCGGCGGCAACCCGTTGTCCCCGCCATGATCCCGATCATCCGGCCGAAGCCATGGCATCACGGGGCATGGCGTCTACAGGGTCGCGCCCCTGTCCTGCGGGGAGCCGTATCCCCGAGCTGCCGGGTTTTCCTTGATGCGTACGTGGGCATGGCCTTTGTTCCTTTCACTGGTTTTCCGGCAGGAAGCCGGTGTTGTCGTATATTCTGAACGTTTCGACGGCGTGTGCGACCCGCGCCCTCGATTCGCCGTAGGTTGCCGAATCGACCGTCTCACGCCATACGGGTTCACGGGTTTCCGTGTTGCCGTATGGTTCGGCGGGGGTTATCGACATTTCGAGGTCCCATGAGGATGCGCCGTGCTCGGCGGGGCGGAAGTCGAGCGTGCTGCGGTTGCCCGTCAGCCGCAGCAGCCGGGATTGCTCGCCGAGCCGGTCGGAGAGTGATGCGGAGCGTGCCACGGTGCGGATCATGCGTTTCATGCCGGTGGCGAGGTGGTCTGTCATCGCGGGGTTCCCTTCTAGGCGTGCCATTTGAGGTTGGTGTCGTTGAACCCGCTTTTTTCGAGCGGGCACATCTCCACGTTGATGGGGATTCCGGGCAGTCCTCCCAATTTGATCAGGAAACGGCCCAGACCCTTGTGCGAGGCATCGGAGCCGAAGTTGACCGGGGTGGCCCAATCCTCCAGCATGTCCTCCTCGCGCCGGGATACGGGCAGTCCGCATTCGCCGCGCAGGTATCGGTCCACCTCGATGCGGCTCAAAGCGCCCAGCACCTTGATCTCGCTGCGTTCCACGAAGCCGCGCGCCTTGGTGTTCTGCGCCGGGGTCTCCATGCACATGAGGTCCTTGAACGTGTGCGTGATCATGATCTGGCCTACGCCCCACTGCCTGTTCAGACGGGTGAGCAGGTCGAGCTTTTCGACCATGAGGGGGCTGGCGCGCAAAGCGCGGTGCATCTCGTCCATGATGATCACGTGGTTGCGCCGGGGCTGCAATCCCTCCTCGGCGAGCACGTCGGCGGCGTTCTTCGCGGCGAACGCGCTCGTCCACGTGGTCGCCAGCACGGCGGCAACCACATCGTCGCCCGACTGGGCCAGGGCGCTGATGTCGAAGTCCACGGGCCTGGACAGGTCGATGCGCGCGGTGGTCTGGTCGCCGAACAGACGGCCGAACTTCGTCATGCGGTTCGAGAACCCGTGCAGGTCGGCCAGAAGGCCGCGAACCTGCGCCCTGTAGAGCTCGTCGTTTTCCGGGTCGTCCCAGACCGCCGCCGTGCGCACCTCGCCGGGCCCTTCCCTCAGCAGGTCTCGCAGGTCCGCGATGACGGGAGGCTGCGGATCGCCGCCATGCCGGTCGTGGAGCACGCGCACGGCGACGGAAAGGATGTCGGATTCGCGTGCGGTCACGCCCCTGGCACCGGCATCGGTGTCGTTCTCGCGGCCGGTGCGCATGATCGTCAAAAGCACCTCCATGAGCGCGGCGCGCGTGTCGTTGTAGTAGTCCGTGAGGTCCTTGCGCGCCTCGCCTTCCAGTCGTTGCAGCGCGTGGTGGAGGTCGCCGGGGTCCAGGGGGTTGACCACGCCGATGCCCGCTCCCAGCCGGATGACCTGGCCGCCGAGCATGTTGACCAGTGAGGCGTAGTCGGGCTTCAGGTCGCCGGGGATGATCGCGTTCATGCCCAGGGCGCTCAGTCCCAGCACCTCGCGGCGCACGAACGTGCTTTTGCCGATGGCCGGCAGGCCGAGAAGGAACATGCTCGGCTGTTTGATGATGCCGGCCTTGAACCAGCTGATCGGGTCGCAGCACACGCCGGCACCCGTCATCAGGCTTCGCCCGACCGGCACCCCTTCGGCCGGCAGGGCCATGTCGGTGCCGAACGGCCAGAATCCGCCGCACACCTGGTTCGACGTGCCGAAGAACTCGTCGATCGTGGGCATCAGGGCCGCGTAGCCGCCGCCGCGCGATCTTCTTCCACGCCACGGCACCGGGGGCACGGGCTCGTCCGGTTTGGCCTTCAACGGTGTGAGCAGCATTGATTCCATGCGAGTCACGGGGTCCGTGGCCGTGGCGCTCGGCATGGTTCCCTTCCGTTTCGACGGCTTCCATGGCATCGGCATCTCGTGTCCTCCGTTCAGGACAGGAGCCGGCCGAGGGGGCCGGCTGGAGTGTATGATCTGACGTTCAATCCAAGGGGCAGGCTTGCGGCGAATCCCGTGTCCTGTGCCCCGTAGCAGGGGCGCAGGTCGATCTTCGCGCCGCCTGCGGCCTGTTCCACGGCGCGTGACGCGGCTTCGAGCCGTTGGCTTTCCTGTTCGCCCCTGGACACGGTGACGGTGACGAGCATCCCGAAGAACACCATGACCGCGCCCTGGTTCGTTGCGACGGCCTGGCGGTTGGCCTTGCCGATCTGGCTCATGGACCTCACCGTGGCCCGTTTCTCCTGGCTGACCTGGTTCGCGGCCTTCTGCCTGTTCTGCTCGGCCATGAACATCGTCTTGTCGGGCGGCAGCATCCGGTAGAGCACGGTCACTCGCTTGCGGTCGCAGTCCGCCAACGGGGAAAGCAGCCGGGTGAGCGTGTCGGCGGTCACGTTGCTTTTCGGCGGATCCACCATCTCCCATGTGCGGCTCAAACCGGAATCATGCGCGTAATGGCTCCAGCCGGCCTCGTGCATGAGCGGTCCGCAATCCTCCCAGGCGATGTACGGCGGCTCGTCGGATTCCTCGACCGTCTCCTGAGCGGCCGGATCGTAGGCGACGCGGACCATGCGCGTGATCTCCTCCATGCCCAGGGCCCTCGCGGCACCGCCTCCCGCCTGCGCTATCTGCTCGCGGATCGAGGGCAGCAGCAGGCTTATGCGACGCGCGGCCTCCCCGGCCTCCAGGTATTTGCCGTCACGGTCGGCGTAGCGGAAAGTCAAGGTGAGCGTCACATCGTTGGAAGCGCCGCCGGCCGCGTACTGGTCCATGATCTGCGCCATGGCGCGCGCGGCCAGCTCGGGAGCGTCCCTGACGATGCGTCTGCTCAACGTGCGGCGGAACCTCACGCCGGAATCGGGTGCCGTGTCCACGGTCACGGCCAATTGGGTGACACCGGCCTCGGAGGCGAGCGATTCCATGAGCCCGGCCCACGAGGCCACGTACGAATCCTCCACGTCGTCGTCGGCGAGGCCCGCGCCCTGCGGCTGGCATGACAGGAGCAGCGAGTATTCGCCGGTGTGCGAATGCCGCACCAGGCAGAACTCGCCGCCCAGCCCGTCCAGGGCGGAGGTCAGGCCCACCCGTGAGAGGATGCCCGGAAGCATGGCCTCGCCGCCGTCGATCGGCGCGAGCAGGCCGGAACGATACAGGTTAGCGCCGGAACGCTGCGCGGCCATCCACGTGCGTTTCTCCACGGTGCGATCCACCATGTTGCGGTGCTCGCGGTCGCGGATCGCCAACACGAGGATGACGCCCATGCCGACCACGAGGATCGCGATGGCCGCGACCACGCTCGCCATGCTGACCAGCAGCGTGCAGGTCAGCACTCCCATGCCCGCTATCGTCAGCGGGATGCCGATGTTGCGGATGCCGCCCGGCATCGGCCTCATCCAATCGCCGTATGTCGTGTTCGACGCCATGGCTATCCGAATCTCCTTAACAAAACGTATGCGTCAGAATGTCTTGCCCTTGCGAGTGGTCGAGCGGTCGGCGCCGTCCGGGGCGCCCTCGCGGGCGAACCCGCCGGCGTCGCCGTTCGCCCCCTGCGGCCTGTTGCCGCCTGACGGGTCGGGTGATGCGCCATCGGGTGCCGGCGGAACCGGGCTCCCCGCACCATTGCCGTTCGCTCCCTGCGGCTTGCCGTCGCTGCCCTTGCGGTTCGCTCCCTGCGGCTTGTCGCCGGTGTTCTGCGGTTCGCCGCCCGTGGGATTGCCGTCCAGCGGCTTGGCTTGCTTGCCGCCGCCGTTCGCCCCCTGCGGCTTTCCGCCGTTTCGGCCGAGCCCGGAAAGCAGTCCGGCCAGGCCGCGACCGGCACCGGGTTTGGCACCGTCCGGCGACGCTTCGCCGCGTCCGTCGCCGCCGCCTTTCCTGCCGCCCTTGCCTCCTGCGGCCTTGCGCACGCCGGCACCGGCCAAAGCGACTCCCATGCCGAGTATGGAGGGCAGGATTCCGCCGCCGCCACCGCCGACCGAGGATTGCACTGCGGGCACGATCACGCGGATCATGGCGGGAAGGAGGATGATGACGCTCAGGGTGAGCATCAACGTTATGGCCTGGCTGTCGTCGCCGGGGCCGGCCGTGGCCATGATCGCCGAGCCGGTCGCCATGACCAGTGCGGCGACGGGCTTGTAGGCCAGGAACGCGGCCAGCCAGCCGATTGTCTTGGCGAAAGCCTGCTTGCCCGATTCCATCCAGCTCATCGCGGCCCACATGGGTGCCACGCCCACGAGGATCGGCAGCATCCCGGCGCGGAAGTAGGCGAATATCTTGCTGATCAGCCCGCAGATCCACATCACGACGGTGAGCACGATGGCGACGGGCGCGCCCAAGTTGAAGAACGAGCTCGCGGCCAGGCTTTTCGATTCCCATGCGTCGCTCATCATGCCGGACGCGGATCTGAGCACGGCGGCGGTCCACGTGTCGAACGTGGCCTGGAACGTGTTGACCAGTCCGGCAAGGCACACGGCGCTCAGGATCGCCCACATGAAGGCCTTGCCCAATGGGATAAGGTCGCGGCCCTCCTGTTGGGTGACGAGCTTCCAGCCGGCGGCGATCACGCCGCACACGGCCGCGATGATCAGGAACGGGTCAACCTGCATACGGATGTAGTCCGACAGGAAGAACGTGGTGCCGCCGCCCGGCGTCCAGGACGGCAGGCCCGGATTGCCGCCGGACGAGCGGGAGAAGAACGTGAGCGCGATGCTCGCGCACGAGGAGCCGAGCAGCACGCCGAGCAGTATCCAGCCGATGCGGTCGAGCAGACGGCCCTCGCCGCCCTGGCCGATGTTCCACACGATGCGCGCGCTCAGCACGATCAGGCTGATCGCGGCGGCAGCAATGAGCACGCCCTGCGCGATGCGCAGGTACCGGTTCACCGGTGTGAACCATGAATCGTAGTCCGGCGTGGCGTTCGCCTGCAACGTTGATACCGTGTCGTTCGCGGCGACCAGCGTGTTGCGGCTGGTGGACAGCCATTCGATCGTGGAATCCGACTGCACCTGGTACATGTTCCACAGGGTCTTCTCCAGCCAGGAGAGCTTGCGCTGCTTCTGGCACGAGGAATCCTTGTACTCCCATTTGCCCTCGTCGGGCGACTCCTCCTGGTACGTGTTCTCCAACGCATCGCATTGCAGGTTCGGTGCGGCCTGGAACTGGACGCGCGCATACTTCTTGAGCTCCTTGTCGGTCGGATTCGCGGACACCATTCCGGCACGCACCCAGCCGGCCCGGTACTTGTCGATGACCCATTGGATCTGGCTGGGGCCGATCAGGTCGCCGAGCCTGCCTTCGGGTATCTTCATCACGTAGGTGGTCTGGGTGTCGCTGATCTGCTTGTCTCCGAACGTGAGCTCCTTGCTGAACGATCCGAAGTCGGGTCCGCCGCAGGCGGCGAGGCCCATGAGGCAGGCGAGGGCGAGCAGCAGCGCGCACAGGCGCTGCCGTATGCGTCGAATCCCTTCCATGGCTTTTCTCAGCAGCTTGCGGTGACGGACAGGCCGAGTGCGGCGAGGATGGCGACAGCGCCCGCCCCGAGGAAGATGCCGATCACCCAGTTGACGAGCTTGTCGAACGTGTCGTCGCGGTCCGGCACGCCGTCGCCCTGCTGGCGCAGGATGTGCACGCCGATGCGCACCAGCGCGACCACGCCGATCACCAGGCTCAGCGCCTTCACCCAGCCCAGGGCGGTGGATACCGGCCCCGAGAATCCCGGAGGCAGGCACGGGGTCGGGTCGGAAAGGGCCTCGGCGAGGATCGCGTATGTTTCATGCAGCATTGGGTCGTTCCTTTCGTGTTAGGTTCATGCACCATCGTCAGCCGACATGGGCCGTGGCGCGGGGCATGGCGTCTACGTCCCTGACAAGCCGTGAGTACGCGGCCGGATAACGCCGGGGAAACCCGTCGAGCTCAAGCCCTTTGATATGGGGCAGCCGCCACACGCGGACGGCGGATGACAGTTGGATGCGCGCCGCCACCAAAGGCCGGGGCACGCGGGGCGCGGGGTCGGTGATGGCCGCGCCCAACAGGATCGATGCGCCGAACAGTCCGGCCGACTGGTCGGCGAGCAGCGCGCGCAACGATTCGAGGCCTCTCCCGGTTCCCATGGCGCACAGGATGACGCGCGACGGCATGGAGGGATCCGGGCTGACCGGCAGCGCGCGGCCGGCGTCGGCGAACCGTTCCGGATCCGAATGGCGGATCGTGGTGCATCCGGCACCGCCGTGCGCGCCCACCAGCCACACGCGGTCGGTGACGGGTGCCGTGAACGCCGGGATCAACGTGGTCAGTTGTGGCATGGTGTTGGTCCTTTCATAGGCTCGGGTCGGTGCCGGGCAGTTGCGAGGGGTCCGGGTTCGCGGGCACCGACCAGCCCGGAGACGCGGAACCGCCGGTCGAGCCGGCGGAACCGCCGGAGGAATGGTATCCGCCGCCCGTCGGGCCGGAACCCGAGCCCGAAACGGAGCCGGAGGGCATGTACGAGTACTGTTGCGGTGCCGGCGTGCTCCGCTTCTGCGCCTGCGCCGCAGCCGCTGCGGCCTCCTCCTGCGCTTTCCTTTCCTCGTCGGCCTTGTTCTTCGCGTCGATGGAGGCGGTCACCTTGTCCATGGCGTCGGTGATGGCCTCCTCGTCGCGCTTGTCGATTGAGGCGCGCAGCAGGGCGCGAGAATATTCGTCCTGCACCTTGCCTTCGGAGGAGGAATACAATCGTTCGCCCTGTTCGACCGTATGGGCCAGCCGTGAGGCGAACACCGCCTCCACCGCTTTCCTCACCCGTGCGAGCCGTTTGGCGTTCCGCTTCTCCGTGGATCGCAGCGTGCCCGTGGTGGCCTGCGCCGTTTCCGTGCCGCCTGCGCATGTGGGGATCCGTTCGCCTGCGGCGTATCGTTCGGACAGGTCGTTGAGGGTTTCCAGGGTTTCCGGGTCGGCGAGCTTGTCGGCCGTGACCGCTTTCGCCTGTGTGAGCCGGTCGCCGTCGAGATATCCGGCCAGCTTCCGTTCGGCTTTCATCGCCGCCGCGCGCGCGGCGGCGCAGTCCGCCGTCGCCTGTTCCAGCTCGCGCGCGGCCGTGGCGGATTCATGCGATTCCCACGCGGACATGCCGGCGACCGTGACGCAGGCCGCGAGCAGGATGCCGCCCGCGGTCGTGGCCATGCGCCTCCATTCGCGCACGGGCATGGCGGCATCCTGTTCGCCGACCGGCGTGAGGTCGATCGTGTCGGCGAGATCGGCCGGCTCCACGGCACCGCCGACGTGCTGCGGTCCCGATGCCGGAGCATCGGCCGGGATATCATTCCCCACCGGATTCGAGGCCGATGGCAGCGGGCCGATCTCCCACGGATCGACGGCCGTGTTCGCCCGGCCTTCGCTTCCGGCGTCGTCCACGCATCGCGCATCCGGCTCCGCTTCGGGTTCGGGTTCGGGTTCGGCCGGTGGCCGGCGTTCCGGTTCCGGTTCCTGTGCCGGTTCGATGGCGACGGCGGTGCCGGCGGCGATCATGGGGCCCATCTCCCATGGGTCCGTGCTGGAGGTGTTCATCGGTTCGGGAAGAGGCGCTGGCGGAGGCTCGGGCGGTCCGGCGCGGTGGCGGTCATGCCGTCGGCGGCGTCGGCCTGCCGTTCGCGCAGCTGCCGCTGTTCCATGACCCATGCGGGATGCTGGCCGTGCTCGTGCGCGTCCATGAGGCAGCGCGTGACCTCGCCTTCGGGCGAAACCGCCGCGAGCCGGCCCAGATGGCCGGCGAACGCGGCTTCGGGATCGCCCTGCATGAAGCTCATGTACGCGGCCGCCTCAAGCATGCCCTCCCTTCGCGCGGAATCCGGGATGCTGTTAGACAGCCGCCACAGCAGTGCGGGTATGTCCTGGTGGAACTCGCTGTTGGCTATCTCGCGCACGTTGTAGTCGGCCTGGTACCACGGTTTGACCTGGCCCGAGGCGAACAGGGGTATGGCGCGCGGATCATGCTCGGCGACCATGAGGAAACGGGCGCGCTCCAGGCCCGGCGATATCAGCTTCGCGCACACGGCGTCGCGCAGCCCCGTGTCGCCGGACAGCGATGCCAGCAGTCCCGCCGTGGCATGGTCCTTTTCCGCGTCCGCGCCGATGCGGTATTGTCCGGCGCGCAGCGAGTCGAGAAAATCGAATACGGCCAATGCGGTTTGCCTGTCAGCCATGTGCAACCTCCAGAGGAATGATGATGGTGCGAACAATGTCGGAGTCGATGATGCGTCGGGTCGCGGGCCGCTGCGGGGCGCACCGTCTACAGGCCCCATCGGGAGCACGGCTCCACGGGTCCACGGTTCCACGGGTTCACGGGCATGGGAAAGGCCCTCCGCCGGGAGAGGCTGGCGAAGGGCCTTTCCCATGCCCGGAACCCGTCGTCGTAACGTCTCCTTCGATCCTCACGCATACGAAAGAACCGCACCTCCGATCATCGAATCTGAATTTCTTCAGTCCAACAATCGGGGTGCGGTTCAGCTTCGGCCGAGAGGGAGGACGTCACCTTGCAGCCGGTGCAAAAGAAAAGGCCGGGCGGGGAATCCGCTCCCCTGCCCGGCCTTTCTACTGTCCTACCGTGGCCTTACTTCCTGTGCCGCGCGGTCTCGGTTTGGTTTCCGCGACGGCGGAACAGCATCAATCCCACTCCCAAGAGCGTGAGCGCGGCCAACGCCACGGTCGGCGTGGACACGCCGGTCTTGGCGAGTTGGCGAATCGTCGCCGGTGGGATGTATGAGTTGGTGAACTCGGGTCGGGTTCCGGTGGTTGTGACCATGCCGGGGGTCGTGGACGGACCGTCCCCGACGGCATCCCCCTTGGTCTTGTCAGTCGGTGTGGCGAGCATGGCGCTGGAATCCTTCGTCTTCCCGTCCGTCGGATCGTATTCGACTTTGGCGGTCAGATTGCCTTGCAGGTCGTCGCCCACGGTGACGGTCACGTGGTGTTCCGTCCTGTCGTAGGTGACGTTCTTCTCGCCGGTGTTCCTTTCCCGAATCACGTACCGGTGTTCGCCGCAATCGTCGATGCCGTTGTTGTCACGACTGTAGGTGAGCGGTTTGAACCGGATGTCACCGTCCTTGTCGTTCCGTTCGGTGTCGATGACCTTGCCGTCCTTGTCCACGAGTTCGAACTCGAATTCGTCGGCCTTCAGCCCGCGTCCGGTCAGGTTCTTCCTGGCCGCGAGTTCGACCACGACGTTCCCCGGACGGTACGTGTTGCGGAAGAGGATGCCTTCCTCGCCGCCCTCGCCGTTGGAGTAGGAGACGGCGGCGACGAGCCGATGGGTCTTCGCGTCCTCGGTGACGGTGACGGTGACGGTGTGGACGGTCCTGTCGTAGGTGACGCCGCCCAGATTGCCGTCCTGTTCGGTCACGGTGTACGTGTACACGCCGGCCCGGTCGAACGTGAGCTTGTCGAATTCGAGGGTTCCTTCCCCTTCGCGGACGTTCGTCGCCTTGTCGGATTGCGCGTCGCGTGGAACGCGGGCGAACCGTTTGGTCTGGAGGAGGTTGCCGTCGGAATCCTTCAATTCGGCGGCGAACTCGCCATCGTTCAAATCACGTCCGGCCAGGTGCTTGTCCGCCTTCACGGTCACGTCAACGGGTGTCGGCGTGTACGTGTTGTCGAATCGGACGTCCGTGGCCTGACGGTCGGCGGTGGCCGAGAGCATGCCTCCTTGGTCGGTGACGGTGACGGTCACATCGTATTCCTGAGTGGAGTAGCCGATGGTCTTGTCCGTTCCGGCGAGTTCCTTCACGTGATACGTGTATACGCCGGGCATGGTATAGACCATTTGTCCGAATGTGAAACCGCTTCCCTTGTTGGTGACGGTTACTGTTCCGTTTTGGCTTCCGGCTGGCATTGGCATGTCGTTCATGCTGATGGCGTTGCCGTCCGCGTCGTGTGCGGATACCGCGTTCAACTGGAACTTGAATTCACCGTCTTGTGGAACGCGGCTGGTTGCCGTATCCGTGTTGACGATGTTTTTCACGCCGCTGATAGAGTATCCGACGTTCTTCGGACTGTAATGGTTGGTGAACGTGATGTTCTTGCCGTTAGCGCCGGTGGTCGGGGTGACGGTCTTGGACACGACGGTCAGCTTGCCCGTATGGTTAACATCCTTGACCACGTAGGTGATGGTCGCAACCGTCCCGTCCTTGGTGACGCCCGGAACGGTCGTATCCTGTTCCGACATGGTGAACACGTAGGTGCCTACGAGCGGGAACGACAGTTGGTCGAATCGGATGTTGCCCTGCTGGTCGTTCCGTTTCGTCTGGTCGGCGTTCGACACGTTGGCGGGCGCGGACTGTTGTTGGAGCGTGAATGCGAAGTCTTCGCCCTTGAGCGTGTACTTGTTGCCCTTGGAGGAGGTCATCTTCTTCACTGCGGTCGGATTGTCCGTGGCGGGTTGGGCATGGTACGTGTTGGTGAATTCCGGAATGTTGGTTCCGTTATCATATTTCACGTCGGCCAACAGTTGGCCTTCGCCGTTGTCGGTGACGGTGACTGTCACATGATGTTTCGTAGCGTCATAGGTGATGCCGCCCTTGTCGCCGCGGACTTCGCTGAGCGTGTAGTCGTACACTCCCGTCTTCGTGTAGGAGATGGTGTCGAACAGGATGTTGCCTTGCTGGTCGTTGGTTTTCACCGTGCCGACCTGACCGCCTGTCTTGTCCTCGACGCATTTGAACTCGTATTGCCCGGCCTGCGGTTGGATGCCTGTATGGTCGGGGTCGTTGAGGGTCTTGTGCGCGCGGAATTGCACGCTGACCGGCTTCGCCTGATACGTGTTCGTGAACGTGGTCGGATGGGCCGCGTTCGTTCTGGTTTGGGCTTTCAACTGTCCGGTCAAATCGTCGGTGACGGTGATTTGCCACATTCCCATGTGGGAATCGTAGTTGACGCCGCCCGCCGACTGGCGGATTTCACGCACCGTATAGGTGAACGTCTTGGACTTGTTGCCTTTCAGCTGGCTGGCGGTGAACGTCAACGGCTGGAATCGGATGGTACCGTCCTCGGCGGCGTTCGCGGTCTGCACGGGCACGCCTACCGCCTGCTCGTTGTCGAACAGTTGGAATTGGAAGTCGGTGAGCTTCGCGTGACTGTTGTTGGCGTTGCCGAACGTCTTGTGGGCGGTGAGGGTGACGGTCGCGTCCTTCGGAGCATACGTGTTCGTGAACTGGATGGCGTCGGATTGCACGCCGTCACATGCCGCGTTGGCGGTGACGTGACGTTTGAACGTGGTCAAATCGTCCTGGACGGTGACGGTCAGAATCCAAGTGCGGCTGTCGTAGGCGACGCCCGCATTGTCTCCCTTGCGTTCCTTGACCTGATACCGGTAGACGCCATCCGTGGGGAACGCGTTGGAGTTGATCTGGAGCGTCTGCGTCCTGTTGTCGGCGAACGTGATGGACGCGGGCACCGCGTTCGCGGGCGCGCCGTCCAACGCGGTGATGTCCGCGACGTACCTGTCCCTGTCGGTCCAAGCGCCGTTCGGACGCCCGTCCAGCACCTTGACCGCCTTGAACGTGGCTGGAACGGCGGGTATGAGCGTGCCGCTCATGCCATGGTCCTCGTTCGGATCCTCGTACACGGCGGACGTCATCTCGTCCAACGCGGGGAACGGTTTCAGCGCGATGACGCCGGCGACCATGTTGCCGTGCGAATCGTTCTCTTGGTCGCTGTCGGAGTCGGTCGCCTCGGACGCGTCCTTCGAGTTCTTGACGGTGACGTTCTGCCCGTGCCAGGCGGTGCCGGTTTTCGGCGTGAACCGGAGTCTGAAACCGGTGCCCGCCGGGACGGCGGTCAGCTCGTAGCGTCCGTCCCGTCCGGTGACGGTGGTGCAGGGCCGTCCGTCCATGCTGGTCACGGTCCTGCCGTTCGCGTCCACCAGCGTGACGTTCACGTCGGGGAGGAGACGGTCAGAATCCTGTCGGATGCCGTCATGATCGAGGTCGAACCATGCGACGCCGTTGACCTTGCGTTCCACGACCTGCGTGACCGCGTCCACCTTGTTGTCGCCGTCCGCCCACCGGTTCACGTACGAGTCCGCCGCCTTGTTGCCCGTGGGTTTGAACGCGAGGCTGAAATCGTAGCGGGCGTTCGCGGGCAGCCTGTCCGACGTGAACGCCCAGGCGACGGGCCTGTCATGTCCGTCGGGGATGGTCACCCTGCCGGTCCTGCGGTCGAGTCTCGCCTCCGTCCACCGTTCGACCTGTTCGCGGGTTATCTTGGTCGCGTCGATGGCGCGCCATTTCGGGTCGGTCGTGAAGTAGACGTGCGCGTTGTCCAAGGACGCGCCGTTCCTGACGCCCAGATCCAGTCCGGTCATCACGTAGTCGCCGGAATACCTCGACGCGGACCCGTCCCCAAGGTAGGGCATGACGTCCACCGCATACGGATTGGTCTTCTCGTCCTTGGAGAAGTTGCCCAGCATGTTCCTGTATCCCAACGGGCGGTTGATGTCGTTCAGCAGCGGGTCGGCGCGGGTCGCCAACGAGGACGCGCGCGTGCGGGACACGCGAACCGTCATGTCGGCGGTCTGCGCCTTCGAGGATAACGGGGGGGCCATGTTGCGTTTCGACCGGATGACCGCATGGTTCGTGAACGAATCGTTGTTCCTCACGTCATGGTCGGGGTCGGACGCGTCCCCGATGGTGGTGGAATAGTGGATGACGGTCTGCGTGCCGGAGTCGGCGCGCGCCCCGTTCACCCTGATGGTCATGGTGGTGGTGCCGTCCTCGTTCACGGCGATCGTCGGCGTGACGGGCGTGCCGCCGGTGACCGTGCCCTTGTCGGGCGTATGCTGCGAGTATTGGCCGCCGACCGTCATGGAACCGTCCACGTAGGCGAGTCCTTTGGGCAGCGTGTCGGTGATGATGTAGTCGGTCGTGTATTGTCCGCCGTCCGTGGTCGTGGACGTGTCGGCGGTGGCGGTGAGCTTCCAGTCCACCGTACGCTGTTCCTTGTCCAAATCGTAGACGGTTTTAGTATTGCCTGCCTCGTTGGTCTGTTCGACCTGTTTGGCGATGTGCGGTGTTTCGCCGGCTATGTACAGGCTGTCGCCTTTCAGGGTGTCGGCGGTGTCGCCGCCCTGATAGGCGCCGTTGTCGTCGAACGTGGCGGGACGGTACGTGTCGCCGCTGTAGGTCAGGTCGGGTTTCACGCTGTTCGCGTATTCGGGCAGTCGGGTGGTGAGATTGTCGGACCATTGCTGCCATTGCGTGTTCGGCGCGTCCGCGTTCAGGTTCGCGGTCCGGGCGAGGCTGTTGCGCGTCCAGTAGGCGGTTTCGGCGACGATGGGTGTGACCGTGCCGATTCTCGCGGTGTCGAGGATGCGGGCGGGCAGGGCGACGATGGGTGTGAATGTTCGGTTGAAGCTCGTGCCGGTCGGGTCCACCGTGTTGTGGTCTTCGAACAGCATGCCGACGACTGTGCCATGCCGTTTCGCCTCGTTGAGGGTCGGATAGTAGTCGAGGCCGCTGATTTTCGTGTCGCGCTGCTCCTTGTAGTCCTTCCAGCCGGTGCCGTCTTTTTTGACGGCGTACCAGTAGGGGATTGCGTTCGACCGTTTGGCTGCCCTCATGCCCCACGTGAAAACGTTCATGGGGATGGTCGGCTGCGTGTCGGGATGGTCGTCCACCGGTTCGATGCTGTTCGGGTCGAGTTTGACTAGGCCCATGCCCATCACTTCGGCGTCGCCTTCGGAGTTGATGATGATGTTGTGGCCTATTTGGAGGCGTAGTTTCGACCCCTGTATGAGACTGTCGGACCCGTTGCTGTAGTCGGGTTGCGTCCAGTCGCAGCTCGTGCCCGCATCGTTCCATGAGCTGTCGTTGTTCCAGCACGTGTATCGGATGCGCGTACTGTACGTGCCCGGACTGCGGACGGTCATGGCCGAACCCGCATGGTCGTCATCGGTGGCGGCCTGGTTCGAATTGTCTTCCGCCGTGGCGAGACGGTCTCCGCTGACGCCGGTGGCCGTCAATCCCATGTCGTCCATGGTGATGTTGGCCGTCTGGTCCACGTTCCCGTAATATTGCGCGACGGTCCGGCCGTCACGGCTGGTGGGTGTGACGAACTGCAATACGTCCGTGTGGATGGCTCCGACCTGCATGGTGGAGCAGTCCGACGTCATGTAATCCGTGCTGCATTTATTATGTGTGCCGTTCAGTTTATTGTGGATGGGGAAGACGGACGTGTCGTACCCGTCGAACGAGACGGTCACGTCCGTGCCCTGCCCGCCGGTCGTGGTCGTGATTGTCGTGTTTCCACGCGCCACACGGTCGTTCCCGTCGGCACGGTCGGCCACGCCCGGAGCCCGATACCGTAGGTCGTTCATCCATGCGAACGTCCGCCCGTACTTCGAATCCATGTTGTCGATATGCCCGTAATCGTAGAGCAACGGCTGCCAACGGCGTTCCATCGGATGCTTCGTCCCGGTCTTCGTATCATCCGAATACTGGTTGGACAAGCGAAGCCTATAGGTGATCCTGCCGGACGGAGCCTCCAACCCCTTCAACCCCTTCGTCCGGTCGGGCCAACGCATTTCCGTGACGAGTGCGACGCCCAAACCCAAGCCGGTCACCTTGCCCTCCGTCCTGTTGGGCGCGTTCGCCGCACCCGAGGAGAAGTCGAACACGCCCCTGTCCACGTTGCCGTAGTTGACCATGCGCACGTTCAGGTTGAGTTTCGCGCTGACGGTCACATCCTTCGGCGTGTCCTCGGCCTGTTTGTGCGTGCCCGTGTTCGTCGGGTTCGAGGCGTCCCATGCGGGCCACGCCTTGACGGTCGGATGGAACCGGTAGCCGTGGGGCGCGCCCTTGACGGCGACCGACAGGCCGATGGAACCGGTGCCGGGGTTCACGGTCGGCGACTGGCTGGTCGGCTCCAACAGACGGTAGCAGGTGTACACCTGCGTGACGGTCCCGTCGATGGTTTCCGTGGTGAGTTTCGGCTCGTAGCCGGGCGTATGGTCCACCCAGCCCATCTTCTCCGCGTCGAACGTGACCTTGTCCTTCGGGTAGGGCAGTTCGAACCGGAAGCCGACGCGCGTGCGCCGGTAGTAGTCCATGGTCGAGTCGGGGGTGAGCGTGTACTCGTAGTCGTAGGTCACCGTATCGTAGGAGCGGACGATGTCGTTGGTTTCTTCCTTGTCGTCGCCGCGCTCGTTGTCCTTGTCGAACGGCGCGGTGCCAGTGATGCGGTCGATGAGCCTGAGCCTGCTCACGGCGGCGCTGTCCGTGTCGAGCATGTCGTGGACGGTCACGTCCGGCGCGGCCTGACCCGTATCCGCCTGCGGAGCGGATTGCGCGGGCGCACCGGTGCCGGATTGTTTGTCCGCCCCGGTTCCGGCCTCGTCGCCGGAACCGGTGTCGGGTTTCGTCGCGGCCTCGTCGCCGCCTGTGGTCGTCTTCACGTCGGGTTCGGCTTGGATTCGCGTGGACGTGCCCATGGTCGTATCGTCCGCATACGCGGCGGACACGGCCGACGCGCCTGAGCCGAACAGCGTCGCGGACGCGAGTATGAGCGCGGCGACCTTTCTCAGACCGGGTTTCATCGCTTTTCGGTTCCTTTCGAGGATGGCCGTGACAAGTGGAGGGAAGTATGGATACGGCTGTTCTAATGGTGTGGAGGATGGGTCCCAAGTACGGTTTGCAGGAGAGTTCCCGGGACCCGTCCCCCGGTTTTCGCCCTCCCCGGCTCACGCCGTCCGACCGTCTCCGGTCGGGCGACGGTGATTCGTCGGGGAGGACGAAGTCTGTGGTTCATTCGGGCATGTGAAGTCAACGGAGGGCGTTCCGGCCGTCATCGGACGACGAGGCCGGAACGCCTCGGGGTCACTTGCCCGCGTTCGCGGCCGTGTGGCGGCCGGAACCCTGTGCGCGGTGGCGCTTGCGGAACACGAGCAGGGAGCCGCCGGCGAGCAGCACCGCCAGGGCGCCGCCGGCAAGGCCGAGCACGGCCGTGCCGGTGTAGGCCAACGACTTGGCACGGTATCCGTTCCAGTCGTCGGTGTTGCTGGCGGCCTGGGTGTCGGCGCACAGCTGCTTGCCGTCGATCTCGGTCACGTCGCCGGTGGAATATTCCGGATCGGTGTCTTCGCCGCCGTCGGTCTTGTCGTTGAACGGGTCGCCGTTGGACGGCGCGCATTCCACGAGCGGGGTGCCGGTGACGATGGCGCGGTCCGTGTGGGTGTCGCCTTCCCTGACGCCCTTGAGCGTGCCGGTCACGCTGACCGACTCGCCCGGCTTGAGCACCAGGGTGTCCCAGTTGTCGGGGTAGGCGAGCGAATCCATGTCCACGTGCGCGTCGCCGACGATGGTGGAGTCGGCGAGGTCCAGGTCGCTTGCCTTGAACCATGCGCCGTCACCGGTGGCCGGGTCGGTCTTGGAGGTGTTCGTGATGATGAACGTGATGCCGATGCTGTCGGCGTCCATCTTCAGCGCCTGCTTCGGGTCGTCGCGGTCCGCCCGCTCCTGGCCTTCCTGCTTGAGGGTCGGGGTATCGACCTTCTCCAGGTGGATGCTCGGGGTCATGTCCGGGGTCTTGGTGACGACCTTGTTGGATTCGCGCGGCTGGCCGTTGATGGTCTCGGTCCACGTGTTGGGCACCTCGTCGGCCACGGCGATGCGCTTGCACTGGAGGTAGAGCACCCAGCCGGCCTCGTGCTCGTTGTCGGCGCTCACCAGGTCGAGGTAGGCCTGGGTCGCGTTGACCGTGACCTTGCCGTTGTCGTCGGCGTCCACGGCGAACAGGTTGCCGCCGAACTTCGAGGAGTCGAAGCCGCTGCCCGCGATCTTCTCGCCCCTGGCCGCGAGCACCTGGCCGTCCCTGTACAAATCACGCGAGGCGTAGACGGCCCAGTTGCCCAGGTACTGGTCGTACTCGGTGGTCAGCTGGTCCGTGCCGCCCCAGTCCGTGATGGTCTGGTAGGCGCGGTCCGGGGGCAGGATGCTGGAATCCAGTCGGTAGAGGAACGTGTGGTTCAGATACACGCTCTTGCCGGCGATGCTGTCGCCGCCGACCTGCACGGTCACGTCCTTCTTCGGGTTGATCTCCTTCAGCGGGTTGGTGACGGTGTTGGTCTTGTCGCGCTTGTCGTTCGTGACCTGCGTGGCGGTGTTCTCCACCGTGTGGCCGTCCTTGACCTTGGTGACGGTCATCGGCATGACCACCTGGTAGGTGTGGCCCAGCAGCGACTGGTCGATGCTCGGGTCCTTCAGTGGGTCGTAATCCTTGTCGGACTTCTCGCTGTACGCCTTCAGGTCGCCGGGCTGCGGGTCGCCCTTCACGGTCTCGCCGGTCGCGGGGATCTGGGTGTCCACGGTTTTGGCGAAGGCGTAGAGCACCCCGTCCTTGTCCTGGATGTTGAACTCGCCGGTGCGGTCCCTGCCGGTCTCGTCAAGGATCTCCACGTGCTTGGCGTCGAGGGTCAGGTACTCCTGGTCGTAGTCGTCCGTCATGCCCAAGCGCCATACCTTGTAGGCGGTGTCGGCGAGCCTGGAGGCGTCGATGTTGACGCGGTAGTACACCTTGTCGCCCAGCAGCGCGGTCTTGCCGTCGATGTTGATGGTCGGGTCCTTCTGCGTGTCCTGCTTGGAGGGCTTGATGACCGGCGGCTCGTTCTCGACCTTGTTGGACGGGGTGACGCCGTTGTTGACGGTCAGCGCGGCCTTGTTGCCGACGGTCTTGTCGGTCGGCGCGTCCTCGTTCACCTTGGCCTCGAAGCGCAGCAGCACGCGCGGGTTGGAGCCGGCCTTCCAGTTGGCGGCAACCCAGTCCCTGGCGAACGTGGCCTCGAACGAGTGGTTGGCTTCGTCCCACTGCACCTTGTAGGCGCTCTTCGGGATGATGCCGCCGGTTCCCAGGTCGGTGATCTCCAGGGTCTGCTTGTTCGCGGTGGTGTACTCGGAATAGGTGTCGCTCAGCTTGATGGCGGTCACCGAATATGCCTGGTCCGCAGGGATCTTCGGGTCCACGCGCACGGTGTATTCCACGGTCTGGCCGGGGAACACGGTCTTGGTGTCGATGCTGGACTGGTCGCCGCCCTGGGAGGATTCGGCGATGACCTGCTTGTGGATCGGGGGCACGGTCACGCAGATCTTCGGCGTGTTGGTGTCCACCGTGCTGCCGCCGACCGTCTGGCCGCCCTTGTTGTCGAGGTCGCCGCCCTTCGGGCCCGCGCACGTGTTGAGCTCGTCGCCCTCGGACTTGCCGTGGGATTCGAGCAGCTTCACGGTGTCGAAGTTCACGTCGAACGGGATCACGACGCTGATCTGCTTCGCGGTCTTCAGATCCTTCTGCGCGGCCTCGTAGGAGTCCTTCGCGCTGACCGTGACCTTGGTGCCCTCGGCGGTGATGTCGAACTGGTCGGTCACGTCCCTGCCGGTCTTGTTCAGGTCGTTGACGCTGGCGTTGGCCTCGTCGGTGGTGTCCTGCTCGTAGACCTTGATGTTGGAGGTGTCCTTCAGGTCGAGGATGCTATCGACGTTGGCGAAGTCGTCGGTCCACGCGATCTCGGGCACGCGGCCCAATCCGGTGGGCAGGGTGCCGGAGATGACCGCCGCCACCTCGTCGCCGAGACGGTAGTACTTGTCGTCGCCGCCCACCTTGTCGCTCTTGGTCGGATCGACGGTCAGCTGCCACTTGCCGTCAGCCTTCATGGCCCACGCCTTGTTGGGGTTGGGCGTCCACACGAACACCGGCGGCTCGTTGGTCGGTCGGGTCTCGTTGTTCCACTTCTCGTACGCCTTGTTGGTCAATTGGATCTTCTTGCCCTCGGTGGCACCCTTTTTGATGGTGCCCGTCAGGTAGAACCTGACCTTGCTCGCGCTGTTCCTGAACATCGTCTTCGCGATGTAGGCGGACTTCGCGGTGGCGGTCGCGGTCCCGGCCTTCCGGTCGATCGCGATGGTGAAGTTCGCGGTCTCGTCCTTGCCGTCAACGAACACCTTGCCGGACTTCCAGTCGATCCACTGGTTCGAACCGGTCAGATCATCGGTGATGGAATAGGATGCCAGCGGGTTGAGCAGGTGCGCGGGGATGCTGCCGTTGACGACCACGCCCACCTGGTCGCCCACGAGGAACGTCTTCTGATCGACGCCCTGCTGGTTGGTCCATTTCCTGTCCTCGGCCACGAGAGCGCCGGACTCGTCCAGCACCCACACCTTGTCCGGGCTCGGCGTGACCTTGCCCACGCTGTCGCTGTTGCCGGTCTGGCAGTCGGCCAGGCTGCCGGTGCCGTTGTCTCCGTTCCAGCACGCCACGGAACCGTCGTTGATCTTGTAGTCGCCGCCGGTGGGCTTGGCCGACTGTGGCACGTTCAGCGTGTAGAGGCCGGAATGCGGGGCGGTGGCGTGCGCCTTGACCACGCGCTTGCCATCGATGGAATCGTCGATGGAAATGTCCGCCGGCACGATGTTGCCGTTCGCGTCGGTCACGGTCACCTTGCTCACGTCGTCCTGCTCGGTGCCGCCGATCACCACGTCCCTGGTGTCGATCGTGTCGTAGATCCAGAACTTGCCGGAGGCGTTGGAATGCGCCTTGATGTGCGCCGTGTACAGCGAGCCGGACGCGATGGAGTCGTTGCCGTCCCGCACCGTGTCGCCGGCCCCGTTGGTCAGCCATTTCTCGGGCGGGGTGGTGGTCTTCTCGCCGGACTCCTTGCCGTCGTTCTCTCCCTTGTGGGAGACCGCTTCGGCCATGTCGCCCTGCTTCGCCACGTCAACGTCCCACCAGCGCTTGCCCGCAGGCCACGACTCCCACGAGGCGTCCATGTCCTTGAAGGACGCGCTCACTGTGGCGCTGCCCTTGTTGGATGCGGTGAACTGCTTCGCCACCGTCTTCTCGGTGCCGTCAATGCCACGCCAGTGCAGGGTCGCGGTGCCGTTCACGTTCTCGGTCTTCGACCCGTCGCTGGACAGGGTGATCACATCCGAGGCGTCCTTGGTGTCGCCCGCCTGGCCCGACATCTCCGCAGCCTGCGTGCTGATTCCCAGATGATATGAGGGCGGCGCGGGCTGGTACTTGTCGAGCACGATCACCACGATCGACGGCTTCGAGGAAGCCCCCACATTACGACGCATGATCGCATCCA
>ENA-OWYG01000408-OWYG01000408.1-human-gut-metagenome-genome-assembly--contig:-NODE-408-length-28318-cov-22.129993_pt1 | contig 28318 bp, 23 predicted proteins | sample MGYA00249747_ERZ652080 | MGnify/ENA primary metagenome ERZ652080 (study PRJEB26925, sample SAMN05827071) | human gut metagenome | biome: ENVO:2100002; feature: ENVO:00000062; material: ENVO:00002003...
GGAAGAAGGGCTTCAAGTTCTCCACCTACGCCACGTGGTGGATTCGTCAGGCCATTACCCGTGCTATGGCCGATCAGGCCCGTACCATTCGTGTGCCCGTGCACATGGTCGAAGTGATCAACAAGCTGAGCCGTGTGCAGCGCCAGATGCTGCAGGATCTGGGCCGTGAGCCTACGCCGGACGAGCTGGCCCGCGAGCTGGACATGCCGGTCGAAAAGGTGCAGGAAGTGCAGAAGTACGGCCGCGAGCCGATTTCCCTGCACACCCCGCTCGGCGAGGACGGCGATTCCGAGTTCGGCGATCTCATCGAGGATACCGATGCCATTGCTCCGTCCGATGCAGTGGCGTTCTCCCTGCTGCAGGAGCAGTTCAAGCAGGTGCTGGAAACCCTGTCTCCGCGTGAGGCCGGTGTGATCAAGATGCGTTACGGTTTGGAGGACGGCCAGCCGAAGACCTTGGACGATATTGGCCGTGTATATGGCGTGACCCGAGAGCGTATCCGCCAGATCGAATCCAAGACCATGTCCAAGTTGCGCCACCCGTCCCGTTCGCAGACCCTGCGCGACTTCCTGGATCAATGACGGTCGGCCCGCTTAGCAGGCCGACTGCGCGAGGAGTTTGACAGCCCACAGGGCTGTCAAACGACGGAGCCATCCGTTGAAGGCTCCCCTGAAGAGGGGAGCCAAATTATTAGAAAATAGGACTGTATGCCCAAAGAAGAATACGGCGCTAAGGATTTATCCGTCCTTGAGGGTCTGGACGCGGTACGCAAGCGTCCGGGTATGTACATCGGTACCACGGACTCGCAGGGTCTTATGCACTGCCTGTGGGAGATCATCGACAACTCCGTCGATGAGGCATTGGCCGGTTTTTGCAACAACATTGTCGTTACTCTGCACACTGATGGATCGGTGGAAGTCGCGGACAACGGCCGAGGCATTCCGGTCGATAAGGAACCGAAAACCGGGCTATCCGGCGTGGAAGTTGTCCTGACCAAGCTGCACGCGGGCGCCAAGTTCGGCAATTCGTCCTATAACGCGGTCGGTGGCCTGCACGGTGTGGGCTCTTCTGTGGTCAACGCATTGAGTTCCCGTCTTGATGTGGAAGTCGATCGTGACGGCAAAACCCATCACATGGCCTTCCATCAAGGGCATCCCGGCGTATACGCAGACGCTGATCCAGCCAACCCGTCTCCGGACTCGCCGTTCAAACGTACCCGTAAGAACAAGCCCACCGAGTTGGAAATCATCGGCAAGGTTTCGCCCAAGACCACCGGAACCCGCATTCGTTACTGGTACGATCCGGAAATATTCAATAAAACTGCTGAATTCTCATATGAGCAGCTCATCGACCGTGTGCGTCAGACCAGTTTCCTAGTGCCCGGTCTTAAAATCACCATCGTCGATGAGAACGTGCCGGAAGCCAACGGGGCCGATACGGTCGGCACTGAGCCCAACGAAGATGTCGCAGTCGTAGCCGAATCACTGAATGCGAACGAAACGACTAACGCAACCGAGTCATTCTCCGGCGAAGACTCCCCACTTGACGGATTCGCCGAGCTTTCGGACGATGCGTCTGTCGACGGCGATACCGAGGCTCCGGACGAGGAGGATTTCTCGCTGTCATCCGCCACTGAAGTGGTTGATGGCGCTTTTGGTGAACAGCCTGCCCATCCGCGTACGGTCGAATTCCTGCACACCGGTGGCGTCAAGGATTTCGTGGACTTCCTGTCCAAAGGCGAGCCCATCTCCGATATCTGGCGCATTCAGGGTGAGGGCACCTACAAGGAAGAGACCCAGGCCGTGGGCGAGGGCGGCGAACTGCATGCCCAGGAGATCGAACGCACTTGCGGCGTAGACATCGCCCTGCGTTGGGTGAATGGTTACGACACCACGATCATGAGTTTCGTGAACATCGTGGAGACGCCTGGCGGCGGTATGCACGTGGACGGCTTCATGAATGCTATCACCAAGCAGATTCGCAAGGCCGTGGAAGACAACGCCCGCAAGCTCAAGGTGAACCTCAAGGACTCCGCCATGAAGGTGGAGCGTGACGATATCCAGGCCGGGCTCGTGGCCGTGGTCACCGCACGTGTGGCAGAACCGCAGTTCCAGGGGCAGACCAAGGATGTGCTTGGTACCGCGCAGGTCAAGCCGATCGTCACCAGGCTCACCGACAAGCAGTTCGGCGAGATGATCACCGGTTCCAAGCGCGGCTACAAGGAGCAGTCCGCCCGCGTGCTGGAAAAGATCGTCGGCGAGATGCACGCGCGTATCCAGTCGCGCAAGGCCAAAGAGGTCACGCGCCGCAAGAACGCGCTCGAATCCGCTTCCATGCCGGCCAAGCTGTCCGACTGCCAGCCGGGCAACGACGACGTGGCCGAACTGTTCATCGTCGAAGGTGATTCCGCACTCGGTACCGCCAAGGCCGCCCGCAACGCCGGCTTTCAGGCGCTGCTGCCGATTCGAGGCAAGATCTTGAACGTGCAGAAGGCCTCGATCACACAGATGCTGTCCAATAAGGAATGCGCGGCCATCATCCAGGTGGTGGGCGCTGGTTCGGGCCAAAGCTTCGACATCGAACAGTCGCGTTATCACAAGATCATCATGATGACTGATGCTGATGTGGATGGCGCGCACATTCGTATTCTGCTGCTGACGTTGTTTTACCGGTATATGCGCCCGCTTATCGAACATGGTTACGTGTATGCGGCCGTGCCTCCGCTGCACCGTATCGCGCTGACCGGCTCGCATAAGGGCGAATACATCTACACGTATTCCGATGACGAATTGGCCGGCAAACTGGCCGACCTCGATAAGAAGCGCATCGGCTACAACGATGATATTCAGCGGTACAAGGGTCTCGGCGAAATGGATGCCGATCAGCTGGCAGACACCACCATGGATCCGCGCACGCGCATGCTGCGCCGCATTCGCATGGAAGACGCCGCCCAGGCTTCCGAGATCTTCAATCTGTTGATGGGTGATGAAGTGCCGCCTCGCAAACAGTTCATCGTGGATAACGCCGATGACTTCGACCGTTCCAAGATCGATACCTGATCGAAGACGTCGCTGATAATGACATCGTGCTTACCGAGAATTTCCGTAATTGGCGTTTGAGGTGAGCACGTTGTCATATGTTTTATGCGTGTTGCCCATGAGTTATTCGATAGACTGATGACATCGTTATCACAGCCAGTGTCGTCTATGGGATAGGAAGTGGGTTATGGCCAGTCTGCTGCTTGCCGTCATCTACGTGGCGTTTATCAGCTTGGGGTTGCCGGATTCCCTGCTGGGGTCGGCATGGCCCACCATGAGCCAAGATCTGAACGTGCCGGTATCTTGGGCGGGCGGCATTTCCGCGGTGATTTCCATGTTTACCATCGTCTCGGCGTTGCTCTCGGACCGTATGACGTTGAAATTCGGCGCGGGCAAAGTCACTGCAGTTTCCGTGGCGCTGACCGCAATGGCCTTGGCCGGCTTCTCCGTCGCCCCGAATTACTGGGTGTTGTTGCTGATTGCCATACCATACGGTCTTGGCGCAGGCGGCGTTGATGCGGCGTTGAACAACTACGTTGCCATTCATTACGAAAGCCGGCATATGAGCTGGTTGCACTGTATGTGGGGCGTCGGCGCATCGGTGGGGCCGTACATTATGGGCTATGCGCTTTCGCAAGGCCAAGGCTGGCCATGGGGCTATCGGTATATCGCCATCCTGCAAGTGATGCTGACCGTCATTTTGGTGTTCAGCCTGCCGTTGTGGAAGAAGCGTGGTATTGCCGCAGCCGGCGAATCATCCGGCGAAACCGCGCAGTCGGACGAAAACACTGATGGAGAGACGGTCGCCGAGCGTAAACCCCTCGGCGTTGCCGGTGTACTGGACATACGCGGCGCCAAAGAAATCCTCGTGATGTTCTTCTGCTACTGCGCCATCGAATCCACAGCTGGTCTATGGGCCTCCAGCTACATGGTGATGCACAGCGGCATCGATAAGATCACCGCCGCCAGCTGGGCCAGCCTATTCTATGTAGGCATTACTGTGGGCCGCGCGCTTTCCGGCTTCCTGACCATGCGATTCAAGGACCCGGTTATGATCCGCCTCGGCCAGGTACTGGTATTGGCCGGTATCCTCGTTATGTTTGTGCCGTTGCCGCATCATCTTGGTGTGGTTGCGGGGCTGATTATCGTAGGCCTCGGCTGTGCGCCCATATACCCATGCGTGATTCATTCGACTCCCGTCTACTTCGGCGAGGATAATTCCCAGGCCATTGTCGGCGTGCAGATGGCCTGTGCCTATGTGGGATCGCTGCTGATGCCGCCGCTATTCGGCGTCATCGCGCAGTATGTGACCATCAGCCTGTATCCATGGTATTTGCTGGTGCTGTTGGTGCTCATGGTGGCTATGCATGAGCGTCTGCGCAAGCTGCGCGGCTGACCGTGTGCACGTTTGGGCTCTCCGCCCACTATGCTTGTAGCCCATGGCGATAAGTGAAGAAGAACATGAACAGATGCCGGAGCCCGTACGGGAAGGACTGGAAGCGCTGAAGGATGCGCAGGGCTCGGTAATCGTAATTGGTTCGATGAATGCCGATTACACAGTGACGACTAAACGACTGCCCAAGCCGGGCGAGACCGTCCAGGGCGGTGCCATGAAGGTGATGCCCGGCGGCAAGGGTGCAAATCAGGCGTCCGCTGCAGCCCGTCTCGGCTTGAACGTCCAGCTGCTGGGTGCAGTGGGCGACGATGCCAATGCGGATTTCCTGCTGAGCAAACTGGACGAGGCCGGCGTTGACACCGCCGATATCCTGCATGTCGAAGGCCCCAGCGGCACCACGGTGATCACCGTCAGTGCCGAGGGGGAGAACACCATCGTCTATTCTCCGGGAGCCAATTCCAAGGCGGCTGCGGGCTATGTGCAGTCGCATCGATTGACCATCGCCGGTTGCTCGGTGCTGGGACTGTGCCTGGAAAGCCCGATTTCCACCGTGGTCGCCGCCGCTCAGACTGCGCATGACGCCGGTGTGACTGTGCTGCTCAACGACTCGCCGTTCATGGACGAGCTGCCCCATGAACTGGTGGAGGTTACCGATATCCTGCTGGTCAATCAGCATGAAGTGGCCCAGCTGTTGGGGCTGCCGGACGGCGATGTGGAGTCGCTCGACTGGTATGAAGTCGCCGAACGATTCACGGATTACGGCTTTGATCGCGCCATCGTGACGCTTGGTGCATCCGGTTCCGTGGTGATTGAAAACGGCCGTTGGCATCGTGTGTCTGCAGCGCAAGTCAAGGCGGTGGACACCACCGGTTGCGGCGACTCGTTCATGGGTACCGTGCTTGCGGGGCTTGCCGCCGGCTATACGCTGCTGCAGTCCGCGCAGATCGGCTCCTATGTTTCCGCCTATGCCGCCACGAAGATCGGCGCCCAAAGCGCCTACGGCACCGCCGACGAGGTCATCGCGTACTTCAGCTGAGACCCGATCGGTTCCCTCCGTGATAAGACTGATTCCTCACAAGGGGCGGTCATGATGTGATTCCCTTTGCCCCCTCTTTGACGAGGGGCTCCCGTGAAGCGGGTGAGGGAGAGATGCACAGGCCCCGCCTGCGAGCAATGGACTCCCAACCGGAATCTTCACGATGTTTCCCCGCATCGCTACAATCGAACATATGTGCGAAGGCTTGAGTCTGTTTTCTGAACCTACCAAAGCGTGGTTCGAACATGCCTTCGGTCAGCCGACCGAGGCACAGGCTCAGGCATGGCCGGCGATCCATTCCGGACGGAACGTATTGGTCATCGCTCCTACTGGCTCCGGTAAAACATTGGCCGCGTTTCTTTCCGCCATTGACCGGCTGATGACCGTGTCTCGTAAGCGGCGTGCGGGCGTGCGTGTGCTGTATGTTTCGCCATTGAAGGCGCTCGCAGTCGACGTGGCCAAAAACCTCGAACAGCCGTTGGAGGGTATCGCTGCGCAATGTGAGGCGCAGGGGCTGCCCGCGCCGAAAATCGCGGTTGCCAACCGGTCCGGCGACACCACTGCTCAGGAGCGTCGGCGCATCGCCTCCCATCCGCCGGACATCCTTGTCACCACGCCCGAATCGCTCTATCTGCTGCTCACTTCCAAGGCCGGGCGGATTCTCGGCACCGTCGACACGGTAATCGTCGATGAGATTCATGCGGTGGCCGGTACCAAGCGTGGTTCGCATCTGGCATTGAGCCTTGAACGGTTGGAAAACCTGGTCGCCGAATCGCGCAGACGCGACGCGATGGACCGCAATGACGGCGAATCCAAGGTTTCGGATGATTCCGGTAATGAACCTCTTCTGCAGCGTATCGGGCTGTCCGCCACCGTCAATCCGCCCGAGGAAGCCGCACGTTTTCTGACAGGCGGCAGACCGGTTACCATCGTGAATCCCGGCGGCAGGCCCGCGATGGATCTGCGTATGGTCGAACCACTGGAAAACATGCGCGATCTGCAATCCGTGAACGCCAAGCAGCGCGTCGGCGGCGTGGACTCCGAACGTCCGACTCCGCATATCAGCGGTGTTACGCCGGCCATGCAACGGTTGGCGGAGCGCAAGGGAATCGTGCAAACGGGCGATTCCGGTTTGTCTGCGGGTGGGAATGGCGTGCTGGTCGGCGGCGAAGCCGGTGCTGGTGGAGATGACGCCCTGTTGTCGGGCGAGCGTACGACAGGCGGCGCCTTTGACTCCGCTGTGCTGGTCGGTGCGGCCGGAGACCGGACTTCTGGCTCCATCTGGCCGGTTGTGGAACGCAGCGTGCTTGATGAGATTCTGGCACATCGCACCACGTTGGTGTTCGTCAATTCGCGTGGCGTGGCCGAGAAGCTCACTGCGCGGCTCAATGACCTTTATGCACAAACCCGGCATGAAGTCGATCCCGACTTGGTACGGGACATGGGGTCGCCCGAAGGCCGTGAGGGTTTCGCCTCGCATTATGATGCGGTGGTCGGTTCCACCACCATGCTGGTCGGCTCGCATGAAGGCGATGACATCATCGCCATGGCCCACCATGGTTCGGTCTCCAAAGAGCGACGAAAGATGATCGAGGAACGGCTCAAACGCGGCGAATTGCGTTGTGTGGTGGCCACCTCGAGCTTGGAACTGGGCATTGATATGGGTTCGGTCGATCTGGTGATTCAGATTGACACGCCTCTGTCTGTTTCCTCGGGTTTGCAGCGGGTGGGCCGTGCCGACCATCAGGTGGGCGGTGTCTCGCATGCGTTGTTCTATCCGTTGACCCGCCAGCAGATCGTTACCGGCGCCGCCAGTCTGGAGTCCATGATCGCCGGCGATATCGAGCCGCTTGCCGTATTGAAGAATCCGCTTGATGTACTTGCCCAGCAGACCGTGGCCGCCGCCGTGATGCATGACCTCAAAGCGGACGACTGGTATGTCACCGTGCGCCGGTCGGCACCGTTTGCCGATTTGCCGCGTGACATGTTCGACGCGGTGATCGGCATGATGTCCGGCGAATACAACACCGAGGAGTTCTCCGCCTTCCGGCCGCGACTGGTGTGGAATCGGGATAACGGTCTTATCTCGGCACGTCCCGGCTCGCAGAAAGTGGCGGTCACTTCAGGCGGTACGATTCCTGATCGAGGCCTGTACACCGTGGTATTGCCTGAGGTGGATGCCGGCAAAGGGCAGCGCCGTGTGGGCGAACTCGATGAGGAGATGGTCTATGAATCGCGTGTTGGCGATGTGATCACACTCGGCACCTCCACATGGCAGATTCAGGACATTACGCGCGACCGTGTGGTCGTCACCCCGGCGCCCGGACGAACCGCCCGACTGCCGTTCTGGCATGGTGAGGGAGCTGGACGTGACTACGGTTTCAGCCGCGCCATAGCCCGCTTTACCCGTGAAATCGCCGACGGATTGGTGATGGAGCAAGGTGGCTATTCTGGCTTCCCTCTCCGAGGGGAGCTGTCCGCGGAGCGGACTGAGGGGAGGAGCACTCCGACCTTCACCCACGCAATCCTCACCCGCCTCCACCAAGACGGTCTCGACTCTAACGCCATCGCCAACCTCGCCCGTCTACTTTCCGAACAACGGGCCGCCACCGGTGCGGTCCCCAGTGATCGGACCCTTATCGTGGAACGTACCCGAGATGAAGATGGTGGCTGGCGCATTGTGCTCTTAAGCCCGTTCGGCCGCCGCGTCCACGAACCCTGGTCCATGGCCATCAGTCGCAGACTCAGCCAACGCTATGGATTTGACGGTCAGGTATATGCCGCTGATGACGGCATCGTACTGCAGTTGCCGGAAGGCGACGGACACATTCTCGCGTGTGACCTATTCCTGTTCGACCCTGAAGATCTCAGGGCGGACGTGGAACGCCAAGTGGGCGAATCCGTGTTGTTCACCTCGAGATTCCGCGAATGCGCCGCACGCTCACTGTTCATGCCCCGCTCCGATCCTGGTCGTCGTGTGCCGCTCTGGCAACAGCGTCTTCGTGGCGCACAACTCCTGCAATCCGCACGCACGGTCAAAAACTTTCCGCTGCTTCTGGAGACCGCGCGCGAATGCCTGCAGGACGTCTACGACATGCCCGCACTGAACGAGGTGATGACCGGATTGCACTCCGGAACCATCGCCTTGAAGGACGTGGAAACCGAGTCGCCTTCGCCGTTCGCCGAGAATATCCTCTTCGGCTTCGTGGGCACGGTGATGTACCAATACGATCAGCCTCAGGCCGAGCGCAGCACACAACTGCTGTCCCTGGACTCGCAGATGCTTGAGCGATTGCTCGGCACCACCGACATGGCCAAGGTGCTCAATCCTGATGTGATCCGAGAAGTTGAGCAGGAGCTGGAGAAGCGGACTTTCTGGAACGAACTTGCCGCCGATGACGTGACCGGGCGAGTGACCCGTTACGCGAAAACCCATGGTCCGTTCACCGCAGATCAGATTATCGCCTACCTGCATCTTGACGCCGCAAGCGTCGTACATGCATTGGACGAGTTGGCCGCCAAAGGGGACCTTCTCCAAGGTCATTTCGTGGACTCCACTTCATGCTCCCGCTGGCGGGAGCTGGATGCGAAGCGGACTGAGGGTGGTCCATATCCGGAGAAGGGTCGCCCTCAGTCGACTCCGTCGACAGCTCCCGCCAGCGGGAGCGAACAGCAATGGCTTCATAAGGACGTGTTCCGTCGTATTCGTTCGCGGTCATTGGACAAGGCACGCAAGGCAGTGCGGCCAGTGGAACCGGAAGCCTTCCAAATGTTCCTTATCGACAGGCAGGGCATCGGTCCGGTCGGCGGTGAGCGATACGAGGGTACGGATGGGCTCATGCGTGTCATCGAGCAGCTGGAGGGTGTCGCGCTGCCGGCTGGTCTCTGGGAGACCGCGATATTCCCCGCTCGCGTGCGTGACTATCAACCGTCGATGCTGGACGAACTTCTTACCGGTGGCGATGTGGTGTGGGTGGGGTCCAAAGCCGGCGGCACCGGTGCCTTGGAGCCCGGAGAGATCGCCTTCCATCCCGCGGATTCGGTACTGCTTGGCGATACCGAGGCCTCGGAACTTTCGGCAGGTGCCGCATCCTCCGGACGGTTCGACTCCAAGCCGGATGCATCGGCTGATGGCGATAGCGAGACCATGCCTGAATCGATAATGACGGCGTTGACTTCGGGCGGCGCATTTCATGCCCGTCAGCTGGCAGATGCCGCCAAGCGCGTCTGGAATGAGACCTCCGAGCCGGACTTCAACCCAGATACCGGCGAGATTATCCCGCAGGAGTGGAGCGAACGGCAATTCAAGGACGCCTTGTGGAGTCTGGTGTGGCAAGGCAGAATCAGCAATTCCAGTTTTGCACCTGTGCGTGCGCTGACTGCGGGAACTGGTGGCTCTCGCAAGGCTTCGACCTCGCGTCGACGCGGTCGCGTGACACCAATTCGTCGTGCCTCTGCGGATATGACGTTGGGCGGCCTATGGTCGGCTGTTCCCGGTATGGGGGAGGACGAGTCGACGGAGCGTGCGCTCGCATTAGTCGAAGCATTGTTGGACCGCTACGGCGTGATCGCACAGCCGCTGATCGACAAGGAAGATATCCCGGGTGGTTATTCGGCCGTCTATCCGGTATTGAAACGCATGGAGGAACATGGACGACTGGTGCGTGGCATGTTCATACATGGCTTTGGCGCGGCGCAATTCGCCGAAAGCGACACGGTGGATGCGCTGAGACATCCGTCGGCGCATCGCAGCCAATCCGTGGTGGCCGTGAGCGTACTTGATCCCGCGAACCTCAGTGGTTCGGCAATCGGTTGGCCTGATGTGCCAGTAAGTGCAGGCAGGCCTGTACGCCGTGCCGGAGCTGTAGTCGTACTTGGGTCGCAAGGTGCGTTGCTCTATGCAGCCGCCAAAGCCAAGCATTTGACCGCATTCCAGCGATCTGCCGATGTCGGTGTCGTTTCCGCTGGGTCGATTGAAACTGGTGCAGCGTCTAATGGGCTGACTGAGGGTGGTGTCTCTTCTACCGAGTCAGCTTTTGAGACTTCCCCTGATTTCGGCATGACGAATGATGAACAGTTACGCAAGGCGGCCACAGAACTCGCATATGCCCTCAAACGCAGCGGCAATGGCACCGTAACTTTCAGCGATATGAATGGCGAGCCTCTCAATGCCCGACATCCCTTCGCCCGCATTCTTCATCAGGCCGGATTCATCCCCGTGCCACAAGGTATGCGGTTGTACTGAGACATCATGTGGTCGCATTGAGGCATGCGGCTGTACTGGATGGATGCATGCGGTCTACTACGCCGCATTGTCGTGGGAATTATGGCATCGTGCATTATTTTGTCGAGGATTGTATCTTTCCATGGCTGGCTCAGCGGGGCGACATTGCGATGGCGGTCTGGGTGTCACTTCGCCAAAAAGCCTTAGTGGGGTGGCATCGTGATAGCGGTTTTGGGATTGTCCCTGTTGGGATGACTTCAGCGGGGCAATGCCATGATGGCGGTCTTGGAATCGTCTTGTTGGTATGGCTTTAGTGGGGTTGCACCGTGATGGCGGTCTTGGAATTGCTTTGCTGAGATGAGTGAGCGAGGCAGAATGTTGATAGCTCTCTTGCCGTTGCCTTGCTTAGATGTCGTCAGTAGGGCAATTTCGTGATTCCAGCCTTATCAGGGCCTCGATAAGGTATCTGGAACGGGGCAATAGTACGACTGCCATCTTGGTGTTGCCTCGTTTGGATTTCCCATGAGGGGAATTTCGTGGTTGGGATATCCGATTCGCCTCGATGAAGTGAGCTTAGCAGGGCAAAACTGCGATACCTCTCTGTTCCGCTCTATTGAAATGATCGCAAATGAATCGAGATCGGCACCGGGTGGTGGACTTCGGTCGGATGCGATCAACAAAAGATGATGGATTTCGTCCAGTCACGAATTGCGAATTAGTTGCAGGGGAAAGACGATAACGAATGCATCCGGGCGTGAGCGATTTGAGAAAAACCGACACTGCCATATTGCAAAAACGGTATGAGATATTGTCTTCGTCGGATAACCAGACGGGACCAAAGGAAGCTGGAACCACATTACCTGTTCGGGTTTCTGGAATAGTGCATCATTGCATATCGTCGATATTATGAAGCATCACAAAGCAGTGGAAACATTATTGGAAGTGTCGCAACAGGAGCGTCGTTGTGCATTCGGCAGAACCAAAGCAGAGCGAAGCGCATTGGAAAGACGGGCTTCTGCACAGGAGCTTGAACGGGTATTCCCCGGCCTGTTTGTGAAACCTGACTTTTGGAAGTCGCTGAACCCTGCCGAGAAGTCCGCTCATATTGCGCGCACATTGGGACTCCGCCATGGTCACTGGGTGTTTGCCGGTCTGACCGCCGCAAATCTTCACGGGTTCGAACATCAATGGTTACTGCATGACGGCACAATAACCATTGCCACACATACTCAGGGAAGTGATACCGGTAACGGACGAATACGGCGATTGTTCATACCGAAAAGCCAGCAGACGGATATACGGCATATTGATGGTGTTGCCGTGACCAGTGAAGCACGAACAGTGGTGGATTGCGCGCTGACTCTTGAATTCCGCTATGCACTGCCCATTGTCGACTCGGCATTGCGTCGGGGCGTTGCTATTAACGACATCATCGGCATATGCGCCAGTATGCAACGCGATTGCACTGCGGCGCTGCGGTTGTTGCATTATGCTGATCCTACCAGTGAAAATGGCGGCGAATCATTGACACGTGGCACCATCCTCGAAGGCGGATACAAGATTCCCGAATTACAGCAGACCATTATCGACCCCCAAACCGGCATGGCATATCGTGTTGATTTTCTGTGGCGGCTTGAAGATGGTCGCATGATCGTGGGCGAATATGATGGAACCCGCAAATACGTCGACCCAGAAATGACGGATAACAAAGGTGTGAGAGAAGTCGTTGCTGACGAGCGCATTCGCGAAGAAGGTCTGAAGCGAGGCGGAGTCAGTGCCATCGTGCGTTTCGGATTCGACGAAGTGATGAAGCGTACCCCACTCTTGCATAAACTCCGTATGGCAGGCATACCATTGCGCTCATAATGAGAAAACGCAGTATCTGTCAGAATCATTGCGGCAGAACGATCCAGTGCGATTGATGAGACGCTGATACACTCATATTCATGAGAATGAGCGGCTCAGGATTTGATTCCACGGAATCGACTTATTATCTGGCCTCCCCGAACAATGAGGTAAAGGATACATTCCTGTATCCTTTGATTGCCGGCTCTCTGTCATATCTTCCTGGCTATTCGCTTCGTCACCGATCAATGGATAATTTCATGCTTGCCTACATCAGGGAAGGCGAATTGAATATCAAAGTCGCCGGTAGGCTGTTCACCGTCCATGGCCCGAGCAAGTGGGGGAACGACTGGGCATCAACGTCGTCAACTGCGGATATTGCGGTGCCAGCACTGTCGACTATCAGACATATGGACCGTGGCAGCTCGGATGAGGGGAATCATAGAAGAGTCTATTGCGCTTCAGCCGAGATTGGACGTTACTATTCTTTCCGTCCCGGAATTCGCGCTCGAGCAGCCAATCATGACTCGTTTCAACATGAGGACTCTTATGGAATTGAACCACGCGGTCGAGCAACTAAACGAACGCTACCAACGGATGTGCCAGGACAAAGGCTGGAGATTCCTCGATTATGCGTCGAATTTCAATCAGCGAAGGGTACTGTACGGTAACACCATTCATCCAAATCAGCGGGGATACGATGTCATCGCCGGCCTGATTGCGGAACGTATGGGTCGTGTGATTCGGCCGTAATAAACCGGGTTGTCACTTACTGCGTTGAATTTGGAAAAGTTATGAGGCGGAACCAGAAACGGTGGACCCGCCTCATTGTGAGCATTCCTATGCGATAAACGCGATGGGGGATGCGAGGTCCACGCCGGAACCGTCGCGGCGCATGTCGGGTTTGGGAAGCTCGACCGGGGAGCCGGCGGATGTGGAGGCGTGCAGCGGATAGGGGCCCACCCAGGCGAGAATCAGCGTGTTCTGGCCCTTGAGGAAGCGCTGGGAACGCACGCCACCGGTGGCACGACCCTTGGTGGGATACATCTCCAGCGGAGTCACCTTGGCGGCGCCGTTTTCGGTACCGGGCAGAGCATCCTCATCCCCGGCCACGGTGAGCACCACCGCGCCCGCACCCGAAGTCAGACCGTTCTCGCCTTCCTCGTAGGTCCAAGCCACCTTGCCGGCGGGCACCACATTGAAGGCCATCACATGAGCACCCTCGGCGAGCTTGATGCCGGCCATGCCGCCGGCCGTGCGGCCCTGCGGGCGCACGTTCTTCGCATCGAAGGTGAGTAGCGAGGAATCAGAGGAAACGAACACCAGACGGTCGTCATCCTCAGCCACGGCGGCGAACACCACTTCGTCCCCGTCCTTCACGTCGATGACCGGCCAGGAATCCATGGTGGTAGGAGCTTCTCGGTTCCAACGCTTGACCACACCGTTGCGGGTGCCGATGGCCAGCGACGGCAGCGGCTTGGCCTCCGCCGTGGTTTCGCCGTCGCCGCCGTTTTCGCCGTTATCGGCCGACTGCTCCATGGCGATTGCGGTCACCACTCGTTCCCCGCGTACGGGGTCGGTGGATTCGGTCATGCTGATCAGGTCGTCGGCCTGGACTCCGCCCTGTAGAGAAAGCGTGGCGGACGCCGGCAAGGCCGGCAGATCGACCACATGTGCCAGCACCAGGCGTCCGGCCGAGGTGACCAGACCATAGGTGGCGCGGGTGGAAGTCCGGAAAATCGTGGTGATTTGATCATCGTGCAGACGTTCGTCGGACGCGGAACGTGAGTTGAACACATCCATGGCGCTCGGCGTGGTACGGGCGATCAGGCCCGTAGCGCTCATCATCACCACGCACGGCTCGTCCTCGATCTTCAGGGCTCCGGTCAAAGCGGACTGTTCGCCGGTCTTCTTGGCGGCCGCAGCGGCGGCAGCCACATCGGCCTCGGCGGAGGAAATGGTGGTGGCGGACTTCACAGCCTCCAGCGCGGATTTCGAAATTCCGGAAGTGCCGGAACCCTGTGCCACGACCGGCGTCAACGTGCCGTCGGGATCGGCGTCCAACAGCACGGTGCGACGCGGCGATCCCCACTTGTCGACGGCCTCATCCATTTCGCTGGTGACCACATGGTCGAGCGCTTCGGCGGAGGCCAGAATGCGGGTGAGCTCCTCGATGCGCTTCTTCAAATCGTCACGCTCGGCCTCAAGTTCGATGCGGTTCATCTTGGTCAGTCGGCGCAGACGCAGATCCAGAATGTACTGGGCCTGGACCTCGTCTAGATCGAATACGGCCATCAAACGGGTCTTCGCGGCATCCGCATCATCCGAAGTGCGGATCACCTGGATTACCTCGTCGATGTCCAGCATGGCCAGGAGTAGTCCCTCGACCAGGTGCAGGCGTTCCAGGGCTTTCTTCTTGCGGTATTCGCTACGGCGGCGAATCACCACGCGACGGTGATCAACCCATACCTGCAGCATCTCTTTCAAGCCCATCGTGTGCGGACGGCCGTCCACCAACGCCACGTTATTCATGGCGAAGTTGTCCTGCAACGGCGTGTGCTTGAACAGCTGGACGAGCACCGCATGCGGATCGAAACCGGTCTTGATCTCGATGACGATACGTGTGCCGTTATGACGATCGGTCAGGTCGAACGCGCCGGAGATACCCTCCAGCTTGCGGTTCTTCACACCGTCGGAAATACGCTCGATCACCTTTTCCGGACCTACCATGTACGGCAGCTCGGTGACCACGATGGCCTGCTTGCGGGCCGTGACATGCTCGATATGGGTGGCGGCGCGCGTGGTGAGCGTGCCTCGGCCGGTGGCGTAGGCCTCGCGAATGCCGTCGCGGCCGATGATCGTACCTCCGGTGGGCCAGTCGGGGCCCGGAACATAGCGCATCAGCTGTTCAAGCGTGGCATCCGGGTGAGCCATGAGGAACTTTGCAGCATTCACCACTTCGCCGAGATTATGCGTGGCCAGATTGGTGGCCATGCCTACGGCGATGCCCGAACCGCCGTTGACCAGCAGGTTCGGAATTGCGGCCGGCAATACGGTCGGCTCTTTGAGCTTGTTGTCGTAGTTCGGCGTGAAGTCAACGGTGTCTTCGTCGATATCCGCGTTCATGCCGAGAGCTGCCGGGCCGAGTCGAGCCTCGGTATAACGGGAGGCTGCCGGGCCGTCGTCCAAGGAACCGAAGTTACCGTGGCCGTCCACCAGCGGCAAACGCATCGCGAATGGCTGGGCCAAACGCACCATGGCCTCGTAGATTGCGGAATCACCGTGCGGGTGGAGCTTGCCCATCACCTCGCCCACCACGCGGGCGGACTTCATGTACGGGCGGTCGGGGGTCAGGTTCATCTCGCCCATCTGGTAGACGATGCGGCGCTGCACCGGCTTCAGGCCGTCGCGCGCATCGGGCAGGGCTCGCGCGTAGATCACCGAATACGCATATTCGAGGAAGGACTTGCTCATCTCCTCGTTCAGCGGCGTCTCGACGATATGCTCCTTGACCGTACGCGGATCATAGGTTTGCGCGGACGGTTTGCGGTGTGATGCCATGAAACTCCCTTTCGAACTCGCCCTATATTAGCGTCAGGTCGCGAAACGGCGCGCAGCGAATGGTTCTCAATAGGAAAAGTGTGAGTGCTCGGCCAGTCCAATCGCACATAAGACGACGAAAAATGGCGGAACTTCAGCACAATGACCTATGTGCGATTGATTGATATTGTGCGTTTGGCTCACACTTTTGCAATGGGGCACGGTTTTCTGTGAGCCTTATAATGAGCAATTATGAGTGTTGAGACGCCGGATATGGACGAATTGCTGCGGTTGGTGCCCACAGTGACTTATGGGGACACAGCTGCGGGCCGTGGGGGAGCGCTGCACCTTTCCGCCGTATTGCCGGCTCTTTCCGCCGCCATTGGTCATCCGATCTCGACCAAGGTCCACACCGATCCTCAAGCCTGCAAAAAAGCCCTCGGACTGCCTGACGCCACATCGGCCATCGTGGTGCTCGTGGACGGACTTGGCTACTGGAATCTCGCCATGCGCCTCGGCCATGCACCCTACCTGCGCTCGCTGATGAACGAGAGCGCCAACCAGCGTCCCATCGCGACCTGCGCACCCAGCACCACCGTGGCCGCCATGGCCACGTTCGGCACCGGCACCTGCCCGGGATTGACCGGTATGGCCGGATACACGCAGCTGGAGCCGAACAACCACAAGCTCATCCAACTCATCCAATTCAAGGATGCACTGGCGCCCAAACCCGTCAATCCAAGAATCACCACCCCTCCCATGGTCGATCCTCATGATTTGCAACGTGAACAGACCGTGTTCGAGAAGCTTCGCCGTCAGGAGGTGCGCGTCACCAGTTCCGGACTGCCCAAATTTGCCGGCTCTCCACTGACCGAGGCGGCCTTGCGCGGCACTGATTATCAGGCCAATGTCACCCCGCGTGATCGCGTGCTCGCCGCAGCACGCGCCGCCAGGAGGCCCGGCCTGACCTATCTGTATATCCGTGACGCGGACAAGGTGGGGCACAATTACGGCTGGGATTCCGAGCATTGGGTGGCGGCTTTCGAACACATCGACGCACAGCTTGCATTATTGAAACGTAGCGCGTCAGCCGGCACCTTGATCGTCATCATCGCCGACCATGGCATGGTGCAGACCGACATGGATCAGCGGCTCGACATCGCGACGGAGCCTTCGCTGATCCATGGCGTGGAACTGGTGGGGGGAGAGCCGCGCTCTCTGATGCTGTACGCCGAACCCGGCGAATCACCGGACGCCATAGCCGATCGCTGGCGTGACCGCTTGGGGGACGCGGCGTTGGTGCGTACCAAGGAACAGGCATGTGCCGATGGGCTGTTCGGCCCTGTATCGGAACGTATTCGGCCGATCCTCGGCGACGTGATGGTACAGGCTGCCGGCGCGGCCACATTCGTGGATTCGCGTACTCAGGGGGATAAGGCCACCCATTTGCCTAGCGTGCATGGGTCGCAGACGATGATGGAGATGGATATTCCCTGTTTGATTGACGTCGCCTGACCGATATCGTCTGACCGATATCGACATGGCATAGTCATATGATTCCGGGGAAAAGAGTCGTATCGTCAGGCGGCTATATCCGGCTATGCCAGATATAGCGAATAATCAGTCGCCGAACAGAATCTCATCCCAGCTGGGCACCGCCGAGCGTCCCGACTTCCTTCTGGACGGCTTCGCAGCGGGTTCCGCCGGAGCTGCTTTGGCGGGTGCTGCGGTCTGTTCCTTTTTTGCGGCTTTGCCGGTTTCCACTGGCGCCGCACCGGAATCGGAGGTGACTTCGTCATGGACCGGGGCATCGGATTGGGCAGCCGGAATCCGGCCGTCATCGGGCGGCGTCTGCGTACTCGCGGCACCGGTCGAAACCGGTGCGGAAAGCTTGACCGGCGGCATGGACCCGGAGGCGGAGAGATCGATCGGAGGCATCGAGCCGGTGGAGGTCACCGGATTCGAGGACGCCGGACGGGTCTGCGGAGCAGACGGCTTTGGCGCGGCCCATGCAGACACGGCACGCTCGATACGCGCCGAACGGACGGAATCGCCCGGCAGCGCAGGTTCCGGCGAAGCCTTTGCGCCGCCTGCGTTCTCGGTCCTCGGATTCTGCTCGCCGAGCAGCTTGCGTGCAGCATTGTTCAGGCAGACCACGGAATTGTCGTGCATGTTCCAGGTCCATTCGGCGTGGATCTCACGTCCGGCGGAAGTGAAAATCGCCACGATATGCCATGGTTCCAGCCCACGGCGGGTGGATTTCCAGGTCACCGACTCCATGCCGATGGACGCCGCCGCCAAAGTGCGTTCGACCAGCTCATTGATGGTGCGCACCTTGCTGTCCTTCGGAGCGGGCACCGTCAGGAACTGTTCGATCGCATACTGTTTTTCGGTTTCCACCGCGGCGGAGAAACGCCGTACCAGCGTTGTGCTCAGTCCGTAGCGTTCCGCCACGCGGGACGGGTCGGCGCCCGCACGAATCAGCGACTGGATCTGCGAGATGGGAAGTGTGGACTGCTCATGGGGCTGTTCCGGCTGCTGCTGTTCGCTGCGAATCTGCTTGGCCTCGAGAATCGCCCGTTCGAGCGTGTCGTCCAAGCTGACGGCGAACTGACGGCCTCCCAAGGAGAATACGAGGTCCCCCGTTTCGCTTACGCGCTCGAAACGGGCCTTCTCGAGCCGATCCTTAGGCATATGCACACCACTTTCCGTCGCAAAGACATTACTTATTCCCAGTATGCCCCACGTGTCGAACTTTACAAGTATTTCAAATCATGTATCCTATGGGCGAGTACAACGCGGCGAAACCGCGCGAACGCCAACGGTAGACGACGAAAGGACCATAATGGCTCAGGATTATGATTCCCCCCGTAACAAGGACGAGGACGAGGAATCGCTGCAGGCTCTGGGAAAGTCCGCGCAGAATACCTCGAGCGACATCGACGATGATGAGAACGCCATTGCCGAGGATTACGAACTGCCGGGTGCCGATCTGAGCAACGAGGACTCTTCGGTGACCGTTATCCCCATGCAGGGTGACGAGTTCATCTGCTCCCAGTGCTTCCTGGTCAAGCACCGCAGCCAGCTCGCCTACACCGACGAGGATGGCCAGCCGGTGTGTGAGGAGTGCGCCGCCTGATGGCGTTTGACGAGACCTACAACGAGCCTGAGTCCACCGAGGTCCTGGTCAAAAGCCTTGATCCCGAGCACCCGGCCCGGCTGCATTACGCCCATGCGGGCGACGCCGGCGCCGACCTGATCACCACCGTTGACGTGACCCTGAAACCGTTTGAGCGTGCACTGGTTCCCACCGGTGTGGCTATAGCCCTGCCCGCAGGATATGTGGCACTGGTCCATCCGCGCTCCGGCCTTGCCGCCAAGCAAGGCGTCACCGTGCTCAACGCGCCCGGCACCGTCGATGCCGGATATCGTGGCGAGATCAAAGTGCCGCTGATCAATCTCGACCCGGAGCATACCGCCGTCTTCCACCCGGGCGACCGCATCGCCCAGATGGTCATCCAGCGCTATGTCGAAGCCCGATTCATCCCCGCCGAGACCTTGCCCGGCTCAGACAGGGCGGAACGGGGATTCGGATCCACGGGAGTGGCGTCCTGATTTAACCGTAGGCGGGGTCTGGATGCAATTGCCAACACGCAGTCAACCCCGATACACGGCTACAATGAGTGTCATATGAGGGAGGTGACTGGCATGTCGGAGATCGATGGCGAGCAGTATGCCGCCCGCAAGCTGGGATGCGAGATCAGCGCTGATCCGCTCAATCCGCTTGAACCAATCAAGCAGGTGTGCAAGGCTCATCACCCTGGAGAGGATTTGTCCATCCTCGATCGCGCCTATCAGCGTGCCGTTATCCAGCATTCCGTTCAGCGCCGCAAGTCCGGCGAGCCGTACATCATCCATCCGCTGGCCGTTTCCCAGATTCTTGCCGATCTGGGCATGGGTCCGATCGTGGTGGCGGCCGGTCTGCTGCATGACACTGTGGAGGACACGGACTACACACTGGATCAGTGCCGTGCCGAGTTCGGCGATACTGTGGCAGGTCTGGTTGACGGCGTCACCAAGTTGAGCCAGCTCGAAGTGGGAGACTCGGCCCAGGCCGAAACCATCCGCAAGCTTGTGGTGGCCATGAGCCGTGACGTGCGCACCTTGGTGGTCAAGCTCGCCGATCGTGTGCACAACGCCCGCACTTGGCGATACGTGAAGACCACCTCCGCCCAGAAGAAGGCGCGCGAAACCCTCGACGTGTATGCGCCGCTGGCCAACCGTCTGGGTATGAACGCCATCAAGACGGAGCTCGAGGAACTGAGCTTCAAGGTGCTCTACCCGAAGATCTACAACGAGATCGTTGTGCTGGTGGCTCGCCGAGCCGGCCAGCGCGATGTGTACCTGAAGCAGATTCTGGCGGAGATCAACGAGGATCTCGACGAGCAGAACATCAAGGCATACGTCACCGGCCGCCCGAAGGACTACTTCTCCATCTACCAGAAGATGATCGTGCGCGGCCATGATTTCGCGAACATCTACGATCTGGTAGGTGTACGTATCATCGTCGATACCATTCAGGACTGCTATGCGGCGCTTGGTGCCGTGCATGCGCGGTGGAATCCGGTTCCCGGCCGGTTCAAGGATTACATCGCCATGCCGAAGCTCAACATGTACCAGTCGTTGCACACCACGGTGGTCGGCCCCGGCGGTAAGCCGGTCGAAATCCAGATCCGTACGTGGGACATGCACCGTCGTGCCGAATTCGGTATCGCCGCGCACTGGAAGTACAAGGAGAACGGCCAGGCCGGTCGTGCCCTGAGCTCGCCAGACAAGTCCGACCGCAAGCGCGATGTGAACAATCAGGAGCTGTCCGAGGCCGATAACCTCAAGTGGATTCAGCAGCTCGCCGATTGGACCAGCGAAACCCCGGATTCCAACGAATTCTTGGGCTCTTTGAAAGAGGATCTTGGCTCGTCCGAGGTCTATGTGTTCACGCCGAAGGGCAAGATCGTCTCCTTGCCGGCTCATGCCACACCGGTTGATTTCGCCTATGCCGTGCATACCGAAGTGGGCCACCGCACCATGGGCGCGCGTGTCAACGGGCGTTTGGTGCCGCTCGACACCACGCTTGATAACGGCGATACGGTGGAGATCCTGACTTCCAAGTCCGATACTGCCGGTCCTTCGCGCGACTGGCTGAGCTTCGTCAAGAGCCCGAAGGCACGAAACAAGATCCGCCAATGGTTCTCGAAGGAACGTCGTACCGAGGCCATTGAGGAAGGCCGCGACGAACTGACCCGCGCTATGCGCAAGCGTAACCTGCCGGTCAATGCGCTGCTGACCACCGAGGCACTGATCGGTGTGGCCGACGACCTCAATTTCCCGAACGCCGACGCTGTGTTCGCCGCCATCGGTGATGGGCAGATCTCCACGCAGAACGTCATCTCGCATCTGGTCAAGGATGCCGGGGCCGACGAGGTCGATGAGGAAGTCGAGCAGGAAGCCCTGCCTCTGAAGCCTGTTGAGCGTAAGAGCTCCAGCAGCTCTACCGGAGTGTCCGTCAAGGGCGTGGGCGACGTGTGGGTCAAATTGGCTCGTTGCTGCATGCCGGTGCCGGGAGATCAGATCATCGGCTTCATCACCCGTAATCAGGGCGTGTCCGTGCATCGTACCGATTGCCAGAACATGATCGATCTGAAGAACAAGCAGCCCGAGCGCGTGGTCGAGGTCGAATGGACCAGCACCAAAGGTCTGTTCATGGTCAAGATCCAGGTCGAGGCCTTGGATCGTCGCAACCTGTTGTCCGACGTGACACGCGTGCTGTCCGATCATGGCGTGAATATCATCTCCGGAACGATCGCCACGGGTTCCGACCGTGTGGCCACCAGCCAGTTCAGCTTCGAAATGGCCGATCCGCAGCACCTCAACACGTTGCTGGCCGCCGTGCGCAAAATCGATGGCGTGTTTGACGTGTACCGTCTGACCGGTGCCAAGGAGTCCGCTGAGCCGCGTATGCGCAAGATGAAGTAGTCCGTACCGTACTCTGGCTCCCCTCCAGAGGGGAGCCAAGAACGAGTAAGCCCTCTGATTGGAATCGATCAGAGGGCTTTGTTGTCGGTTGTGGTGGGTCTTACTCAGCCACGTCCACGGAGAGGATCACGGCCGGCTCGAGCGGGCGATCCATCGGATCGGTTTCGACGGCCTCGAGCTTGTCGACAACCTTCTTGGAAGCGTCATCAGCAACTTCACCGAAGATAGTGTGGTGGCCATCCAACCACGGGGTCGGCACGGTGGTGATGAAGAACTGGGAGCCGTTGGTGCCGTGCACCTTGCCGTCCATACCGCGGCGCAGACCAGCGTTGGCCATGGCCAGCAGATACGGCTTGTCGAACTTCAGGCTCGGATCGATCTCATCGTCGAACTCGTAGCCAGGGCCGCCGGTGCCGGTGCCGAGCGGGCAACCACCCTGAATCATGAACTGCTTGATGATGCGGTGGAAGGTCAGACCGTTGTAGAACTTGCCGTGGGAAGGCTGACCGGTGTACGGGTCGGCCCATTCCTTCTCGCCGGTGGCGAGGCCCAGGAAGTTGGCCACGGTGTTCGGGGCCTTGTCGTCGAACAGGTCGATGGTGATATCGCCCTCAGAGGTGCGCATGATTACGGTAGTCATGGTCTTAAGTGTCTCATGGGCTTGAGACCGGCCGGGAACCCCAATCCCGTCATGCTTTGAGGGCATGGACGGGAAACTCGAGCCGGACGGGACCCCGGATGGCACGAAACCAGCCAAGGCGCCTTTAGCAGCACCCGAGATTCTGCCCTCGATCGGGGCGTCGGGGTTGAAGGGACTGACAAGGAACCTGGGGGAGCCAGCACCTACCAAAGCACCTGGCTTCTCGGCAAAAACTCCATACTCGGCCGATTTTGCATATCCAGCCTCGGCTTTGCTGAGAATTGTGTCATCCATTAGGGCGCTCGGCGTGACACCTAGAAAATCGGCGGTCGTTACAAGATCGCTTACTGACCATCCAACTTTGCCGCACATCTTCATGGACATAGCACTTTTGGTAATGCCCAAAGCTTCTCCAAGTGCTTTTTGTGTTTTTCCGCTTAGTCCTAGATAGACTCTCACGTTGGTCGGGATCGCCGCTTCAGCACGTTGTCCTTTATCCAAAGGTGTTTCTGGTGAGACTTCCGATGTGGACATATGATCACTTCCCAAAATGGTTCAGAATTTCTTAATTAAGTGTCTCATACGATTTGCGTTCAGTCAAACTGTACGCTATGCTGAAGTACAGTAAAAATGAACCAAGTCAGGAAGAAAGAACTATGAATGTAGTGACCCAAAGAATAAGTGCTCTGGTAAAGGATGAGGGACTTACTTGTGCCCAACTCGGTTCATTGCTTGGTTTATCGAAAACTTCGGCGAATGGAAAACTCTTGGGACGCATTGGCTGGACAACTTCAGACATCGTTGTGTTGTCCGAGCACTTCCATGTGTCTACCGACTATTTGCTGGGGTTTGATGCTGATCATGAGGAGGTGGCGTGATGGCTGGTGGAATCTACGAACAGTCCGAATGGCCGGACAGCCGGTGGGATTGCGTCACGGTGTGCGATGGCTGCCACACAATGGTCTGGAGCACGTTCTGGGACGACTACGATTCGGCTGCCCGCGACGCTTATTTCGCCCGTAACGGCTGGCGCAACTACTGCGTCCCGGGCGACACGGAGATTTTGGAGCTCTGCCCGGCCTGCGCCGTGCGCGCCCTGCGCCGCGGCGAGACCCGCGGACTGGCCGACTCCTGGCTCCGCCCCACGCATGTCTACACGCATGCCTTCCGGGAGGTCGATGCACAGCTCTCCGCCCGCGAACGGATGGTGGCGGGCCTGCTGTTGACCGAGGGGAGGGCGTCATGAGCAACGAAATGTCATGCGACAGTGTGGCCCGCCGCGTCAACGGCGAAAACCCACTGGATGTCCTTGTCAGCGTTTCCACGCCGTATGGCCCGTTGCTCACCGACGATTATGGTCGGTCCATACGTTTTGCCGAGTACGGAGACGGACCATGCCGCTTCGGGGATCGTCCCATCCAGGTCATGAAGCCATATGAGTGGCTCGCCGACCGTGTCTACGTATTTGATGACGAGGCCGTCGCACCGTTCAAAGACGATGTGGCCCGCTTCGTGGTTGAGGCCTGCCGCTGCTTCGTTGGTGGTGACGGAGACCATGATCGCAGCGTGGTGCTGTGCCGCGAAGGAGTCGCAGAACAGCTTGATCTTTCGTCCGACGCCTTCGCACCGATGGTCGGGTCTGACGGCAATGCCGTCAGTTTCAGCTATCAGCCGTGCGACCGCCTTCGCTGCGTCTGCTCGACCAATCCCCAAAAAGGCCTTGGTGTGTTCCATGTATGGACTGAGCGAGGCACCACCTACCAAGCGGTTCTGGGACCATGCGCCTATGAGCGTCGGCCTGAGAAAGCCTTGACCCTGCCAGACGAACTCTGGTCCAGGAATGAATCCTGGATGCGCGATTTCTTCGAGCAGGAGACTTCCGATTTCCTCTGCCTCGGCGTGGTTTCGCGCCGGACGAATATCAGGTTCGTTGAGGGAGGTGGTGCGATGGTCTGATCTCATTTGGAATTCTCTCTTTCTCTGCAATCGATAAAAAATGCCCGTTCCCGATGTTGGAGCGTCGGGGACGGGCGGTGCAACCAATATTCCGAGCGGCCGCGGATCCCGTATCTTGCCGGATCCCGGTCCGTGGCCGCCCAATGCATTGTCTTGGAGTAGTGATCACACATGAACGACTTTACTAAAGCATTCCGCATGTCTTGCTCTGTGTTTCCCGAGTGTAACCGGGATTTTCAGGCGCCGGTTTGGACGTTCCCGGTCGTGGTGGCATTCGCCCGCCACAACGGTCCGGGCTCCGTCGATTCCCGTCGCCTGGCGTCGATGATGGCGCACCCGTCCATGGAAGGGAGACTCGCGTGAACTGGCTTGCAATCGTATTGATCGTGTTCGTCGCGTTCTCATGGCTGATGACGCTGGCCCTGTGCCGGGCGGCACGTCTCGGCGACGAGATGGCCGCCAGATTGGCCGACGAACGCCGTGCCGCCCAGCAGCGTGAGGAGGAGCGGCCGTGAGCAACATCGCACTGTCTTGGGCCTTCAAATGCCATGTGGGCAACGCCAGCGCGAAGGCCGTGCTCGTCTACCTCGCGGACCGCGCGGACGACGACGGCACCGCAGCCTATCCGAAGATCGCGACCATCGTCAACGTCACCGAACTCTCGGAACGGACCGTGCGCGCCGCGTTGAAGACTCTTCAGGAGCGCGGCTTCATTCGCCGTGGCGACCAACGGTATGCGCGCCTCGGCAAGGGCGGCAGGAACCGTCTGCCCCAGTACTGCCAGATCGTGTGGGACCTCGCGGTCGAATCCGACCCGTCGACCCTCGAATGGATCAAGGAGACGCACACGGCGGAACACGACCCGAAGACCATGGGCAATACCGTGGACCCTGCCGCCTCCACCATCATGGAAAACGGCGAATCCAAGGACGTGACTCCGGAAAACGCTGGAACGAAGCCGATTCCCAGCACTGCAAATCTCGCAGGGCTGGAAAACGACCCGGAACCGGCACTGCAAATCTCGCACCTCCAGCACTGCGAGAGCTGCACCCCCAGCACTGCAAATCTCGCAGGGCTGCTATATAAGGATAAAACCCTCCAGGTAAACCCTCCGAGTAAACCCTCCTTCCCCTCTGCCCCTACGGGGCATCTCCCCGCAAGCGGGGCGACCGCCGCCGAAAAAATAAAACCGAACAACTCGGCGAGGACGACACCGAGATCGCCGAAGCGGCCGGACGGGTCCTCGCCTCGCTCGGTGTGCAGCGCTCGATGCTCGGCCTGGCCACGCCCTCACCGACCAAAGCCGACCGCAAGGCCATCATCGGCCTGTACCGCAGGCTCGTCGACCAGGGAGCGCAATGGCCCACCCTTGTGATGGTCGGCGCGATCGGCTTCGCCATGAACGGCGATTGGTGGCCCAAACGCATCCGCACCGGCCGGGCCCTCGCCAGACGCTGGGACGAACTCAACGACGACATGATCCTCGCAGCCGGCCGCACAGACGGCGACGCACACGCGCAGGCGGTTCCGGTGGCCGTGCCGGAGCCGGATGCTGCGCCATGGCTGCCCGACTGGGCCGTGGAGACGCTGGCCGAATTGGACGGCCAGGACGCGACGGCCGGAGGGGAGGCGACGGCATGATCACGCGCATCGACTGTTCCGAGGCGGGCTTCAGCGAATTCCTCCTCGCCAACCCGCAGCTCGACGGGCATGGGGACCTGATCTGGCAGCTGCATGCCGTCTACTGGCGCAACAAGCGCCTCGGCCATCCCAAGGCCGTCGGCCTGCTGATCCAATACGCCCGGGCATGGGCCGCCCGCAATCCCGGCGAAACCGCCATAGGACGCCTCCAGGCCCGCAAGACGCCGATGACGCAAGGACGGCGGCCATGAACGGGCGGGACATGATGCCGGCCTGCGCGAGAATCGCCGCGGTCGACCCGGCCATGGCGGATCGCATGTGGAACACGACGACCGACGACGATGGCCGGGACCTGGTCGACGAACGGATGCGCGGCAAGGGCCGCGTGCTGTGTGCCGCGTGCCCCATGCGCCTCGACTGCATCAGCCGCGCTCTCGTCAACGGCTGGAAGGACAAGGCCGTGTACGGCGGGCTCGACTATGCGAGCCGCTGGACCCTCGCCCGACTGATCGCCCGTGACCTCCACATCGCCGACGGCGGTCTGCACCGGATCCCACGGAGTCGGGTCCGTGACTGGCTGGCCGAACATCCGGACTGGGGCGAACGCATGCGCCGTGATGGCCGCGACTACTGGCGACGGACCAAACGCCGCCAACGCTCGCGCCGCGAATACACGCACGACGATCCGCTGTCCCTTCCGACCGAACCCGTGCCGAAGGGCCTGGTCCAGGGCAGCCTCTTCTGACCGCTTCCCGTCGTGATCCGCGTGGGACGCGGCATAAACCGCAATACCGAAAAACCAACTAACCGGAATGCCGAAAAACCGGATACCGACATACCGAAATAAGGAGAAGCCGATGAACGACAAGAAGAACCGCGAGCCGATGGTGATCGCGTTGGCGACGGGCAAGGGCGGCAGCATGAAGACCACCAGCGCCGTGTTCCTGGCCTGCGCCCTCGTGGACCAGTCCCGGGGCGAGCAGCATGTGCTCGTCGCCGACGCGGACGTGCAGGGCGACGCGAAGGACTGGTGGTACAGGGCCGCCGAGCTGGGCGACCCGCTGCCGTTCGACGTGATGTCCGCCGCGCCGGCCGACATCACGCACCTGCACGGGATCAACGACCGTCTCGACGACCCCGTCGACTGGGTGCTGATCGACTCCGCCCCGTACGGGCGCGCGTTGGACGAATCGGTGAACAACGCGGACCTCGTGGTCATCCCGTCGAGCCCCAGCCGCATCGACCTCGACCAGGCCGTCGGGGTGAAGGACCTGTGCGACCGGCGCGGCGTCCCCGCCGCGATTCTCCTGTGCCGCACCGAGGCCAACACGACCGCCCTGCGCGACGCCCTGGCGTGGATCGACGACGCGGGCATCGCGTGCTTCGAGACGCTGATCCCGAAACGCCAGGACATCCTCAACGCGAAATCCACCCGCCCCCGCGGGTCCCGCCTGCACGAGTACCGCGACCTGGCAGCCGAACTCAAGCGGACCATGCGACAGCTCAAGGGGGAGGACCTGTGAGGAACATGAATTTGACGCCCCGTCCGCGCGACCTGACCATGCTGCTCACCGGCGGCCGGCCGGCACCGGCGGATACCGGAAAACCGGAATCGGTGGAAACCGAAATACCGAAAAACCGGAAGACCGTGAAACCGAGCGACGCGGAGGGCTGGGTGAAGACCAGCGTGAGCCTGCGCGCCTCGACCCGACGCAGGCTCAAGACCTGGGCCGCCGAGCATGACATGCGCATTCAGGAAGTGGTCGATGCTGCCCTCGAAACGTACCTGGGCTTGAAATAAGCTGTGAACCTATGAACAAGGAGAACAATGTTCCTGAAGGGAGAGTGCGCGGATTTCCCCGGCTCGTGGTCGGACCGCATGTGGGGGCCCGACGACCTTCCCAACCAGCGAAGCCAATACGATCTGCGCCGTGCGGCGGTGCGGATCTGCGAGGCCTGCCCGGTCAGG
>ENA-OWYG01000421-OWYG01000421.1-human-gut-metagenome-genome-assembly--contig:-NODE-421-length-27384-cov-50.292144_pt1 | contig 27384 bp, 20 predicted proteins | sample MGYA00249747_ERZ652080 | MGnify/ENA primary metagenome ERZ652080 (study PRJEB26925, sample SAMN05827071) | human gut metagenome | biome: ENVO:2100002; feature: ENVO:00000062; material: ENVO:00002003...
TGGCACGGCGTTGGACCCCGCAGCGGTTTGTTACACTGCGTCGCATCCGCGTAATCGCCTGTATCGCGGCGACCAGTATCGCGCTGGCTGGATCATTCGCGTTCACCGCGCGTAAATCCGTAGCCCTGAACATCAACGGGCAAACCACCCAAGTCACCACATATGCGATGACGGCCACCCGTCTTCTGGAGGAACAAGGGGTGGATATCAAGACCCACGATATCGTCACTACCTCGTCCGGCGACCAACTCGCCAATCATGCCGTGGTCACCGTACAGTCCGCCTACCAGACCACTATCAACATCGACGGCACGTCCGTTCCCTTCTGGACCGTGGCCACCAGTGCCGACCAGCTGCTGGGATTTTTCGAGGAAAACCAGAACAACGCCACAAAAATCACCGTCGACATCGACAATGTGTACAACCAGCTCACCGGCGGACTGGTCATCAATCAGGATGGCCCGGTCACCGTCATTGCGGACGGCAAGACTTCCGTGGCCCCCAACGGCAAACTGCCCGCGGCCTCCATTCTTGACTCCAAAGGCATCGTGCTGAACAAAGAGGACCGTGTGAGCGTCGAAAAGGACGGCGATACCACTATCCTGCGCGTACGGCGCGTGACGCATGGCGAGGAAACACGCACAGCCATAGTGCCATACTCCACACAAACCATCATCGACTCCAATCTTCCTGAAGGCCAGTCGGAGATCCGCCAGCAAGGCGTCAATGGCGAGAAAACCCAGGTGTATAACGTCACGTATGTCGATGGCGTGGCCGAATCGGAGACGCTGGAATCCGAAACCGTCACCACGATGGCCATCGACCAGATCATCGCCGTAGGCGCCGCCAAGTCTGATACCGATAAGGGTTCCGACAAAAAATCCGACTCCGCCGATAACGGCAAGGCCGATTCCGGTTTCAACAATCAGCACGAGTCGTCCGGTAACAATGCCAACAACACAGGCGACAAGAACAACAGCAGCTCTGGCAACAACACGAACACCGATACCAACAACAATGCCGGCAACACCGGCGGCAACAACTCCGGTAACACCGGTAACACCGGCAATTCCGGCAACACCGGCGGCGGTACGAACAACAATTCCGGCTCTTCCGGCTCCGATTCAGGAACAACCACCACGCCCTCCGGCCGACTCTGGCACGCCACCGTAGCCCAGGCTCAGGCCTATGCCGCCGGTGCCGCCGCGCAGCGCGGGTGGACAGGCAACGACTGGGATTGCCTGGTCAAACTATGGAACCGCGAGTCCAGGTGGCTGTGGTATGCCGAAAACGCGAGCTCCGGTGCCTACGGCATTCCTCAGTCGCGACCAGCAGACAAAATGGCTGCGTTCGGCGCCAATTACCGTGACGATGCCGCCGTACAGATCGATTGGGGTCTGTGGTACATCGCACAAACCTACGGCAGCCCGTCCAAGGCATGGCAACATTCCGAACAAATCGGTTGGTACTGATCGGTTACGAAGCCCACAAGGAACACACGCTTATGAACGACACCATTCCCGCCACCGGTCACCTGTTAGGTGCCGCCGATATCCGTCGTATCGCGGCCGATGCCGGCATCAGCCCCACCAAGAAATTCGGGCAGAACTTCGTCATCGACCCCGGCACGGTCCGCCGTATCGTACGCGAGGCGGGAGTGACCGCTGCCGATCATGTCATGGAAGTCGGCCCCGGCCTGGGATCGTTGACGCTGGCGATTTTGGAAACCGGCGCCACCATGACCGCAGTCGAAATCGATCCGCCGTTGGCCGAACGACTGCCGGGCACAGTCGCCGAATTCATGCCCGAAGCCACGTCACGACTCACCGTCGTCAATCGGGATGCCTTAACCGTCACCCCGGAGAACGTGCCTGATTTCAGCGATGACGCATCGTTTACGCTGGTCGCCAATCTGCCGTACAACGTGGCCACACCAATTCTGCTCACGCTGTTGGAGCGTTTCGACAACCTCGTCTCGTTCTTGGTGATGGTGCAGAAAGAGGTGGCCGATAGACTCGCCGCCAAGCCCGGTTCCAAGATCTACGGCACGCCGAGCGTGAAGCTCGCCTGGTATGGCACCGCCGAACGGGTGGGCACCATCGGCCGCAATGTGTTCTGGCCGGCTCCCAATGTGGATTCCGCGCTCGTCAAATTCACCCGGTATCAGGCCGATGACCCGGCTGCCCCGGGAACTGCGAACAGCACAGACGACGGCACACAACGGGAACTCGTATTTCGTCTGATCGATGCGGCATTCGGTCAGCGTCGCAAGACCCTGCACGCGGCATTGAAGACCATTGCGCCTTCCGAGGCATTCTCCATCGCCGGCATCGATCCGACCCGTCGAGGAGAGACGCTCACCATCGCCGAATTCACCGCTCTGGCCAAGGCCATCGAATCGTGTGGAGATGGAGATGAGGCACAATGAGTCCGGTAATTTCACATCCACGCCCAGCCGCTGCCCGACATCAGTTCGATGAGCTCTCCCCCATCACCATTACGGTGGATTGCCCGGCTAAAACCAATCTCACCTTGGAAGTGGGGCCTGCTCACGACGAGTGGGGCGGACGCCACGAACTGGACACCATCTACTGTGCAATCGGTGTATACGACACCGTCACCGCAACCGCCAAGCAACCCGGAGCGGGATTCTCTCTGGAGCTCGAAGGCGCTTATTTGGGCGACTTGGCCTCCTCACGCAGCGACATGCGCCGCAACCATGCGGTACTGGCCCTCTTCGCCATGGCCCAGGCGGCCGAACGCGAGCCGGATGTGGCGTTGACCATTACCAAGCGCATTCCCGTGGGTGCCGGACTAGGCGGCGGTTCAGCCGACGCCGCGGCGACCATGCTGGCGGTCAATCGTCTCTGGGATCTGAACTGGCCTATAGAGCGCCTGCGCACCATTGCCGCCACGTTGGGCGCGGACATGCCGTTCTGCCTGACCGGTGGCCTTGCATACGGCACCGGTTTCGGTGAACGCATCACGGATATCACCCCCGGCAGCTGCGATGAGCTGGCGCTGATAGAACAGGGATTCAGCGGCGAAGTATTGGTCGGCGCATACCAGTCGCAACTCAGCACTCCTGAGGTCTACCACACCTTTGACATCGTGGGAGCCGCAGAAGGCGACCGCAATCATCTGCAGGCTGCGGCAATCAGCCTGCATCCCCGCAGCGGGCAGGCCATCGACGCCGCCACGCAGGCGGGTGCCAGCCATGCATTCGTCTCCGGATCCGGCCCCTCAGTGGTCGCTTTCGCCGCCGACGAGGCAGCGGCACAACGCATTATCGATGGGTGGCGCGATACGGCTGTGGTCGATCGCATTATTCGAGCCAAATCTCCCGCACACCCCAATATCGGCGTCAGACAGTGACGCTAAGGTAGCAACCAGCCACCCGACCCATGAAAGAAGTCCACCGATGACGTATCAGGTTGATGAACGTGAAGCCCGCAAGGCGTACGTGCGCCGCCGCCAGACCACCGTCTTTTCCATCAGCGGCGCGGTATTGGCAGTAGTGCTGGTCATAGCCCTACTGTTCAATTTCCACGTTTTCGGCCTCGGCGAAGTGGAGACTCCGGCCCACCAGCCGAATTACGGCAACGCGGCGCCGTGCGCGGTCAAGGACAGCAGCGGCAAAGCGCAATACGTGTCCAACGCTTCGGTCGGCATTCGCGTGATGAACGGCACCTCTCACGGCCAATTCGCCAAGGCCGTGGGTGAAGCTTTGGCCAATCGTGGATTCAGCGTGCAGAAAATCGATAACTATTCCAGCACCAACGTTGAACGCACCACCATCTACTTCGGTAAGAACGCCATTAATCAGGCGTATACGCTGATCGGCAATTTCACCGACGCCACCATGATCATGACGGCTCGCGAGGATCAGCTCATCGATGTGGTCATCGGCGCCACGTTCAACGATCTGCAGGACACCAAATCCTCCCCGCAATCCGGTAAGACCATCACCAATATCGAGGGTTGCAAGGCCGCCGATAGCATGACCAAGCTGCCCGCCGACACCAAACACGACGCATACACGGCGAAGTAAGGCGCATACAGCTTCATCTTCGCGAAAAACCGTACGCTGACACGTATTCAGCGTACGGTTTTTTGGTATCGGGCTAGTATCGGACTACTGAATCTCGGCGTACCAGCGCTTGAGTTCTTCGACGGCCACATCGTGGTCCACCGGACCGTTATCCAGGCGGTATTCCAGCATGTGCTTGTAGGCGCGGCCGATCATCGGGCCAGGCTCCAGGCCCAGCAACTCCATAATTTCGTTGCCGTCCAGATCCGGGCGAATCGCGTCGAAGTCCTCTTTCTTCTTGAGTTCGCGGACGCGCTCCTCCATCTCATCCATGGCCTGGGAGAAGATCATCGCCTTGCGCTTGTTTTGTGTGGTGGCATCCGCGCGCGTGAGCCTGTTCAGCCGCTCGTAGAGGTGCCCGGCATCCTTGACATACCGGCGTACGGCCGAATCGGTCCACGGCTCGTCCACATAGCCGTGGAAGCGCAGGTGCATATTCACCAGTTCCGAGATGTCCTCGACCAGATGGTGGTCAAAACGCAGTGCCTTCAAGCGCTTGCGGGTCATTTTGGCACCCACCGCGTCATGGTGGTGGAAGCTCACCTTGCCGCCCGGCTCGAACCGGCGGGTCTTCGGCTTGCCGATATCGTGCATCACGGCGGCCAAGCGCAACGTCAGGTCGGGGGCGGGCACCGGGCCGTCCGGTCCGGTTTCCAGGGCGATAGCACGTTCGAGCACAATCATCGTGTGCTCGAAGACGTCCTTGTGGCGGTGGTGTTCGTCGATCTGCAATTGCAGGGCCGGAATCTCCGGGAAGACGATGTCCGCAAGACCGGATTCGACCAACGCCTCAAGGCCGGCGCGCGGACGGTCGGAGAGCAGCAGCTTGGTCAGTTCGTCGCGCACGCGCTCGGCGGATACGATGTCGATGCGGTCGCGCATCGAGGTGATCGCCTCGGCCGCGTCCGGCGCGATACGGAAGCCCAGCTGGGCCACGAATCGCACGGCGCGCATCATACGCAACGGATCGTCGTCAAAGGACTGTCGCGGGTCCACCGGCGTGCGCAACACACCCTTGGACAGATCACTGGCACCACCGAACGGGTCCACGAATTGCAGGTCGGGCACGCGCAGGGCCATCGCGTTGACGGTGAAGTCGCGGCGGGACAGGTCGCCCTCAAGCGTGTCGCCATAATTGACCTCGGGCTTACGCGAGTCCGGATCGTACGTGTCGGAGCGATAGGTGGTGACCTCCACCTTGACCTCGGTGCCGTCCGGGCGGCGGCGCATGGCACCCAGCGTGCCGAACTTGCGCCCCATGTCCCAGAAGCCGTCATGCCCCCACCGGCGCAGTATCGGCTCGAACTGCTCAGGCCGTGCGGATGAGCAGAAGTCCAAATCGTGGCTCCTTCTATGGAGCAGCAAATCCCTGACCGGGCCGCCGACCAATGCCAGCTCGTAACCCTGTTCGGCGAACAGTCGACCAAGTTCGATGGCTTCGGGCCATACTTCGAAATCCAATGGGCACCTTCCCGCGTGCGACGTTTTTCTGCCCTACCAGCATACCGTTACCCCACCTGCACACGGGGTTGAGTAAGGTGGAGAATATGATTACGCCCGCCGACCTTGCCCGCATACTGGGGCAAACACCAGATTCGGCGGATAGCCATACCCAAGACCACCTGCTGTATACGTCCGAAACTCCGCATCATTCCGCCGATTCGGGCGATTCTTCCGATGTCGGCGGCACCGCGAGCCACTCCACCAATCAGGCCGTTCATCAAGACGAAGTAGACGCAGTACCGACTGCGCAACATTCCGGTGTGTCCGGCACGCCCGCAACGCCCGTCACGCCCGCACCATCCGAATCCGAAATATCGGACGCCGCCAGCGACATGCCCGCACCGAAGCCGATGATGCCCACACCGGCCACCGTCTTCGGCATGCACGCCACCGTCACCATCGCCACTACCAGCGGCACTATCGAAGGGCAGGCCGATGGTATCGCCGGCGAGGCCGGTGCCGAGACGATTGCCGAGGTCGAGCCGATTATCGCCACGGCACAAACGTCCGTAACCATCGTCACGAACGATCCCGCGGCGACCGCCCACGCGGCCGTGGATGCTGCCGTTGCGGTCGCCAAGGCCGCCGTCGCGCACACCACAGCGATACCGACTCCGCGCGACGTGCTGATGCCGCCTGCGGCACGTACCGCACCGGCCGCAGTGCCGGTCTCAGCGCCGTCTGCAGCACCAGTGAGGCCCGTAACGTCAGCGCATCCCACGCCGGCCACGGTCTTCGGCCGGCATCCGTCCGCGGATGTTGCCTCGCCGGAACCGGCAGTGCCAGTAGAACCGGTGACGCCATCCGGCCCGACTCCGGCCATGATGCCGCAACGCCGTACGTCGGACGGTCCGACCACATTCGCTTCACTGGATGCCCAGGAACTGCCGGTCGTACGCGAATATTCGGCAGGCGGTCTGATTTTCGATGACCAGAACCGCGTGGCCATTATCGCCCGTCATTCCCGCTCCGGCCATCTCGAATGGTGCTTGCCGAAGGGGCATATCGAGAAAGGCGAGACCCCGCAGCAGACCGCTGTGCGCGAAGTGCATGAAGAGACCGGCATCCTGGGCGAGGTGATCGATTCCATCGCCACCATCGACTACTGGTTCACCGGCACCACGCAGCGCGTGCATAAGCTGGTTCATCACTTCGCGCTCAAACAGACCGGCGGCGAACTGACGGTGGAAGGAGACCCGGATCATGAGGCGGAAGACGCCCTCTGGGTACGTTTTGAAGATTTGGATGACGTGTTGAGCTATCCCAACGAACGCAAAATCGCGTGGCTCTACGCCAGGAAGAAGAACAGGCAGGCAAACGAGTGAACCTACCCGGAGTCTTACGACATTGCACACGTCTGGCACACGCACTGGCGGCTGGCGTCGCCGTTGTGGCGATGCTGGCCGCTCCATTGACCGTCTACGCGAACGATACGACGGACGCAACGGGCAATCAGACCGAGAATCAGCCCAAGCAGAGCATTGCCATCACGCAAAGCACCCCCATCGTCACCTCCAAATCGGGCTATCATGTCACCGCGGTCATCAGCAATACGGACAGCACGGCCACGTCAAGCGGCACACTGCACCTGACCACCAATACGCTGTTCACCTTTGTCTCGCGCACCGATATTCAGAATTGGGCCGAGAACAACGCCCCCATCCCCACCCCCAACGAGTTGGGTTCCGTTGACGTGCCATCGATTCCCGCCGGCGGCACTGCCACCGTTACCGTCGAGGTGAACGCCAATCAGCAGACCCTTGCCTCCATAGGGAGCTGGGGGCCGAAGCCGCTGATGCTGTCGTATATCGTTGGCAATCGGATACTCGCCGATTTGCCGAGTTTTCTGACCCGATCTTCGGATGGGCTCAACACCGCGACAACACCGGCCATGAACCTGACCGTGGCCATGCCCTACACCGCCAGCGGCTGGCAGGTCGATAATAAGGCCATCAGCAATCGCATTGCCGAAACCACCACTTCCTCGACATCAACATCGTCCAAGTCCAACGGCACGGACAAGGCCGACAAGTCCGATAACGCCGACGCCAGCAACGCGGCCAAAGGCACTGATACGCAAGCCATATCCTTATCCGGGCAGGATGCCGATACCGCGCGATCCCTTGGGCAGACATTCGCCAAGCACCGCTCGCTGCAAGTGATCGCGGATCCTCTGTATTGGCGTCAGTCCGCAGTGCAACCGTCCATCGCCGGCATCATGCAGCCCGCCGACTTTGACATCACCGCCTATACCGCGCTGGGTGATACCGCGGCCTACGAAAAGGCAGGCATCACCACTGAGCAGTGGAACGCCAAGCAGGCGGCCGCATGGTATGCCGACGGAGGCGACTCCGAAACACCCTCCGCGTACGCATGGCAGGGCAACAACTGTTGGACGTTGGATGCGCTGACCGCAGCACGCGAGCAGGGCTATGACACGGTGATTGCCGATGCCTCTTTCGATGCCGACCAGACTGAAGCCGTACACACAGGCACCTACGTGGTGGATACGCCTGCCGGCGATGTCACCGTGCTGAAGGAGCAATCGACCTTGGGCACGCTGGCCAAGGGCCAACCCACCAGCACGGACGCGCAGGCCGAGTCCAGCGATGCCGGTCGGTTGGCCCGACTGGTCGCTCAGAGCGCGTTCTACCAGATGGAACAGCCCTATACATCCCGATACCTACTTATGACGTTCTCCCGCACCACGGAGGCCAGCTGGATCGATCAGGTGATGAGCGCCTTCGAGCAGGCCTCTTGGTTGAATCTGACGGATCTGAAGACCATGGCCAAGGCCGATCCGTACAATGTCAGCGATTCGGTCAATCCCGACAAGGCCGATGATGCCAACACCGCCAATACCCGGTCGGCATTGAGACAGTTGGCCGACAGCCGGCATGACATCATGCGCATGGCCACCTCCATATTGAGGAACGAGATTGATTCCGACGAGGTCTCGTCGTTGGATCCGCAGGCCCTGGCCCGGCAGAACGCCAATGACACCGCCTCGCATAGCAACGATCCGATGCAATGGATTGGCTCTCTACTGGTGCTTCATGACGATATGGCGCTGCGGTCCATGTCTGGCTCCCCCCAGCCGACAGCCACGCGAAAAGCCATGGTCAACGCCGCGAAAACACTGGCCAGCGATCTTCTGAACGGCGTACGCATCAACCCATCGGAACCGGTATCCGTGTTCAGCGAATCCGCGAAAATGCCAATCACCATCAGCAATGACCTTCCCTACGCCGTCAGCGTGCAGGTCAACTCACTGACTGACTCCATGCAGATCGTCACCTCGCGAACCGCTGACATCGATATTCCCGCGCATAGCGACGCTCAGGTGACCTTCACCATCCGCGTTTCCACTTCCGGCTCATCGACGGCCCATGTGTCGTTGACCGACCGGGAAGGCAACAGCTTCGGCAACACGCAGGACACCGCGATCACCAGTGTGATGCGCATCAGTGATGCCAGCGGCTTCATTATCATTGGCTTCGCCGTGCTATTGGGCATTATCGGCCTGTGGCGGCAGTTCCATCGGAAGAAGGACCCCGACGAATGAGTTCAACCGTAGGTCGTAATTCCCTGATCATGGCCACGGGAACTGCTGCTTCCCGTGTGACCGGTCAGCTCCGTACGATTCTTCTCGCTGCGGCCATCGGCACCACCGGATTGGCGGCCAACGCCTATCAGGCCGGTTCCATGATTCCCCAATCCGTGTTCACGCTGGTGTCCGGTGGTATTTTCAACGCCGTGCTGGTGCCCCAGATCGTGCGCACGTTGAAAGAAAAAGACGCCCAAGAACGACTGAATCGTCTGGTTACGTTGGCCATCGGCATCCTGTTGGCCATGACCGTGGTGATGGCGGCGGCCAGCCCTCTGCTTGCCCGCCTGTACGTGGGTAGCGACGATCACCAGATGATAGCCCTGACCACCTCGTTCACCCTGTGGTGTATGCCTCAGGTGTTCTTCTACGGCCTGTATACGGTATTGGGTCAGATCCTGGCCGCCAAAGACCATTTCCTCACGTATGCGTGGAGCTCAACCGGTGCCAACATTATTAGTTGCGCCGGTTTTACTGGTTTTATTCTGCTGTTCAGCAAGGCCAATGAACAGCCCCTCGAATTCTGGACCGCCGACAAGATCGCGCTTACCGCAGGCACCTGGACTTTGGGCGTGGCCTTCCAAGCGCTGATACTGTTCCTGCCACTGGCCCGTATCGGGTTCAAGTACAGACCCAGCTTCGGGCTTGGCGGCTTTGGACTCAGGTCTATGGGTCCCGTGGCGTTAGGCTCTTTGGGCGTGGTGGTCACCAGCGAGATCTGCGGCATTATCCTTACCCGTATCGCCACATCCGCACCGCAGCGCGCCCACGAACTGACGGGTGCCAGCCTGTTCAGCGTGGCAGGCAACGCGACCTATCAGAATGCGTACACACTGTTCATCCTGCCCTATTCGCTCATCGCCGTATCGGTATCCACGGCTATGTTCCCCAAAATCTCCCGTTCTGTCGCAGCTGCGAATCTGGATGAGGCACGGCACGACCTAGTCAACGCACTGAATAATGTGGGCCTGCTCATCATATTTTTCGCCGCCGCCATGATTGTGTTCCCCGAACCGATTATCCGCGCATTGCTTCCGTCCGTCTCGATGGACGAGACCATGCTGATTTCCTACGCGCTTATCGCCCTATCTGTGGGCACTCCTTTGGGATCGGCGTTCCTGCTGATTCAACGTACATTCTATGCCTTTGAGGACGGCCTGCACCCCTTCTTGTCCGCGGTGATGCAGTATGGGTTCACCTCGGTATTCATGATCATCGGCATGATGGTACTTCCTCCCGAGCATTGGGTACTCGGCATCGCCTGCTCGGTGACACTCGGCGGATTACTGGCGTTGCCGCTGACGTTGATGATGTTGCGTCGCAAGTTCGAAGGCAATCTTGGCGGTCGGGAGATCACGAGGACATATGCCAAGGCCATTGTGGCGGCACTGGCTTCCGGAGTTGTGGTCTGGCTGATCAAACGACCGGTAGTCGCACTGTTCGACGCGGATATTCGACCAGTAGGCGGGCACATGAGCTGGTGGTCTGCGCTGGCCATCTGCGTGGTGCTCACCATCGTGCTGACCATAGTATATGTGGCTGTGTTGTGGGTGGTACGCACCCCAGAACTCATCAGCGCCTATCACTCGATACTGGCCCGTCTACACAAGACTCCGGCCAGTGAGGACGTTGCTGTGACAGCCCAGCCGGAAAAAGTCGACGATACGCAAATCAATCCTGAGACGGAGCCCGTCAAGGATAGCCCCGCACGTAGAATATCTAAGACCAGTCTCGAACACCAATCACACGGAGCCGAACGCACTATGAAACCGCAACTCGGAGACACAATTCTCAACCGATACACCTTGGTATCATCGTTGCGTGCGGAGCCTGGCATTCAGGCATGGAAAGCCAACGACCGTGTGCTGGCAAAGGATTGCCAGCTGTTCATCATTACCAATCGCAGCGCTTTCGCCGCAATCGATGAGATCGCTGGTCGCATCGCCGCCACTCGCCCTGATCGTGTGATTCCCGTACTGAAATACCGTATGGAATCCGACGTACTTCTCATTGTCATGCCGGTTGATAGCGGCCAATGCCTGACTGACTACATGGTGGATACCGCCAAGCCGCTCAGCTACAGCGCCATCCGGTCGATTATCGGAGAATGCGCCAACGTGCTGCGCGAGATCATTGCGGATACTTCCAGCAGCATCGTCATCACAACCGACACCGTTCGAGTGACTACCTCTGGTGTGCAAATTGCCGATGCACCATGTGCCACGATGCTGGCCGATACGTCCGCTACCGATCTGCGTACGGACGGTCCTGAACGGTATGCGATTCGCCAGCTTGCGGCATTGCTCTATACCCTGCTGACACGCACGCCAAGCCAAGCGACACCCACATTCAATCTGCGTGCCTTGCCGCAAGACACCCCTGGCGAATTCCGCGTGATTTGCAAGCGTGGATTGGCCTTGAGCGAGCCCGACGAGCATACGTTGCCAATGGCTGCCCTTGTAGAACTCGACGCCTTGTTGGGTAATTGGAAGCCGCTCTCTGAACTGAGCGATGCTGATATTGCTTTGCCGAGCGTGGAAAGCGATTGCTCGATTACCAAGGCGATACTGAAGCCTGCCAACGAGACTGATATCGTGCCTATTCCCAGCACGTTGATTAACAGCAGCAGTCTTCCGGAATTGTCTATTACCCCTTCCCTGCCGGTTCAGCCGGCCGCCGTCCCCGCTCCGCACGTGATGTCACCGGTTCCTCTGACTGATGGGTCCAGTATTGCTGACGGCAACCAGTCTCAGTCTGATGCCCACCGTCTGTTTGACTTCAACCTTTCTGACGCCTGGGAGCACGAGAATCTTTCCGGTGAAGACACCGGTGACTGGTACAGCGAAATGAATCCGGCCCCCATCGGCGGTCCGGGTGATAATGCTCGGTTGACAGTGCCTATTGTTACCGGCGGTATTTCCGACGCCACCGTGGGAGAGACAACCAGTCGTATTCCCATGTTCCTCGCCAGCGGCCGTGCTGTGGCTCCTGGTGAGGAATCGCTGCGTGCCTTGGAAGAGGAGCAGGCCCGCATTGCCGAAGTAAGCGCCATTCCTCCGAGCTTCACACCGAAGGATGTGCCGGATGACGAGGATGACAGCAAGCTGCCCGATGAACATCTGTTCGGTAAACTGTCGACCAAGGTCGTTGCCATCATTGTGGCTCTGATATTGGTAGTGGCAGCGGCTGTTTGGGCAGTGTATGCGTTCCGATCCTCCGGAGACAATCCTGCCGATGCTTCCAGCAACTCCAGTGAAGGTGACTGGCCTGATATCAATGCTGACGCTGTGCCATTCGGTGGCAGCAAGAACGCGACGAACGGTGGCACCACTGACGATTCTTCAAAGTCAAGTGATGCCACTCAGAGCGAATCCAAGGACTCGGCATCAGACAAGTCCAAGAAGTCCGAGACTGCTGATTCGTCGTCCAAGAAGACCAAGGCCAAGAAGTCCGGCGATAAGGATTCCAGCGCTGCTCCGCAACCGCGCCATGAGAACAACACGGCGTTTACGATTTCCAGCGCCAACTTCCTGTCGAATCCTGGCGGCCAATCCGGGTACGCATACTACATGCACCTTGACCAGCCGCAGGATGCGTACCGCATGGTTATCACCATCCGCACATCCGGTGGTAAGGGCTATATTCGCGCGAATACCACTGGAGACCCCACTCAGGGCAAGCAGGTGGCCGAATTCACCTTTGCTGAAGGTGGCACCACTGAAGTGAAGTTCACCAAAGCCGTCAATACGCAGGATCTGCTGCTGTGGGTGCCATCGGATAGCCTGCCGCAGAACCAGCTGTACATCGAGAAGGTGGAGGTCTTCTAATCGGCATCTATGCCGATAACTGGCCCAAGAAGGGGCGGCACCGTTCGCATACATTCGACGGTGCCGCCCTTTCTTCGCGTCTGGCTGAATGACACGGAATATCGTATGGGGGTGTGACAATGTTTCACGTGAAACATAACGTCATCATTATCGGTTCTGGTCCCGCTGGCTACACGGCCGCCATCTATCTTGGCCGTGCAGGTCTTAATCCTGTTATGGTCACTGGTGCGTTGTCGCCAGGTGGACAGTTGGTCAACACCACTGAGGTGGAGAACTTCCCTGGATTCCCGGAAGGTATTCTTGGCCCGGATCTTATGGATCGCATGAAGGAACAGGCCAAGCGCTTCGGTACAACCTATATCGCAGACGATGTCTCTTCCATCGAGGCGTGTGAAAGTGATTCGGTCAAGCCGACCTATCGTGTAACGCTCTCCGATGACTCCCAGTTGGAGGCATCAGCACTCATCATCGCCACAGGGTCGTCATTCCGTAAGCTTGGGGTGCCCGGCGAACAGGAGCTGTCCGGACATGGCGTCTCGTACTGCGCCACCTGCGATGGCTTCTTCTTCAGGAACAAGCCTATCGTGGTCGTAGGCGGTGGCGATTCGGCTTTTGAAGAGGCATTATTCCTGACCCGGTTCGGTTCTTCAGTCACCTTGATTCACCGACGCGATAGCTTCCGTGCCTCGCAGATCATGGTGGACCGAGCCAAAGCCAATCCGACCATCACCCTACTGACCAACACAGTGGTGACCTCCATTACCGGCACCTCCTCCCCCACACAGAACACCGGTGCACCTATTGCCATTCCTGGCTTGACAATCAAACGACCGGCTGTGGCACCGGCCAGTGTCAGCAGCATTGCCGTACGTAACGTGGTGACCGGAGAAGAAAGCACGCTGGACACCAACGCCGTATTCGTGGCTATCGGCCATACGCCAGCCACTGATTTTGCAGCTGGTGTTGTGGACCGTGACAATGATGGGTATGTCGTGGTGCAGGGTGCCAGCACGGTGACCAGTGCGCCAGGCATCTTTGCTGCAGGCGATTGCGTGGATCGTACTTATCGTCAGGCAATCAGCGCAGCGGGCATGGGCTGCCGTGCAGCGCTGGATGCGCAGGCCTATCTTACGGACTGATTGTGGCGGACTGATGGTGGCTTGCTGTTCTGTCTGCTGCCTGTGACATAGGAGCAACGTTAGGTCAGTGTTACAGCATGCCGCCCTTGGATAGTACGTACCAGTCAGAGGCATAGAAAAACCCCTCAGGCGACGGACAATCATGATGTGTGATTGTCCGTCGCCTGAGGGGTTTTTCTATTGCGACAGGGGCTACAGCGCGGGCATACGCCCCTGCCAGGAATCACGCAGAGGCTATACGTCTTGTGTTGTACACCGCACTGCACAGCAATAATGCCAGCGACAACACGAATGTTCTTATCGCGTTACACCCATTTGGAATCGGCATCGCCTTGGCTCGGCACCAGCAGCTGCAGGATACGATCCATATCCTCTGGTGACGAGAAGACGATTTCGATGCGACCATGCTTGGTGCTGCCCTTAATCGACACCTTGGTATCGAAATGATTTTCCAAACTCTGCTGGATGGCGGAACCAACCCAAGGATTGGTCTTAGACGTCTTAGGCTTCTTCGGCTGCTCCCCCGACGCAACCTTCATGGCGACGATTTCTTCGGTGCTGCGTACAGAAAGACCTTCCGCAATAATACGAGAAGCCAGCTTGTCCATTTCCTCCGGATCGCTCAGGCCCAATAGCGCACGCGCATGACCGGACGATAGCACACCGGCAGCCACTCTCTTTTGCACAGCGGCCGGCAGGTTCAGCAGTCGCAAGGTATTGGCGATTTGCGGGCGAGACTTGGACACCGACTTGGACAGTTGTGCTTGCGTCAACCCGAACTCTTCGATCATCTGCTGGTAGGCAGCCGCCTCTTCCAGCGGATTCAAGGCCACACGGTGCAAGTTTTCCAGCAACGCATCGCGGAGCATATCATCATCCGCAGTGGTTTTGACGATGGCGGGAATCGTCTCCAACCCAGCCAACTGAGAAGCACGCCAACGGCGTTCACCCATAATGAGCTCATACGGGCTGTCCAAATGACCGGCAAACGGATTCGTACTGGATTCCGTCTCGTCGTGTTTGGCGGCTTTGGCCGCAGCAATCCGGCTTGCCGGACGCTTGCGCACGACTATCGGTTGCAGCACACCAACTTCCTTAATGGAAGCAGACAGCTCATTCAACTCATCCTCGTCGAAGATGGTACGAGGCTGATGTGCATTGGGCCCGATATCAGACAGTTTGAGTTCAGCCAGATAACCACCGGCTACCGGCTTGAGCTCGTCCTTCTTATCTGTGTCAGCGGTCTTTGCCGCCGATGCAGTCTGAGATGTTTCACGTGAAACATCTTTGACAGTGACGGATGTACGATGTGCCGTCTGAGGCACAGACGACTTGCCGCCCTGCTGAGGCGCGGCGACCTTACCGGTTTGAGGTTTCTCCGTACCGAAAAACAGGTCGCTAGGATGAGTAATGATGTCCAATGCGGGCATAGATGCGCGTTTACCGGCGGCTTTCTTGGCTGCCTTGCTGGATGATACCGTCTGAGGCGCGGCAGGCTTTGATTCCTGCTGGGCAGTAGCCTTCTTGGCGGGGGTTATGTCAGCAGTGGCCGCCGGAGTAGACGAATCCTCCGCAATCATTGCGGGCTGCTCCGCCACTGGTTCCTCCCCTGGCAATGTGGGGAACAAAGCGCCAAGGCCCTTACCGAGTCGTGATTTTGATGCCATTACTTGTTCCTCCTCGCATCAATGGTGTCAAGGACTTGTTGCGAACGCTGTGCGATTTCCAAAGCTGCTTCACCATATGATATGGCACCTATGCCACGAGGATCATAGGCAATCACCGATTGGGAGAAACTCGGCGCTTCGGAGATCTTGACTGAACGCGGGATGGTAGTATTCAGCACAATGCTGGGATAGTGTCCCTTAACCTCGTTATATACTTCACGGCTCAATAACGTTCGGCGATCAAACATCGTGACGAGCATGGTGGACACCAGCAGTACGGGATTGAAATGCTCTTGCACCAAACCAATCGTGTTAATCAGCTGGCCAAGACCCTCCAATGCGTAATACTCAGCCTGGATAGGAATCAGCATCTCGGTCACTGCACACATGGCGTTGATGACCAACAGGCCCAAGCTGGGCGGGCAATCAATGAACACGTAATCATAGTGTTTATCTGATTGACGTAGGTAGAGGTCTAGGGCCTCCTTCAGCAAGGTGTTTCGGTTGGGCAGATCGGCCACTTCCAACTCAGCACCGCTGAGATCGATTGATGCAGGCACAACATCAAGTGTGGGAAAATCAGGACAGACCGTGATGACATCCCCCAGATCGGAACGCCCCTCGATAACGTCATAGACCGAGGGCTCTCCCGATGCATGAGATACACCCAACGCCGTAGAGGCATTGCCCTGCGGGTCCATATCGATGACCAACACCTGCGCGCCCTTGTCTGCCAGCGCCGCAGCGGTGTTCACCGTGGATGTGGTTTTACCCACTCCCCCCTTCTGGTTGGCCACGGCAATACGACGGGTACGTTTAGGTTTGGGGAAATCGGTTTTCTTGAGTACATCGTAGCGTGAGCTTTCATCAGCCATCTGGCTACCAAGCACTGAACCGTGACCATCGAATATTCGCTGAAGCGTTTCGGAAGCCGATTCTATAGGTTCCGACTGATGATCCTTGGTGGCCATCGCTCCTCCTTGCACAGACGTAAGTTCCAGTGTTCTCATTCGTATGGACATGATGCTCGTTATCCACAATTGCGATATGCAATGTGGATAAGTGTGGATAAGTGTGAATGACGTTGAGTGTTAGATTGTGTATTCATAGACGAAAAGCATTGAAAAATCAATGTTTTCATCATTGTGCACATCGTCCTGTAAAAAATGTGGATAATTTTTACGCACATATGGAAATGTGGATAACTCAATCAGTACTCCACTCATCGCTTATCCACAATCACCACGTGGGTAGGCTCAAGATCCGGTCCGACAGCCGCTTCAACGACGCGTGGACGACGACCACCGAATTTTGCAATCTCCTTGCCGGCCTTGTCGATTTCAGCCTGAGCAGACCGTCCCTTCAATGCGATCAACTGTCCTGACGGTTTCAGCAACGGCAACGTCCAGCCAGAGAGTTTGGTCATAGGAGCAACCGCACGACACGTGACAACAGCGAACGGATGAATTTCCCGCTTCCGTACCTGCTGGATGACGGCATCGGAGCGTCCACGAATAATCTCAACGTTCTGCAGTTGCATCAGGTCAACACATTCATGCAACCATTCGATTCGCCGCTCCATCGGTTCAATCAGCGTGAAGTCATAATCCGGCAAACACGCGGCAGCCACCAATCCGGGAAAACCACCACCACTGCCGACGTCGGCAACTGTTTTGAAGCGAATACCATTCGTTGCATTCCGAACGTACGGCACAATCGCAGCGGAATTCAGAATATGCCGTTCCCAAATGATATCGACGTCACGGGGGCCGATCAATCCACGAGGTTCACCCTCTTCGGCAATCTTGGCATGGAAACGCTCCAACTTCGGCAACGCATCACCCAAGACCTCAGCAAGTACAGGTGACTCCTGCAGCTGATCCGTCATAGCCATCTCCCTCACCATGTTTCACGTGAAACAATCAACATGGAAAAGGCGTCGCTCATTACGACGCCATTCCCCCTGTGGTCACTCTTGTCTGTTTAGAGACGACATCCGTTGAACGTCCCTGTCATCTCAAAAACTCGTCGACCTATTACTCCTGATCAACCTCGTCGTCTTCGGCAACATCCTCGACTTTGTTCTTGAGATACACCGTCACGTAACGATGAGGCTCCTCACCGTGCGAGCGAGACTTCAGCCCCTCTTCCCGAACCACATCGTGAACGACTTTACGTTCGAAGGAATTCATCGGCTTCAAGTCATACGGCTCGCCGGAATCCCTCACTGCGTCAATGGCATCCAGGGCGATATCACAGAGGTGCTGACGCTTGCGCTTCAGGAAACCGTCGACATCCACAATCAGATGAGAACGCTCGCCGGTCTTCTGCTGTACAGCCAGACGAGTCAATTGCTGCAGAGCATCAACGACTTCACCATTACGGCCAATAAGATGTTTGATGTCGGTATCGTCATCAGCAACGATTTGCACGGTGGGGCGGTCATTACGCACGCCCATCTCAATGTCACCCTCATAGTCGGCGATATCCAGTAGGCCCTCAAGGTAATCCGCGGCGATATCAGCCTCTTCGTTGAGCTGATCAATCGACTTCACGTCATCCTGTGCCATACGCTACTCCTTCATGTCGTGTTTGAATTACAAGTCTAAGCCCTGCTCCCCCGAACAGAGAAAGTAATGTCGGTGTGTGTTCGATGTTTCACGTGAAACACCGAACACACACCGACATAGTCGTCACTTCTTTCTGCGCTTACGCACGGGCTGTTGACGCTGATAGCCATGAGTGGCCTTACGCTCGGCCTCTTCCTTGGCCTTGGCCAATGCTTCTTCTTCCAGAGAGGGCAGGCCGGCCTTTGCGCGGCGAGCATTCTCATTACGATGATCGCGCTTTTCCTTGTCCGCCGCAGCCGGAGAGCCAGGGGTCGGGAATGCGTACACCTGCCACAATGTGCGGCAGAGGTTGCACACGTTGTTGGTCAGCCAGTAGACCAGCACGGCGAACGGCATGGTGGCACCAGAGAAGATGTACATCACCGGGAAGAGCCACAGCATAGCCTTCTGCATGGTCTCGGCCTGTTTGTTCATCGATGCGGCGGGCATGTTGCGCTTCATGTTGAAGTACTGCATAAACCACAGGCAGAAGCACATCAGGAACACGAAGGTACCGATGACCACCTTGCCACTAGTGGCAGCCCTAGAGAAGTTATCGGTCACGCTGACAATGCCGAACACATCGGTTTGGGTGAATTGCTTGGCGGTTGCTACGTCGAACGCGCCCAACGCACCGCGTTTACCGTTGGCAATGTAGGGAATGGCCGACAGCGTATAGAACATGGACATGAACACCGGGCCCTGAATGAGCATAGGCAAGCAGGAGCCAGCCGGATTAGCGTCATTGTCTTGATACAGTTTCATGGTTTCACGGCTCATGGCCTCCTTGGAAGCCTGATCCGTCTTGCCTTTGTACTTGTTCTGGATGCGCTTCATCTTCGGCGCCAACGCCTGCATCTTGCGCATCGACTTCATCTGCTTGCAGAACAGCGGGAAGATACACGCCTGCACCACCAGCACCAGGATGATAATGGCAAGCACCCATGAGACACCAATCGGGCTCATGCCCAGCATCACGAAGAAGTCATGCACGATCTTCATGATCCAGGTCTGTAACCACTCAACGGGAGTCAGGATTTTATATAGAAATCCCCAAAACCCGCTATCAAGCAGAAATTCATTTGAGTTCATCGTTGGGCCTCTCTTTGGGTTGTGGCCAATGGTGTCAGTCGGGGCTCTTCATGAGCCTTCGACCACGAAAATCTGTAAAAAATGGAATACCGTTGTGGAACATCGTCGATTCCCCCACGACTCCACGGCCGGCAACGCAGTAATCTCAGCACGGCGAGCACTCCCCCTTTGAACGCGCCATACCGTTCCAACGCCTCAATGGCATAATTCGAGCACGTTGGATAATACTTGCAACAAGGCGGTGTGTTTGCCGAGATGCGCTGTTGATACCAGCGCACCCCACCAATCATCACCGCCTTGAAAGAAGCTGTCATGCCTCAGCCACCTTATGCGCCACTGTGGCAAAAGCCTTCGCGATCTGCTGATCTAGCGAAGCGAACGATGCGGTCGCGGCACTGGGCTTGGCGCGCAAAACGATATCGCAATGCGCGGGCAACAGATCCTCATGGGCTCTGGCCAATACACGAAACCTACGCTTCACCGTATTACGGGTGACCGCATGTCCTACCGATTTGGAGACAGCTAATCCCAAACGGCGATGCACCGTCCGGTCGTCATCATCATGATGGTTGTCGGGCACCAAATAGTGCACGACGATATCCTTGCCACCTGCTTTGCGCCGGCGTTTCAGCACGGTGACGAAATCACGATGGCTTTGAAGCCGCTCCACCTCGACTATGCCTGTGGCACTGATCGGAATGATCAGGCGGAGAGGGACTTGCGGCCCTTGGCACGGCGACGGTTGATCACCGCACGGCCAGAACGGGTGCGCATGCGCAGGCGGAAGCCGTGCTTCATGTGGCGACGACGGTTGTTCGGCTGGAACGTCCTCTTCATAATCCATTGCTCCTAGGTCTATTCGGCAACGCTTCGCGCTGCCCTCACGTGAGTCAAGCTATATCAAAGTACTCTCACCCCTACCCTCAAGTCAAAACGGACGGAGTATTTTCACATTTCGACACGTTGCGAGACACGCCTCAGATCTCTTATAATCGGCGGAATACCAACCATTCACGGCCAAAAGTTATCCACAAATTACATGTTTGTTATTCACAATCCAATTATTTCAACACGCGACACGGTGGATAACTTGTCTAAACCAGAGTAAATATTATCTGTTGTACATATTTCGCCACAGCGACAGAAGGGGCCACCATGGTTAACGCTTCCGGCGACCCCGTAATCGAGGCCGCCCACATCTGGTCAGACACGCTGACGGTGCTCAAACACAGCGCTTCGCTCAGCCCACGAGAAAAAGGCTGGTTGGAAGGCGTTGTTCCTGAAGGCGTCTTCGGTTCGACCATCGTGCTGTGTGTGGACAACAACGACACGCTTCAAGCCATTCAGGGTGATTTGAACGATTCCCTGCTTCAGGCATTGCGTACGGTAACCGGCGAAAATATGTTTCCCGCGTTCAAGGTCGTGCCGAAAACCGAGCCAGAACCGCTTTCTGCGGCAAAGCCGGCGCAGCCATATCCTTCGGAAATTTCTCCGACTGTCGCCGAGTTCGGTAAAGAATCCTATGGCGCAAAGCCGGTAGCCGCACCGCGGGAACCGATGCCCGCCACCGAGTCGCAGTTCCCGGTCGGTCAGCAGAAGATGAATCGCGATCCCGAGACTCATCTCAATAAGAACTTCACGTTTGATTCCTTCGTGCCCGGCGATTCCAACCGTTTTGCCCGTACGGTCGCACTGGCCGTGGCCGAAGGTTCCGGTCAGGATTTCAACCCGTTGTGTATCTATGGCGGATCGGGACTGGGCAAAACCCACTTGCTGAACGCCATCGGCAACTATGCACTGGTCAAGGATCCCGGGCTGAAGGTTCGATACGTCACGTCTGAGGAATTCACGAACGAATTCATCGACGCGCTGCAAAACCCGAACCAAAGCCAAGGTCAGATTGCTGAATTCAACCGTCGATACCGACAGGTTGATGTGTTGCTTATTGACGATATCCAGTTCCTCGGCGGCAAGGAAGCCACCTTGGATCAGTTCTTCCATACGTTCAATGCACTACATCAGGCAAATAAGCGTATTGTCATTGCTTCCGATGTGGCGCCCAAGAATTTGAAGGGTTTCGAGGCTCGACTCATCTCGCGCTTCGAATCCGGCCTGACCGTAGACGTCAAGCCGCCGGATCTGGAGACCCGAATCGCCATTCTTCGCATGATCGCCTCGATGAACGGGTCGAAAATCCCCAGCGATGTGTTGGACCTCATCGCCGAACGCTTCACCGAGAACATTCGTGAACTTGAGGGCGCGCTTACCCGTGTTACGGCCGTGGCCTCGCTGAGTAATCAGCCGGTGACCCGCGCCTTGGCCGAGCAGACGTTGCAGGACTTCTTCACCACCGATGTGGAAATCAAGCCCACGGATATCATCAGTCAGGTGGCGAAGTACTTCCACCTGACGTTTGAGGATCTTGTCGGTAAATCGCGAACCAAAAACGTGGCTGTTCCTCGTCAGATCGCCATGTATCTGGCTCGCGAAATGACCAGTATGAGCCTGATGGATATTGGCCAGGTCTTTGGCGGACGCGATCACACCACAGTAATGCATGCCTGCACTCGAATCAGTGACCGAATGCAGCAAAAACAGGAGATCTATAACTACGTTATGGAGCTCACGGTTCGCCTCAAGCAAAGCAACACCAACTGACACAACGCTTCTGAGAGACGAAAAACGGCACTTTTTGGACTGACTTTCCGAAAAGTGCCGTTTTTGGTTGCTCAGGCGGATTCTGGTGGATACGTCGAGGCAACGGATTCGAGACATCAGATTCCTCATGGCTCCCCTTTGTGAGGGGAGCTGTCGTCGCAGACGACTGAGGGGAGTTTTGACGGGGAACACGCAAAAACCCGTGAAACGAGAGAATCGATTCTGAGGACCGATTTTGCGGGTTTGGGCGAGCGAGACGAAAAAAGTGCCGAAAACGGTCTCCAGAATCGATTCTCCTCGACGAAAAACAGCCTTCAACACGCCGTGCGGAAGTACGAAAACCAAAAAAGTTATCCACATAGTTGTGCACAGATGTGGGTAAACTCGGCGGATAACTCGTGGATTACCCACTATTTTGTTGTGGAAAACTCGTGCATAACTGCGACCTCGATGTGGAAAACCCAAATTCGACGAACTGGCTGTGGAAAACTCGCCCACTTATCCACAAGCCATGCAGAATTTGTCCACAATTTTCGGGGACTTATGAACCGTTGCATTTGCAGGGCTCAACCCTACTTATCCACACTATCCACCGGCCTTATTATGGCGATTACTTACTCAGTTACGTGAAAAGCATCATCGCCACAGTAACAGCCGGTCACCCATCGTACGTAAGTTCGCCACCCAACGGCTAGAATATTTCTCAGCCAATCCGACGAAGGGAACAATCACACATGAAAGTCGAAATCGATACCGCAGCCCTGGCCGACGCCGTAGCCTGGACCTCCCGAGTCATCGACGCACGTCCCTCCAACCCGATTCTCGCTGGCGTCAAGCTGGAAGCCATTGAAGGAACGCTGCAATTCTCCGCCTTCAACTACGAGATTTCCGCTCGCCACCACATCGAAGCCGGCGTTGACGAAGCCGGTTCCGTACTGGTTCAGGGCAAACTGCTGGCCGATATCACCAAATCGCTGCGTTCGGAGAAAACGTACCTGGTTACCGACGGCTCCACGCTGACCATCACGTCCGGCAAGTCGAAGTTCACCTTGCAGCTCATGCCCGACACCGAGTACCCGGATCTGCCTGTGGTACCGGCCATGCTCGGCCAAGTCGATGCCCCGACTTTCGTTCAGGCAGTGAACCAAGCATGCGTTGCCGTCTCCCGCGAAGAAAACCGCCCGGTGCTGACCGGCGTGCGCATGCAGTTCCAAGGCGACAAGGTCGTCATGACCTCCACCGATCGCTTCCGTTTGGCCCGCGCCACCTTCACTTGGACTCCGCAGAACCCGGACGTCGACACCACCACGCTGGTTCGCGGCTCACTACTCAAGGATGTGGCCCGCGCTCTTGATGAGCACCAGAACATCCGCCTTGATTTCGACGCCGATAGCCCGACGCTGCTCGGCTTCGAAAACGCCGGCCGCGTCTCCACCTCCCAGCTCATCGACGGTGAATTCCCGGCGGTCGACCGCCTGTTCGCCGACGAATACCCGATTCAGGCCGTAGTCAACAAGCAGGATCTGCTCGACGCCATCAGCCGTGTGGCTTTGGTCGCCGAACGCAATGCTCCGATTCGCATGACCTTCACCGGTCAGGAAGTGGCGCTGTCCGCCGGATCGGTCGACGAGGCCCAGGCCAACGAGACACTGGACATCGACATGGATGGCGACGACATCACCGTGGCATTCAACCCGTCCTACCTGAAGGAGGGTCTGTCCGCCGTGACCGAACCATTCGTGCGCATCAAGATGACGACCCCGGTCAAGCCGGTCGAGTTCAACGGCCAGCAGGAAGCTGATTCCGACGAGTCCATGGACTACCGATACCTGCTCGTGCCGATGCGCTTTAACAACTGAAGTCCCTGACTTTCCAACGATTCGATAATGCACATCTCCCGTCTCGCACTCGACCACTACCGCTCATGGAGTCAGGTAGTGGTCGATTTCGTACCAGGCGTGAATATCCTGTTCGGCAAGAATGGCTTGGGCAAAACCAATCTGGTGGAAGCCGTCGAAGTGCTGTCCACCGGATCGAGTCATCGCACGTCCAGCACGTTGCCGCTGATCGAACGCGGGCAGACCACGGCCACCATCCGCGCGAACGTCGCTGATGATGCCGGCCAAACCACTACGTATGAAGCGTCGATTCATGCGCGTGGTGCCAACCGAGCCCGCATCAATTCGGGGTCGTCGCTGTATCTGCGCGATATCATCGGCAAGATTCCCAGCGTTTCCTTCACTCCCGAAGATCAGCGATTGGTGTCCGGCGATCCGGGAGCACGCCGCACCATGATGAATCAGGCTGCGGCTCTGCTCGAGCCCGGATACATGCAGACGTTGCAACAGTTCACGCGCATCGCCAAACAGCGTGCCACATTGTTGAAGCAATTGAATGCCAATGCCAACAATGGCCAGCCGATGGATGCGGTTCTGAGCGGTTTGGAAATCTGGACCGGCCAGTTCATCGAAGCCGGTGTGGTGTTGACCCGTATGCGAGCCCATGTAATTAGCCTGCTTGCCGAGCCATTTGCCGCGATTTACGCCGACTTGGCCGGTGCCGACGAGCAGGTGACGCTCACATATGCGCCTTCATTCGACGAAGTGCTGATGTTCAACGATCCGCATCCGCAGATCAGCGAGCATTTCCAACGCATCTACCCCGGTGAAGTGGCTCGCGGCGTGAACCTTATCGGTCCGCAGCGCGATGACATGAACCTTGACTTGGCCGGTATTCCCGCCCGCGAGTTCGCTTCGAACGGCGAGATGTGGACGATGGCGTTGGCCTTGAAAATGGCGTTGTTCGAAATCGTGCGTGACCGGTTGGGATTGCAGCCGATTGTGATTCTCGATGATGTGTTCGCCCAGCTTGATGACAGCCGGCGCACGCAGATTCTTGATTTCGCCAGAAAACAGGATCAGGTGCTGATTACCGTGGCCGCTGAAGGCGATGTGCCCGACTATGAATCGGCCCATCGCATCGACGTGGCCGCACTGGCCGAACCAGCTTCCGTGATACTGCCAACTCTGGGCAATTTGTCCGATTCACGGGAAAACGAGAGTTTAGGTAAGTATGACGGAAAAACCGCGGTGGACAGCGCGTCCGTAGAACGGAAAGTGTCATGAACCCGCCGATCGCCCGCCAACTCAACCTGGACGAGACCAAACTGCCGGCCGAAATATTCGAGCGGATCTCCCGTCGCGGGGCGACCTTGAAGGACTACAGACGCCGCCGTGAAGAGGCCATCGAAAACTTCGGCAAACCGGGGCGCGATCCGGCTGAACTGGGCAGCGTGATGACCACCATCGCCGGCAATGGCGTCTGGGCGGCGAATATGAAGCTTGCGCAATTGCGCAACCATTGGGACCAAGTGGTGGGGCAGGCCATCGCCAGCCATTCGGCAGTCGCCGATTTCACGGACGGTGTACTGACCATCCGCGCCGAATCCACGGTCTGGGCCACGCAGCTGACCTACCTTATCCCCCAACTCACCGATACCATCCGTCGCAATCTCAGAGGATTGACCATCACCGAGATTCGCGTGACCGGCCCGGCCGCCGGATACACGCGCAAATGGGCTCGGCGGCGGTAGCCAAGATACCAAACAAATTCGCAGAAGCCTCGCTATGGCGCTCGTCGGGTTAGACGAGTAAAATCACATGCAGTATGGTCAAATGGCTAGAAGAGTCCTTTACGGGCCTCGTAAGCCATATCGCCTCCGTGAATGACCTTCATGACGGAGGTTGACCCTGTAGTCACGGAAGGAAGCCTGTTGGCAGACGAAACCAGCAAAGAGGAGCAGCTGAAGGCGGCTGCGGAACGCATCAACAATGCGGAATTGACCGAAGGCGAACTTGACGAATCCATGGCTCCCGAGCATTATGAGGCCTCTGATCTGAGGGTGCTCGAAGGACTTGAGGCCGTGCGTATCCGCCCCGGTATGTACATCGGTTCCACCGGGCCGCGCGGTTTGCACCACCTGGTCTATGAGATCGTCGACAACTCGGTCGACGAGGCGCTGGCCGGATACGCCAGCCATATCGAGGTCTCCATTCTGCCGGACAACGGCATCCGCGTGGTGGACGATGGTCGAGGCATCCCGGTCGATGAGGTGCCCGGCGAGGGCGTCTCCGGTGTGGAGACCGTGATGACCAAGCTGCACGCCGGCGGCAAGTTCGGCGGCGGCGGTTATGCAGTGTCCGGCGGTCTGCACGGCGTGGGTATCTCCGTGGTCAACGCACTCTCCACCCGCGTGGACATCGAAGTGCGCCGTCAGGGCTTCCACTGGACCCAGACGTACATCGACCAGCACCCCACCGCGCCCTTGAAGCAGGGCGAGCCGATGACCGAAGGCGAGTCCACCGGTACGTCCGTGACTTTCTGGGCCGACCCGAAGATCTTCGAGACCACCATCTACGACTTCGAGACGCTGCGTTCCCGTTTCCAGCAGATGGCCTTCCTGAACAAGGGCCTCAAGATCAGCCTGACCGACGAGCGTGAGAATGACCAGGCCGGCGACGAGGTGGCCGGCGACGCCGCGGACGAGCCCGGCGCAAAGCATCAGACCGTCACCTACCAGTACCTCAACGGCATCAAGGACTATGTCGACTACCTGGTCAAGGTGCGCAAGGCCACGCCGGTGGAAGAGGACGTCATCAGCTTCGAGGCCGAAGACCTGAAGCTCGGCATCTCCGCCGAACTCGCCATGCAGTGGACCACCGCCTACTCCGAGGCCGTGCACACCTTCGCGAACACGATTTCCACCACCGAGGGCGGCACTCACGAGGAGGGCTTCCGCGCCGCGCTGACCTCGCTGGTCAACCGTTACGCGCGTGACAAGGGCATCCTCAAGGACAAGGACGAGAACCTCTCCGGCGACGACGTGCGTGAAGGCCTGACCGCCGTGATCTCCGTCAAGCTCACCAACCCGCAGTTCGAAGGCCAGACCAAGACCAAGCTCGGCAACTCCGAGGCCAAGACCTTCGTGCAGCGCGTGATGACCGACAAGCTCGGCGACTGGTTCGACGCCCACCCGAACGAGGCCAAGAACATCATCCAGAAGGCCATCGAGGCCTCCCGCGCCCGTCTGGCCGCCAAGAAAGCCCGCGAGAACACCCGCCGCAAGTCCATCTTCGAATCCGCCGGCATGCCCGACAAGCTCAAGGACTGCCAGTCCTCCAACCCGGAAGAGT
>ENA-OWYG01000422-OWYG01000422.1-human-gut-metagenome-genome-assembly--contig:-NODE-422-length-27359-cov-9.930450_pt1 | contig 27359 bp, 24 predicted proteins | sample MGYA00249747_ERZ652080 | MGnify/ENA primary metagenome ERZ652080 (study PRJEB26925, sample SAMN05827071) | human gut metagenome | biome: ENVO:2100002; feature: ENVO:00000062; material: ENVO:00002003...
ACGAGATGAGCGCTAGTCTCGTGGGCTCGGAGATGTGTATAAGAGACAGCACTTATATATTCTACTCTTTCTTATCATAACTAAGAATACAATCAACACTAACGCAACGACTAAATTTAGAAAGAAACTATCTTTTACATATGTAGTCCTTTCCCAATCAATTAAGTACGTTGTTGATCCTGCACTAAAGAAACAAATTGCAATTAAAATTCCAACAATAAATATTGTTAAAATATATATATACATTTTTGAAACAAATTTTCGTAACATTTTTATTTCCTCTTACAGCTTTAAATAAATGTTCCATTATTATTTTTATAACCTCAGACATTTCACATTAAATATTTTTTCCAAAATTCTCCTGAAGTAAATGTTTTATATGCATCCCCATACATTTTATTTAATTGATCTTTTCTTTGATAATATTCCTTCAGATCATGTTTAAAGCGTTTTTGCAACTTTTTAAATCTATCCCGATCAATTGTTCTTACCCCCATTGTCTGCTGCAAAGGGTTTACAACAATAAGATTCCTTCTAAGGTTCTGTTTATCCGGCTGATAAGACCAGTCATATCCTATCACTCCCGGTTTATCTTTTAATTTACTTTTCGGCCAGAATCGATGCCCATTATAAGTAATTCTGTAAATCCATCTTTCTTTGAAACTTCTTACCCCTGTCTCATATACTCTATCCATATGAATATCGATGTCTTTGAAACGGTCATCTTCAAATTTTTCAATCGGAACCAAAGTCTCAACCAATTTTCGGTTTTCTTTTAATATTGCCTCTCCACGATCTTCCATAAGGAACTCCGGTCCCTTCATATAATCTTCCAAAGCACGAAGCAATAATTCCACAGATCCGTAATTGAACTCCAGCATCATCTGTTTATATAGTCGCTTGATCCATGCCATAAAATCAATTCCTTGGCACACACCAGATGTTGCCTGGATAACAAGCATATTTCGATATACCTGATACAAATCAATAGCCGGATTAAATTTATTGGTAAATCCCATATGCCACAGGCAGATTCCATTCATCGTTATAAATCCAGGATGACACCGTAAACCGTACTCCAGATCATCACTGCGAATAAAAATTGGAAGTGGGAGGCCATTCTTTTCAATCGCTTCCCTTGGCATACAGCAATACCACCATGCTCCAAACTCATTTCGGACTTTCGGGCGTTTTTCTTCTAATTTCAAGCAGTTTACCAACTCCGTAACATTCAGATCTCTATGAACCGGACACACTTCTCCATCCGCACGGACGGTTCCCAGATCCTCATGCATCACACACATATCTTCCATTGCAAGCATTGCTCCTGCAATGAACTTTCCCTGATGTTCCGGTTTTAAAAGTGTTAACAGAGTATACGTTCGTTTTAAACTTTCCGGTAAAATAATCACATCATCATCCATCAACAACACATGCGTTGCTTTCGGCTCTTGATGCAAGGATTCTATCATTCCCCTGGCAAATCCACCGGAACCTCCTACATTTTTATTTGGATGAACCGTTAATCTATCACAATTATATTTTTTCGGTTCCAATGTTCTTCCATTATCCACTACATGAATATAGAAATGTCTGCTAATTTCATCATCCGATTCCAGAATTTCATGTTTCAGTAATTCCATGTTATGTATAATATATTCTTCTTTGAAACAGGTGGTTGTTGCCAGTGCCAGTTCCACTTCTCTGACATCACTTTCCAAATATTCTCCTGTATAATAACCACCATACAACTCACAATCTGCATATGGATGAATTTCAAATGCTACCATCTGTTCTTTACATTCATCCGGAAATGCAATACATACGGTTTCTTTTTTATCCAATTCATAGTGATAGGTTGCATAACTATGACGTTCCGGCTGAATTCCATGATAATCATATCCAACCAATTCTACATCAAAATTTCCTTTCATTTCTATATAAAGATGTAAAGCACCTAAATTCGTATATGTTTTCCATTTTCTATAAGAAAACCCGTTAAAAAATGTAGAAAAATCAATCACTTCAAATGCGGGAATATACAACTTCACATCATCTTTTCCCTGCACGCACCGATTTCCACGATAATAAATTCCCCACTGTCTTTGAACTTTTTCATTATCCGGAAAGATCAAAGTCTGCAATTTCTTTTCCATAAATCTAATTCCTCCTGCATTACAATCCCAAATATTTTATCCATGCTTTTCTTGTTGTATATTTACTCATATTTGTTTGGTAATCCGTAATCACTTTTTTTCTGGTGATTAACAATCTACAACAAATTTTTACACTTTCACACCATCGCTGAATGATACAATCATACCCCACATTTCTAATTTTCTTATGAAGCTGCTCCGGATCTTGTTTCCATAACCATTCCGATCCCTTCAGAAAATCATTTGCCCCCTGAATTGCCCAATAAACTTCATCCTTTTTATTTCTTGCAACTCTTACCGTCAGACGTTTCCAATAAAAACTCCACAAATATTTCTTTGCTGTTTTTCGATCATATTGCTGTGTAATCTCAATCAAATCATTCCGGATATCATAATATAAATTACTTCCTGGTGGTAAATCTTCAAAATATCTATGCCATACACTAATTCCATTCAAAAATACAATTCCATGCTCTCTGTTTCGTAATCCAAATTCAATATCGTCATGATGCAGAAATAACGGAATCGGTAAATTGTCCTCCCGAACAATATTCAACGAATAGCAACAACACCACCAGCCCGAATACAGCGTTTTTTCCAATTTTGTTGTAATAAGATTTTCCCGTGTTGCATTCTCGTATTCGCGCACATCCAGATTTTTATTTGCATTCTTGATCAATCCTTTACTCCAGGTTTCTCCTGACGCAAATAACAGATACGGTTTATCCTCCCGAAGCATTGTTCCACCCAGAATGATATCTTTCCATTCCGGCTTCACCACACACAGAAAACCATACATGCGTACAAACAAATCCGGCTCTAACACCGCATCATCATCCATAAGCACGACGTGCGTTAACTGTCTTTCTTCTTTATCTTCCAAAACTTCCAGCATACCTCTGGTAAATCCACCTGCTCCACCGGCATTTTTATTCGGTATAACAGAAATTCTCTCCTGCCACGCCTTTAAATACTGCTGCAATGGTTCATATGCATCCAATGTTTTTCCATTATCAATGATGTATCCCCACAAGGCTTTCGAAACCTGCAGTTCTTCATTTTGCAATACCCGCTCACAGAGTATCTTTAAGTTGCGCAGGACATATTCTTCTCTGCGATATGTACAGATATCAATCCCGATTGCCACATGTGCAACCTCCTCACACACCCCCATATAATATCCTGATATCTGCTGCATCTTACACTCCTCATCCGGCACAAGAGAAAACCAGAAAACACCATCTGTGTATTTCTCCCATGGAAATTCTATGGTATACACATGTTTTGATTCTTCCAGCTTGATTTCATCAACACATTCCCGATTATGATAGAGTCGAAGCATTTGATATCCTGCAGTTTTGATAGACAACTGCAATTTTTCCAATCTTGTATACCGCTTCCATTTCTCGATATAAAAAAGATTGAAATATCCATCAAAACATATCTCTTCTCCATTTCTATGAAAATACAGGGCTTCTTCAACACAGATTTCCGGATCAGGCTGTAGAATTGTTTGTAATTGAATTTCCATTTCTATAATTCCTTTCTCAGAAGTCTGCGTACCATACGTCTTCTCATAGTCCCCGCCGGTATCAGCTGATTGACCTTCCTCATATCCACCTTAATTCTCGGTCCTTTTTTGCCCAATTGAAACTCACGGACATTCTGGTGGAAAATCACATATGGAACCTCCGCACACTTTGCCGATCCCTGCTGTTTTAACCAGGTATAATACACACCAAACAATCGCTCCGCAATATACCCCGTCACACGCTTTTCTTTATCACTATATCCGGAAAAATCTGTCTGGCTCTCAAACTTCTCCAAAACAGGAAACAGCCAGTTCATATATGCATAAAAGTATTCCCTTTTCATAATATACATATTGCAGAAATAAATATATTTCGATTGCATATATGCGTCACATGCCGCCGCCTGTTCCGGATGTATTTCTTTTAATATTGCAATTGCACGGTCCAGATCTCTGATACGGTGAAACTGTCCAAACTGTTCATATGCCGTCACATCCATATGCTCACTCAGCACTGTGATCACATCATATTGTTCAATCACATGCCGCATGTGCATCTCATCTAAATCATAAGGAGATAGATCTTTCTCCAAAGAATCCGCTTCCAAATACGGTGTCCATCGCTTCTGTTGTATTTTGCCATTTGTCACGGGGAAATATTGTTTGAAACTCATATATCTGCGATAATGAAAAAAGCCATAATAGTCTGCCTGCAGATTTTTCCACGCCCAATACTGTGCCGTAAGTTCACAGTAGGATCTGTTTTTCTTTGAAATGTTCTCGCCCTCATCATCATGAAGAATTCCTTCTATATGATGATCTGCCAATGCACTTCCTACCTGCACCTGAAAAATCAGTGGATTTTCCGGCCGGTAAAATTTTTTATGCGTTGCAACAAGGATTTTTATATCTCTCATGCTTTGCCCCTTCATACATATTACATATCTCCTCAGTTTTTCCGATCGCCTGTATTTTCCCATGCTCCAGCCAGACAACCTTGTTGCACATTTCCCGGATTTGTTTTAAACTATGCGATACAAAAAATACCGTTGTTCCGCCTGTCATAAGATCCATCATTCTCGCACGACTCTTCTCCTGAAAATCAGCATCACCGACCGACAGGATTTCATCAACAATCAAGATTTCCGGTTCCACAATACATGCAACGGAAAATGCCAGTCTTGCAAGCATTCCAGAGGAATACGTCCGGAGTGGTGCCTCTATAAAATTCCCAAGTTCGGAAAATGTAACGATTTCATCATATTTTTCATTCAGGAATTCTTCTGAATACCCGAGAATTGCACCATTCAGATATATATTTTCTCTGCCGGATAATTCCATATCAAATCCCGATCCCAGTTCCAGCATCGGCACAATGTTTCCATACGCTTCGATCGTTCCTTTTGTCGGTTTCATAATTCCGGAAATCACTTTTAATAATGTACTTTTTCCGGCTCCGTTATGTCCGATAATTCCAATGACATCACCCTTTTCGACATCAAAAGAAACATCTGTTAATGCCCAGAAATCCTCTGACTTCAAATCCCGTTTCAGCCAGCGTACACAAAATTCTTTTAATGAATTTGCACGGTTCTGTTCCATTTTAAATTTCAATGATATATTTTTCACAGAAACGATCGGCATTTTCTGCAACTCCTCCTAAATATAAAAGATAAATTTATCCTGTGTTTTCTTAAAGATCAAGCTTCCGATTCCCAGCATAACGAGTGCGACCACTGTACACTGACAGAACACAACCGGTCGAGGTGTAATCCCTTCCAGAATGATGGTTCGAAAAGCATTGACAAAATAGTACATCGGATTATTGAGTACCAGTCCCTGTACCTGCTTCGGAACAATCGAAATCGGATAAAACAGTGGTGTCAGATACATCCAGAGCATGCTAAGCACTCCCCATAAAAATTGCATATCCCGGAAAAACGTCATGGCAGCTGCCAGAATCATACCGAATCCCATGGTAAAAATCATGACGCAAATCAAAATATATGGAAGCATTAAAAAAGCCCATGTGATCTTTTCACCTGTAATAAGCGCTGCAATGATCAGCGGAATCAATGACATCAGTAAGTTGATTCCCGAAGAAAAAACTCTTGTTACCGGATATATATATTTCGGCAAATATACCTTTGTGATCAACGGCGCATTCCCCACAATAGATGTCAGAGACTGTCCTACACCTTCATTAAAGAAGTTAAAAACAACCGTACCACTCAACAGATATACCGGATAATTTTCAATATCTGATTTAAACAGCTGTGAAAATACAACATACTGTACGATCATCATAAGAAGCGGATTCAGAAAGCTCCAAAACACGCCAAGTACCGAACGTTTATAACGTACTTTAAAATCTCTCTTCACAAGCTGCTTAATTAAGAATTTATATTTTTTGAGGACAAACAACATGTTAAACAGTACTGTTGTCTTCCCCCTTTTGTCGCGGCTGCACTCAATTCCATACAAGACAGCCACTAATACAACTGCAAGTAATACCAGTTTCCAGTAATTTGGACCTGTCCAGACATAATTCCGCCCATTGACCGCAATACACATTGTTCCCGAAACAACATTTCCATTCACAGTAAACTGTGCATCTCTCGCAACATCTGGGTTTTCCAGTTTGTTTTCTACATTATATAATATGGTTGGAGCATCCCCTGCTTCCCCATCGGATGTACAGGAAATCTTAATCTGATCTCCACGATCAACTTTTACACCATCTGCAATGTTTAAATAAACATACTGATTTACTTCAAATTCATCCGCTGAGAATGTTTTTTTTGCAAGTATCTGTCCCTTAGACAAATTTTCACACTGAATCTCAACTCCGTGATTGATGCTTTTTCCATAATCTGAAACCATTACACCTATGGAATCCAGTAAATCCATTTGGGACGTATAAATCTGTTCTACCGTTGCTCCCTGCGTAAGTTCTCCTACATCATTTGTCGCATTGAATTCCGCAACATTGCCATCGGAATCTCTTTCATATAACGATCTTCCTGCCGAGAAATAAAAAATTCCCAGAAAAATCAATAATACACATTCTATAATCAGAAATATTTTTAAATAGTAAGATTTTTGTTTCATAATCAATTATTTTCCTACACAGATTTTATCTCAAATTCGCAAAATACCTCTACTATTCTACCATAATCCCCATAATTTGCAATATTTAGCGATATATATTCTCCATGATCTTGTCAATCTTCTGTAAACTATATTGTTTTATCCGTGCACGGTTATTTTTTCTCATCTGCTGGACTTCTTCCGTATTCTTCCATATCCGCAGGAGTTTTTCAATTGCCTGAATATATTCCTCCGGTTGATCTGCGCTTACCAGATAACCGTTCTCTCCATTTTTTACCAGATCTGTATTTCCCCGAATCCTGCTACACACTACCGGAACCTCGCAAGCCATCGCTTCCATCAATGCTACCGGAAGTCCCTCCTGCTTGGACGGGAACACAAACACGTCTGCTGCCTGACAGAGTTCTGCCACGTCTGTCCGAAATCCCAACAGTTTCACATGATCTTCCAAATGATATTTCCGGATCAACTGCTGCAGTTCCTGCTTTTTTTCTCCCTGTCCGCAAATAAAATATCTCAGCTGTGGATGTCTCTGGACCAATTGTTTCATCGCCTCAATGACAACAACATGGTTTTTACGATCACTGAGTTCTCCCACAGACAGCAAAAACACATCTTCCGGCTGCAATCCAAGTTCCTGCCGTTTCTGCTGGATTGTTTGTGCATCTCCCTCATGGAATCGCTCCAGATTGATTCCGATTCCTGGCAGATAATAGGTTTTTCCGGCATGAAATTTCTTTTTTGCTCTGGCATAGTCCTCATGATTGATCGTTATCAACGCATCCGTCCATCTGCTCAGCATCTTCTCCACCGGATAGTACACCAGCCAGTTCATAACCGGTGCCCCCTGATAGAAATGAAACCCATGTGCCGTATAGATCACTTTTGTCCTGGTCCGATGTCCGGCAATCCTTGCGACCACACCACCGATCGGGCTGTGGCAGTGGCAAAATGCGTATCCATTTTGCTTCATCAAACCTTCTACCTGCCTCAGTGCCCTCATGTTCTGCCCCATGTGTTTGATATTTCGTGCGAAATCAATCTGGTAGCAGCGCACATGCATATCCTGCAGTTTTTGCTTCAATTCTGCGACACGCGCATCCGAGCAGGTATTTCCTTCGATAAAATTGCAGGCCACATCTACCTCATACCCCAGTTTCTGCAGCAATGCAATGTTTGGCATATTAAATTGGTCAATCATGGAGGCGACGGACGCCAGCATCAGGACTCGTTTCATCTTTTCCTCTTTCTTTTTTTGATGTATTTTTGTATCATTCTTGTCTGGATATTTATTTAAAACTCTGCTCCAATCCCATTTGCCTTACATAATCAATCCACTCATATATATCCTCAATATCATATTCCGGATGATTATCTTTGTCTTTCTTTTTCTTCAGTGCAAGTGTCATCAATGCATATTCATTCTCAAGCAATGTATCAAAAACACCCTGGTCGTCTGTATTGATTGATACATTCAATGACATATTCCGTTCGGTCTCTTTTAATTTTCTCGAATTAAATCTTAAAATTGGGTGCTCATCATATTTTTGAATTGTTCCGATCAGATAATTGGAGGATGGATTTGTCTCTATTGCAATTCCTTCCTTTACTAATTGCGCAATCATCTTATCCTGCACTTGTCTTACTACATCTGCGTACCTCTCATCCACTTTAAATTCTGTCTGTTCATCCCCCACCTTTCTTACCGATTCATCGTAATGATATGCCCGGTACAAAGTTCTTATTTTCTTTCTTTTTCTGATAATTCTCCCCTGTTCTCCTAATCCCTCGTTAAAAGCATATCTGTCAAAGCGTTCCAGCTCACGCTTAGGATATTCCAATTTTCTTTCATATATTGCTTCAGACAAAGTATATAGACGTGGATTATCCCCCCTTAATTTCCAACTCTGATAATAATCCAACCACGAAACTTCATCCGTTCCAACCACGCTTTTTCCATATATTTCTGTATAGAGGTAATAAAATTTCTCTTTTAGTTCTTCCTTCAACTGGCTCTCTATGCTGCATCCGGTTTCTTCAGCCTTAACCAAAAGCCATGCCAGATCATCCAGCAGGATCTGTTTCGGCAAGACCAGCTTTTTGTTCTTATACTTATAATAATCATCCGGATCTATCCCCAGCGCCAGAGCATGACCCAATCGGCTGCCATGTCCCAGTCCGCAAAAAAGTAATACTTCATCAATTGCTCTGAGACCGTCAACAATATCCAAAAAGTCTTCTCCCACATGATAGGTCAACCGGAGTTTTTTATTTGCCTGCTCCAGCCCCCTTTTTCCCTTTATGGACGTTTTGAATATAACATTCGACATATATCTGTAAATTTGTGCATACACTTCCGGTCTGCAATCAAGTTCACTGGCACAAGTATCTATACCACGGATGTATTTGTTCATGGGGGTTTCTTTTTCCAGAAAAGCAACCACACCCTTCATCTGCCTTATTGCCAGCATCCTTGCATTATTATTTCTCGGAACACCCATACAAAAATCTTCATCATGTATCTTCGGAAAATGCAACACATAGATCAGTTTTTCTGTTGCATCTTTTCCATTAACATTTTTATTTTCTAATTCCTTTACAATCTGTTCATTATGATATAACACTTTATATAAATCAGCAGAATGCTTTTTCGGACAGATACGTGCCTCTAATGCACGTATATTCTCCTTTCTCAGCGTTTCATTTAACGCAATTCTCACTAATTCATCCTCATATGCCTTCTCACCTTCAATAAATATTTCTTTTCGCCTCTGATACGCTTCAAAATTCGAAAAACCTTTTTTTTCATTAATCTGAATCATTTCTCCCCGGAAAAATACTCGAAGCATCAGATATTTATAAAAGCAGTTTTTCTGGTAATCATTAAACAGGTTCGTTTTCGCCGCCTTATAGCATTCATACAGAAATCTTCTCTCCCCGGCCATCAGCCGGCATGTATTATCATTCAGATCTATCATGTCTTTTTCCAGTGCATAGTCTAATGCACCCTGATTTATTATTTTTGCACCATATTTATTTTTACATAAGTTCACCAGATCCTGTATTTCCGATACAGATGCATTTACTGAAATACTTGTTTTTGCATGAACTAAAATTTTTTCTGCCTTCTTTTTTAAACATCCATTTTCCTTCAATACACAGAACAAATAGCAACGCAAAATCGCGGCTCTCTGACATACCGTATATAAATCTTCATTCTTTACTTCTGTATCAAGACGATCAACCGTATACAGTTGCATTCCACGATCAATTTTCCGGAAATCATGCCACCTTCCCTCTATCAGATTCATGAGACAAATCCAGTTTAGTTCAAACACCTTTGTTGAACCCGCCAGATGAAAATGATTCTCTGCCATCCCCCGATCCAAAATATTATATAAACGGTTATCATCGCTCCGAATAATCGGCTGCCATGCAAAAAATTCTGTAGTGATTCCATATCGCAAATCTTCTGCTGCCAGGAATGCACATGTCAATAAATCCTGTCCCAGTCGAAAGGAAACTTCTCTCCATCGCAAAAGCTCATCTATTTTACAGCGAATCTCTTCTCCATCATAAATTAGCAGTTTGTCCGCCAACGTCATTACTGCATTAAATACACTGCTCTTTCCAGTTCCCAAATCAACCATACTTTGTTGCAACAATTGATATGTATTCTGCATCTCATCTTCTGTTTTATTACAGAATACTCTTCTTGCCGCCTGCATATAAGCTTCCTTGCTTATTTTGCTATAACTTACCCCTGTCCAATCTCTGTTTTGAAGATTACCATTATTAATATTCTTATATGAAATTTCTTTGAATATAATTTTTAAATTTGTAATCTCTATCTCCATGATGTCCTCATAAATTTATTTCAGATCATTTTCAATTATTTGTTGTATCTTAACCAGATCTTTGTATTTTTCACACATTTCTTTTGGCAATGCCATGTTTTTATCACTCAGATATAATTGTATAACCCGAGAATAATAATCACATAATTCTTCTGCTTTCAAATCTTTCGGCCATTTGTTATTAAGGGCTTTATAACGCTGAATATTATCTGCCAAACTATCCAGATTGCTTTTGGCATTCTCTGCCGAAGTATTTCTCAAATGTCCGGATACTTTTTGCAATTTTTCTTTATAATTTGAAGGGTCTGCAGTAATTTTATCTTTAAATTTTTGTGTTAAATCATAACCTTTGTTAAATACATTTTGTTGTGCAAGTTTTTCTTGCTCTTTGATTGCTTCTTCAACCAGTTGTGCATAAAGTTCACATATATCCACTTTATCACTTTCATCAAACTTAAAATATTTCAAATCCTCCAATTCGATTTCCAACCCTATATACGTTTTCATAAAATCTGCTATATTTTTTAAAAAGATTTCCACCAATTTCTGACTGCGTTCAAACTCTGAAACTGTGCCTCCTTTGTAATCATTATTTTTAAGGCAATATTTTTTTATTCGCATTGCCAAATCAACATTCGAAGCAATTTTCTGGGCACATAATATGCTTTTTTCGTTATTAGATTTTATTTTTTTTATTATTTCTCTGTAATAATTATCTTCTCTATTTACTCCAATCTGTTCTAAATTAATTTTATCAAACAGAACATCAACATCTCCCAGACTTACAAGATAATTTTCCATGCTATTTTCAACATAAGTCAACAATTGATAATTTCCAGCTATAATTTTTGTCTTACTAAAAGTCCTAACAGGGGGTACATTCCCCCCTTTTTCGTATGTATTAGCCATCAATCCAATTAATAACCAACATTTCAAATATTTTTCTTTATTTTCATTTACAATTTTAGAAACTGTATTCGTTTGTTCATCTATTAACTTTCCTTCTTTAAAATAAAATTTTAATATTGCATTGTATTCAGTCCTTGTCGTTAAAGCAAATCTTGAACGATCAATTATCCCCTTTTGTGCGACACCAGGAATTGTATTTCTAAAATTTTCCCCCCATATATAGCCATTTATATAGCCTTCTGGCTTAAATAATCTTCCATCTAATCGTGCTTGATTTAATTTAATAGTATATATACATTTTATGGCATATAATATTTTTTCTCTTTCCATATCAAAAATATTATTGTTAAAATCTTCAAAATAATACATAATTTCAAAAAATTCAACGGATCTTTCTCCACTATGCCATTGAAACATTTGACCAATCTGTGCTTTATTGCTTTCAAGCAATAATTCTATCATTCCCTTAGTGTTTGTATTAACATGAATTACGTCCATACTTTCCAATGCATAAAAGCTCTTTTTCCATCCAAAAGGTAATTCTCTATTCACCCAATCCGATATGAAAATTTCGTAAAATTTATCTATGTTTTCTTTTTTGATTTTTTCTAATAATTTATCATTCTTTTCTAAGTTATTATCTTCCGTTTCAGCCTCTTCTTCATAATTACTGTGATTTTTTCTATTGTTCTCTACGCTCTCCAATCTTGCCAGCTGAGAAATCCAATTAATTAAATCTCTCAAATTGTTAGGCACCAAATAACTCATTCCTGTTTCTTCTTCCAAAAATACCATTCCTGTTTTTTCATATATCAATTTCAAAACAGACTTGACCAGCGTATTATCATTCGATTCCCATATATTTTCTTTAGCATCAGTGTTTTTCTTATAAACAATTTTCAAATCAGAAAATATTTGCATCTTCGGCATATATATTCTTCTTGCTATTGGAATTAATTTTGCAACATATCTTTCGGCCATATTTTTTATTTCGTTATCTAATTCGTTTCTTATCCCCATATTATCCGTTTTTTTCGTATATCGAATAAGCTCTTTATATTCATTTATGTTTTTCTCCTGTATCGCCAATTGCAATTGATCATTTTTTACTGCCATAACAATTACAACATGCGGAATTATCAAATATTTTCGAATCTGCTCTGCCAATTTATATGCAGCTTGATTGCAAAGATCCAGATCATCAATTGCAATCAATAATTGAGTATCCGATTTCTCTGCCTTATTGCTCATAAATTTCAAATATTGTTCTATCAAATTTTTAAAATCATTTTTCAGATTTGTGCTTTCTCCCAATTGGGCAAGTTTACCAATATTTCCTTCATAATCAAATTCATCATCCAACATTTTTTGCTGATTATAAATCATTGCAACCTGACGATATACTTTCTGAAATTGATCCAATAAATTTTGTACATTTGACTCATCTCTTTCCCAATTATCCTTCTTGTATCTATCATTGAAGTTTTTATACATTTTTGCAAGTACAATATCCAGGACATTATGTACATCATCAAACTGTGATGGATCGATCACAATTGGTTCTGCAATATTGACATTTTTTATCTTCTTACGCTTGTTAAAGAGCTCAGCCTCATTATCCTTTTCAGGTTCATCTTTATCCCATAACGCATTTATAAATGTTAACATTGCACTGCTTTTTCCATCTCCACGATCTCCACAAAAAGCAATAATATTATTTTCATATTCTGTTTGCTGCCATGAATGTATCGTATTGTTTTTATGTACATCAGAATCTTGAGTTTCTGAAAGAATTGCCTCCAGCATATCGGCCGCCTGCTCATATTGCTCTATAAAAATATCATCTTTCTTTATTCTATCCTGAACAGAAATTTTAAATTCTTGTCCTTTTACAATTACTAATTCTGATTTCATTCTTTTGCGCTCCTCCCAAATACATTATCTTTTTGTTATTATAACTCATACTATAATTTATCAATCATTGAGACAACAGATGCCATCATTTGGACTTGAATATAATTCTTCATTTCACTTGAACATTTCCCTTCAATCCATCTGTGTTCCGAGTCATTTGCACCTTCTCATGATCAAATGGTATCTTCTCTCCAAAGTTCAATTCAGCTCGTCCACTTTCCCATTCTCTTTTCGGCGGAATATTTCCCGTTCGCACACGTCGTTCTACCGGCATTGTCTCACTACATGTATCAAAGCATTCTTTTTCATAGGTAGTATATAAATATGTATGATCTAAAGGTATTTCGAGCATAGCTGCAATCGCCTGTGAAACGAGATAGCTTGCACGAAATTTTCCCTTGACCTCTATCCATTATAAAGTTATTTTGCATTAATTCCGAAATAACAAATGTTCTTTTATTCATCTGAATTCTCCTGTACCATATAAGCTTCTCCCATGATATCATCCAATGCATTATTAAATGTCGGTACTGCAAATCCATTTTGTCCACAAGGAATTTCTATCAACTGGCTTTTTCCGTTATGTTCCTGAAACTGGTACACTTTTACCTGTGTATCCAACAGCAAATCTTCCTCTTCCAATTGAAGTTTTTTGCATAAATCTTCTTTTTGAGGATGGCTTTTCAAAGCTATTTTGTTATTAATCGACTGGAGTAAAATATCGCTATGTGTGGTTGCAATAACATCTATTCCGCTATTTACAATACGTGCCATAACCCTTCCCATCTGATGCTGCAGCTGCGGATGCAGGCACATCTCAGGCTCTTCATAGCATAAAGACTCAATGTTTTCCATATGTTTCAACAGTAAAATTAATGGAGAAAGTTCCGTTACCACAGCGGAGACTGTACGAAGTGATAAACTTTTCTGTTCTCCGTTTTCCGTTTCTGTAACATACCGAATCTCTTTGTTTGGCGAATCACTGATTTCTATCGTTCCGGAAGTCATTTGATGTTCTATCAGATCAATAATCTTTCTTCTTTTTGCAGATGGCTGATTTTCCAGAGAAAGCACATTGATAACATCCAAAAACTGATTGATTGGTCTTGTAAATGGAGACATTGGTTTGGTTTCCGGTTCCATATTAAATGTCTGCTCTCTTCCTACCTGATTCACTAAATCTTTTGTAAGGATAAAGCCTGTTCTTGCAGCTGGAAGGAATAAATTTTCATATCGATTTTTCCAAAAATTTATTTGTAATACAAAAGCAAATATACCCTTCATTAAAGACTCAGCACTATGATCATCCGTTTTTCCCTCTAAGTTTCGAATGCCATAATTATCCGTTTTGTTTTTTCCATAATCAGCTTTCATTATTATATTATCATCCGTGGTTCTTATAAAACAAAGTTTTCTCTCTTTAAATGCCCTATTTGATAAATGAATCTGAATTTTATTCACTGAAACCTGTTCGCTGTTAAAGATCCATTTTAATAACGAATCTTTGTTCTGTGAAAGCCGCTGATTGATAACAGAACGACACCAGTCGGAAATATCTTCCATCCCGACAATACTCTGACCCTTTTCAAATGCAAGATTTATCTGTTGGGATATCCAATCCTTTAACAATCTTTCCTCTTCGTTTATCTCTACATCTCTTTTTTCAAAAAGATGGATTGCACCAATATTCTTTATTCCCCATAGCAAAGACATCAAATAACTTTTTCCACAATTATTGTCACCGACAATCAAGGTAAGCGGTGCACATTCCATTTCTGCTGATTTTATTTTTCCATAGTCTTCCACACACAATTTCCAACTTGCCATACCATTCCATCCTTTAATTTCTATTTCAGTGCTTATATCTATAGCTTACCACAAACCCATTTCATGATTCAATTTTTATATCTTTCTTGCACTTTGCACCATTATATTCCTAGGTTGACGTTTTTCCGGTATTGTTTTCTCCCACAAGAATATTTACCCTGCTGAGATTTTGTAATGTAATGTTCTTTAATCCCCTATATGCTTTTATATCAATTGTTTGAAACATGCCGCCTCCAAGTTCTTCCCCGTATTTTCAACTATTTATATGTATTGTATCACGAACCTCAATCTTACTCAATGTAAAAAACCGGTCAGACTTATCATCCAACCAGTTTTATCACTTCTACCGAAACTATGGCTCCATATTTTTTAATAATGCATTAATATTCTGCGTATATAAGTTTTCACATAATTTCAAAATTTCTATTTCAATCTGCTCATCGCTGATTGAAACTCCCCTCTCGGATCAGCAATTAATATCTCCAATTCATGAGACGTTCTCCAGCAATTTACAGCTTCTACAACATCAAGCATGATCTCCAATGCCTCACGTAGCTCATCCACTGTCACAATAACAAAATTATCCCCCGGATATCTTGCATCATAATAATAGTCTTTGAGTAATGCCAGATCCTTCCTCTCTAATTGTAAGGAAGTATCCACCCTTTTAATCTCATCGTATAAGGCGCGCAAATTATGGGATGTCATTAGTTTTTCAATTCCAGTACAAACCAGTTCTGCCACAGATTTCAACATTTTTTCTGCAATTTGCTGTGCCGAAGCTGCAGCCGGATTGCAGTATACAGGTGACACTGCATCCCTTAAATACCAGAATTCATTGCACGCAATAGAATAATAAGAATTTGCCTTTATCATATTTTCAACTCCTTATAATCTCTTCTTAACTGTTGTGTAAACTTTGAATTATCATGTTCGAAATACTGCGGTGTTACAAAAACCACATCCGCATGCAACATCTCGAGTTCTTCCCGCAAGGCTCCCATCATCCATCTTTCCGGTTTTTCTGGAACTATGATGCAAAAGTCGATATCACTGCTGGCCTTATAATCATTTCTCGCGTAGCTTCCAAAAATCCCCAAACTCTGATATTTGATACTCGAATTTTTAATAATATCTACGCACTTGTTCAACCGGTCTTTAAAATCATTTTCAACAACAGGTGACACATACGGCATCCCTAAACCTCCACTCTTTCTATTAATCTGTCCTATCACAGTTTCTACAGATTCCACCATTTTTTATTCTTCATGATATATTCTATCAATTATAAGTTATGCAATTACCCGGGACACAAATTGGCGATTTTTCCCATTCTGATGCTCAAATTGAAATTCGAATTCCAATGTAACTTCCGAACTGTTCACCATATTATTTTCCCCTTCAAAATATACATAACCATCAAGAGAAACATCAGCTTCCAATATGCCTCTCACAATCGTACATGTATCATCCTCTTCCTGTTCTACCCGGACAACTTTGACATTTTCTATTTGATCCAATTCTGCATAGTCAACATATGTCTCAAACGCTTCATCCAATTCCTGACCTTCCATGTTCATAACAGAATCGTCAATTTCATTATACAAGTCATCCCAAAATTCGTTTTCAATGATTGTAGCGACCAGATTTCTATCATATTTCACGTATATCAGTCTCCCTGTGTCAAAAAATATTTAATTGCGTCCCAATAAGGTGGCAGTTCTTCTGAACATTCAAATTTTTTCAATTCCCGCTGTTTTTCTTCTCCATTCAACTGGAACACATTAAACGTCCATAAAGCATTTTCTCTGGCACGACATAAACGTTTATCATTCAGGTTCAACTTTGTAATTGTATACTCAGCTGCCTCATCTGTCTTTTCCGCCGGCTGTATTGTTCCATCCTGCTGATATCGAAAATGACTTTCACAATCCTTCTCCAGCGGAGAAATCATCCGCTTTGCATCAAAATTATTTTCTTTTTTATGCCCACAGTGCCTGCGATTGTCTCCATTACAAGAAGCATGAAGATTATTATAGGTCAGAGATAAATTCTGATTTTGTGCCTGAGGTCGAAAATGTTCCACATGAAAACTATTCTTTTGTACTTCAGTCTCTGTATTTTTAATATAAGAACAACAATAGCAGCAAAGATGTCTCTGTTCTGCAAGCAATGCATTCTTTAATATTTGCAGTTCCTTTTCATGCCGGATATCCTCATACCCTGCTTCTCTTTTATGCTTATTCTTGAATTTTTTCTTCCACCGGCTTACTTCTTCTGGTTCACCTGTCTTTTGAATATAAATCATAAAAACTTTATCGCCCTTTTGCAATCAAGATTCTTGCACGCACAACTTTCGTATTCTCTTCCGATGTCATCCATGCAAGCTTATTTACAAGTTTTTCTGCCTCATCATATGCTTTTTCATTCAGATACACATTTATTTGCTCTAAGAGTTCCGTTGTCTTCCTGTTATATACTTCGGTATCCATGTAATCTTCCAGAATTGTATTGACATCCCAGCCGTTCATCGGCTCCATCGGTTCTGCCAAAACCAGATGCGTTTCTGCATCTTCATGCAAACGTATTACCTGTATATTTTCATCCACAGACTCCAGCACTTTCGGAGCATGTGTGGAAACAATAAACTGAATATTTGGAAAAGTATTCTGTAAAGCCGGAAAAATCTTCTCCTGCCACTTCGGATGCAGATGCAGATCAATTTCATCAATCAGCACAATGCCATCCCCTTCCAACGGATTCTCCCTCTTCGGATTTGCAATTGCCAGCCTCCGGCTCAGATCGCCTACCAGTGCGATTACACTTTTTTCTCCTTCTGACAATTGATAAAATGCCAATTCCAATTCTTTTTTGATGACAATAAGTTCCGCATCTTCTTCTGTTACTTTCACACGAATTTCCGAAAATCCATCTCCCAATGCGTTTAATATGGCTTTTTTTACTGCATGTAACTGTGGATCTTCTGCATTCGGCGTTTCCACTCGTATACTGTTTTCATATTCCTGTCTTCCCCGGAACCATTCAAAAAATAACCGGAAATTGATCACTCCTCCAAATGCAGAATCTCTCCACGCATCCAGCTTCCCTGCTGCTCCTGTATAACGCCTTCTCAATTTACGTGTTTTTTCATTATAGCGGTCAACTCCATAAAACACATAAACAGGAATATTTTCATTATTTAAAGTAAACTCTTTCTGTGGTGTTTCCGTGTCATCGTTTTCATACTCTTCTTCTGTTTCCAAATAATCTCCCAGATACTGTTTTCGAATATATTCCGAAACTCTCTTCAGTTCTTTGGAATTATGCAGATTTTTCCCCTGAATTCTTTTTCGGTAATAGTGAAAATTATTTCCCTGGTCTTCAAGAAACAACGTTATTTTTGCTTCTTCTTCTCCAACTTTTACATCTTTTTCTCCTAAAAGAGAGGCTGTTATCTGTTCATCCTGTGCGGCTTCCTGCATAATTCTGGAAAAGAGAAGATTGCAGACATCCAGTATTGACGATTTTCCCATTCCGTTTACTCCATAAAAAATGGCATCTTTTCCGTTTAATACTATTTCTGTATCTGAAAAACCTCTGAAATTGTGCACTTGCAGTTTGTCTATTCTCACGCTTTTCTATCTCCTAAACCTTCGAATGCATACCATTAAGCTATTTATCATCTTTTCAGTAGTATCATACTTTAATTCTTTTATTTATGCAAGATTTTCCCATTCCAGCTCTTATCCTTCCGTCCTTCTTACCGACTCTTTCCAGTCACACACACGATATTCTTCCTTATATTCACTCATCTGCATATCGTACACACTGTCACCAAACGCTTTGCCCGTCAGGGTGCCAATTTTTCCCGGAATCTTTTTCATCAGCCGGATGATCCAGCCAGTCGCTGGGACCATCACAAGCCGGTGTCCTTTTACCACAGCGATCATCTGCACCAGATCCGAAGTATTGATATACTGCTCGTTCTGTGGGAAAAACACTCCGGTCTCTTCATTGTCGATCATCCGTTTGACAAACTGTGCCAGACTTTCTATATAAAGCATGGAACGCTGATTATGTACAATCGGAAATAGCGGAAGTTTTCCTGCCAGTTTTGCAAGCTGTGGATAGTTTCCCTTTGATCCCTTTCCGTAAATCATCGGCGGGCGCAATACAACAACCTTAAAACGTTCATCTGCCAGTGCCTGTATTTTCTGATCCGCCTGCCATTTGCTGTCTCCATAGAAATTCAATGGTTTTGGAATTGTATTTTTTTTAATTTTCTTTTCTTTACATCCGCTGTATACAATCATGGAAGACATAAAGAGAAACTGCTGCACGCCTTCCTTTTTGGCTTTTTCGGCTGTCTCTACTGCCAGATCTGTATTCACGCAGTAATACTGCTTCTTTTCTTCTTCCGTCACCTGTCCCACATCTGCATGTGCGATTCCCGCCACATGATAGACCACATCATATGTAGAAAAATCGTGTGTCCGCCATGTTTGGGTTCTCATATCCAGCGTGTCAACCTGGTAGTACTCCGGCCATTGTTTCAGCCATGCCTCCACAGAAGTTCCCACATAACTGTCTCTTCCGGTGATCAGAATCTTCTTTTTTCTCCTGCCATTTTCACTTTCTTCTGTGTCTTTTACAATGGTTTCCTTTTTCGCGCTGCTCTGTGCTGTTTCGCTTTTGTGCGCTTCCGTCTCTTCTTCCTCTTTGTTCAGTTCGCCGGTTCCACCTTCAACCACGCCATCGTGCATGAGCACGGTTCCAATTGTGCCAAGAAAACATTTCAGATCCATCCATGGTCCCAGATGTTTGACATATTCGCCATCCAGTCTTGCTTTGTCCGGAATCTCCAGTTCATCTCTGCCATTGATCTGTGCCCACCCGGTCAGCCCCGGTGTCACATCATTGGCACCATATTTCTCACGTTCTGCTACCAGATCATCCTGATTCCACAGTGCCGGCCGCGGTCCTACGATACTCATTTCTCCTTTGAAGATATTAAAAATCTGCGGCAGTTCATCCAGACTGGTTTTGCGCAGGAATTTTCCTACCTTTGTGATGTACTGCTCCGGATTCTCCAGCATATGTGTCGGCACATCCTTCGGTGTGTCAATCCGCATGGTACGGAATTTGTAAATCTGGAAGAAACTCCGGTGGATGCCGACACGCTTCTGCTTAAATAATATCGGTCCCGGTGTATCCAGTTTGATCGCAATACATAAAAAAAGAAGGAGTGGTGATAAGATCACGATCGCCATCCCACTTAATATGATATCAATTCCTCTTTTGATGTAATGGTATCCTTTCATGGCTGACTTGCTCCTTCCTGATTTCCCATATTTTCATAAATTTACATATGTTATATCATACTCTATTTTAGTGCATATTGCAATGACTGTGATTATTACTTCCATTACTCCATTTTTCTTATTTAAACGGCAATTTATTGTTTAATCTCACCGTTTTCCCATCAAAACATCAGCTTTCGACATCCACATTCTGTATTTCCCCGAAGTCTATCCCATACCCTTTCCCACCCATACTGATACAGGAAACACCACTGCTCTATCCATGTAATTGTTACATATTGTACAATTTTTTCAAATTTTGCCTTATCCAACAAAATCTCCCCCATTTCATGTACCATATACTCCTAAACAAAACTTCATATACAAAGGAGACCACCCATGAATAATTTACAGACACACATCAACAACTATCTAGAACACTGCCGTCACCAAAAACGTCTGGATTCCAAGACTCTGAAAGCATATCGCATCGACCTTCAGCAATTTTATGCCATTTTTTCATGCAGGGATGTTTCTGATATTACACCGGATCTGTTGGAAAATTATATTGGCAGTCTGCACCAGAAGTACAAACCCAAAACCGTAAAAAGAAAGATTGCCTCGGTCAAAGCTCTTTTTCACTACCTGGAATATAAAGAAATCATCGCCCGGAATCCTTTCAACCAGGTGCAGATCAAATTCCGCGAACCTGTGATTTTGCCGAAAACCATTCCATTGCACACGATCGAAATTTTCTTATCTACGATCTATGAGCAGCGCACCATCGCCAAAACGGATTATCAGAGAAAAAACGCTTTGCGGGATGCCGCTGTCATAGAACTTTTATTTGCAACCGGAATACGGATTTCCGAATTATGCGCTCTGCGTATCTGTGACATCGATTTGTACGATGGATCAGTCCTGATCTACGGAAAAGGTTCCAAAGAACGCATTGTTCAGATCGGAAACCACGAGGTCATACAGATTCTGTCGGAATACCGCAATGAATTTCTCCCCCAGATGAAAACCTGCCAGCATTTCTTTGCGACGCTAAACGGAACGACATTATCCGATCAGTCGGTACGGCGGATGATCAACAAATATGCTTCTCTTGCTGCAATTGAACAGCATATTACACCGCATATGTTCCGGCATACATTTGCCACCAGCCTTTTAGAAGCGGATGTCGATATCCGCTATATACAGGAAATGCTTGGTCACAGTTCCATTCATATCACAGAAATCTATACGCATGTTGCCATGTCAAAGCAGCGTGCCATCCTCACTACCAGACATCCCCGCAATACGTTTCATCTATAAAAAGCAAAACAGCAATTCACGTGCCATGCACGGAATTGCTGTCATTGATAGCCGTTCTATTTTTACTTATTTATTCTCCCCCGCCAATTCCGGGTGATACGTTGGCACAATTTTCTTGACACACTCCCGGATGTCTTCCGGTTCTGTCACAACGTACTCTTTTAATTCTTCCAACTGCTGCATGAATTTTTCTTCATCCAGCTCAATCGGTTTACCGATATGAATCAGATTGTTTGCGGTATCCTGCATCCCTTCTTCATCCATCAGCATCTCTTCATAAAGTTTTTCTCCCGGGCGAAGTCCTGTGAAAATGATATGGATATCCTCATCCGGCTTGTGACCGGAAAGAAGAATCAGGTTCTTTGCCAGATCCAGAATCTTGACCGGCTCTCCCATATCCAGAACAAAAATTTCTCCACCTTTGGCATAGGTGCCCGCCTGCAGCACCAGAGATACCGCTTCTGGAATTGTCATAAAATACCGCACGATATCCGGATGGGTAACCGTGACCGGGCCTCCACGCTCAATCTGTTTTTTGAACAGCGGAATCACACTTCCGTTACTGCCAAGCACATTTCCAAAACGCACGGCTACGAAATCTGTCTTCGATCTGCGGTTATAGGTCTGAATGATCATCTCACAGATGCGTTTGCTGGCACCCATGATATTGGTTGGGTTGACTGCCTTATCCGTGGAAATCATCACAAATTTCTTCACACCGTACCGATCTGCCGCCTGCACAATCTTCCACGTGCCAAGCACGTTATTCTTAATTGCCTCGTTCGGACTCTCTTCCATGAGAGGCACATGTTTATGTGCCGCTGCATGATAGATAATCTCCGGCTTGTAATGTTCAAAAATCCAGTTCATACGATTCGTATTCCGCACGGATGCAATCAGCACAACAAGATCCAGCTCTGGAAACCGGACTTTCAGTTCGTTTTGCACATCATAGGTCGTATTCTCGTAAATATCCACAATAATCAGCTGTTTTGGCTTGTGTGCGGCAATCTGCCGGCACAATTCGCTTCCGATAGAGCCGCCGCCCCCTGTAACCATTATGATTTTCCCAGAAACATAATCCATGATAGACTGCAGATCAACCGTCACCGGATCCCGCCCAAGAAGATCATTGACATCTACATCTTTTAATTTGCTGACGCTGACATCGCCGTTTACAAGCTGGTAAATGCCGGGCAGACGTTTCAATGTGCATCCGGTTTCTTTGCAGATATCAAGAATCCCCTTGATCTGTTTCTGCGTGGCCGATGGCATGGCAATGATGATCTCATGCACATGCAGTTCTTCGACTTTTTCCAGAATATCGCTCCGATCTCCTACGACTTTCGCTCCATGAATATAATTGCCGATCTTGTTCCGGTCATCATCAATCACACCAACAACCTTCTTTTTCACATAGCGGCTGTTGTTGATTTCTTTGATGATCTGGTTTCCTGCATCCCCTGCTCCGATCACAAGTACATTCCGTCTGTACACACCGGCTCTGCGCATATTGCGAAGCACACGCAGACCGCGGTAAGAATATCTGCATCCCATGACAAATACAAACAGAAACAATCCATACAGAATGTAAAAGCTTCTTGGCACCGGGTACATATCCCCCCAGTTCCGAAGCAATATCAGCACTGTCACAACAACGGTATCCAGAATACATGCCGAAACAACATACATCATTTCCAGTGCTCCCGCATAGCTCCAGAGACTGGAATACAGCCGGAGCAGCCAGAAAATGACCAGCGTAACAATTATCATAAAAGGAAGCGCTCTCCACACTTCATCCATATATTGAAACGGTACGCTTTTGATATTCAGATCAAACCGAATCAATAACGCAACTATGCTTGCAGCAAACACTGCAAGCACGTCGTAGCACATCAGAAAAATCCGTCTGATCAGTAATTGTTTATCTTGAATGATTTTTTTCATAATTTCAATCTGTTATTTTTGATTCTTTCTCTGTTTTCTCGATTGTTTTTTCGATGATTTCTTCCTGACTGAGGATTCTGTCACTCCAGCCCCTTTAGTATTCTGTACCGTCTGCGCGGTATCTGCTTTTGCACTCTCTGCTACTTTTGGAATACTCTGTTTTACGGCAGTATCACTTTCTGCAGAAACCTCTGTTTCTTTAACAAAAAGATTTTCTTTCTTTACAAGCATCCGGTTCACCGCAAGTCCCAGACCAAGCATACCCCAGAATACCGGAGCGGTACATACATTGGAATCATTCACAATGGCCACGAGCAAATATACAAGCACAGCGGCAAATATTCCAAATCCGACCCAGCTGATACTCTCGTGCAGATCCACTCTGCGGTAAATGCGAATAGATCGTACCACATACCAGCACAGAAAAATAATTAATGAAAGTGTACCAATTAATCCAGTTTCGACCCACTGCTGCAGATACCAGCTATGGGCTTTTACTCCATAGCTATTAAATCCATACACATATGCCTGACTAATATAATCATTTTGCGGATATTCAAATAAATAGCTATTGGCTCCTGCCCCCATAAATACATGTTTTCCTAACACCGGAATAGTGTCATTCCAAATATGACCTCGTTTACTCATCGCATCATCATTAAATAAATGTGATTGTTTTACTTTTGGAAATTTGATTGCCTTTCCTGCCGGATTCATATACAAATAACCGTCATCATCTGTTTTGGTAAAATTCCACGAAATTCCATCTACGTATACACTCATACCCGCTGTATCATTTGAATACATAATCGGCTGGATCTGCACATTTTCGAACCTATCATCATTAATATTCGAAATTTGCTTTTCCTGATCCACTTCCGTGGTTGTCAACTCATTATTATCTGCATCATGACAAGATATAAGAATTTCGCCATCATCCTTCATTTCATAAGACACATACAAAGGATTATTCCAAATGTCCAATTCCACATCATTATCTGTTGTCTTAATATCATTTAAAGAAAACTGCTCTTTCATATGATATGTTCCGACAATAGTATCTTTCACACTTTTTCCAATCCTGGTTGTATTTGCCATCACTCCAGCTACAATTATCCCGGCAATTACTACCGCAATTCCTGCCACAAACCATTTCTTTTTTCTGCTAAGCAATACAAGCCCCAATATGACAGCTCCGATTGCTAATGCCATCCATCCAGATGAACTCCGACTTCCTACCAAACAAACAATGCAAAGTACTTCTGCTATTACGATTACAACTCGATGCCACATCTGTTTAGCCGCTATTAATAAACAGAGAAGTAATGGAATTAACATTCCGAAGTAAAAGGAAAGGAAGTTCGGATTGTATAAAGTTGTATATGCGGTCTTATCTGGAAAATTAAAAGTAAGATCCTTCAAATCCCCCCACCATTTGGAACTTATAATCAAATGTTTTCCCAATGGAGATTTGAAAAAATCAAGTCCCAAACTTTGAAAAACTCCAATCACAGTGACAATTAACATACCGATACCAGACCATCGGAAAATCATATATATCTGTTTTTCTTCCGTCACACAATTGTATGTATAATAACATAAAACCATATATGCAATTACGACCCATACAGATTCAAACAATTCATAAGTACCATGTGATACCCAATATTTATAATTTGAAAACAAAGCCGACATCACAACAAATAATGCATACACCATCAAAAAATAAAAAGAATTCTCAAATACAAACTCTTTTTTATTTAAATAATGAATCAACAGAGCAGCAATCATTATAATCCCTACAATTATGATTGCAATCATCTTCCACGCAAAAAATAAATCCGTCTGATCATTTGCATTATTGGGGAACCAATCAAACTGTGCCAAATTTGTACTATAAGCGTAAGAATGTACAAGAACCGGTACTAACCCCATCATTAAAATGATCGGCAACAGCCACATATTGAAGTTTTTTGCATTTTTATTTGTACTCATATTCCAAACTCTACTCCTTATATCTCACTGATTATATATCTAGTAGACATAATACCCCAAAACTATTTTTTTTTCAATCTGTTTTCAGGACGTTTGCAATACAAAAGGAATAGAAACTACTCTTTGTTACTTGTGTGTTACTTAAAAATTTTACAAATAAATGTGTATGATTGACACGATAATATAAATTTTTACACACGAAAGGAAGAAAAATGAGATTACCAAACGGATACGGCGGAGTCGTAAAACTCTCCGGCAACAGAAGAAGACCTTATGCAGCACGCATCACTACGGGCTGGCACATCAATGACATCACAGGAAAGCGCATCCAGCACTATCAGATTCTGGGCTACGCTCCTACCCGGTCGGAGGCTTTGCAGATTCTGGCACGTTACAACAATTATCCCATCGATTGGAAAACGCTAAAATTAACATTCCGGGAAATCTATCTCCGATGGTCCGAAGAAAAGTTTCCTACCATCTCCCACTCCAACATCAAAGGCTATCGGGCGGCTTTTGCCACCTGTGAAAATATTGCTGATATGCCATTTCACAATTTGAAGCTCAATGATTTACAACAGGTGATTGATCATTGCGGTAAAAACTATCCTACCCTGAAAAAAATTCGTGTTCTTTTTAACCAGCTCTATTCTTATGCCATGAAACACGAAATCGTCTCCAAAGATTATTCTGCCTATGTAAATATCTCGAAATACAAAGACCGGAATCCAAATAAAAATATACGAAGCTGTTTTTCCACTTCCGAAATTGCGCTCCTGTGGAAACACAAAAATGATCCCTATTGCCAGACGGTGCTCATGCTGATATACAATGGGGTGCGTGTCTCAGAGCTTTTGGATCTGAAAAAAGAAAATGTTCATCTGTCCGAACAATATTTCGATGTCATCGACAGCAAAACTGAAAATGGCATTCGGAAAGTTCCGATTGCAGACAAAGTACTCCCCTTTTATCAGCGCTGGCTTCATGACTGTTCCAATTGTGAATATCTCATCCATACTCTGGACAGCCAGCATTTTACCTATTACATGTATTACCACAATGTTTTCCAACCCCTGATGTTTCGTCTGCATATCGATCATACGCCTCACTGCTGCCGGCACACCACAATTTCTTTGCTTGCCGAAGCACATGTCGATCAGACTACCATCAAAAAAATTGTCGGGCATTCCGGTGCTATGTCACTGACGGAACGCATCTACACGCATCTGGATATTCCTGCACTGGTCGAAGCCATTAATCAGATTTAATCGCTTCTTGTATGTTACTTGCGTGTTACTTGTAGTGATAATTTTGCACCAAACTGTGTTTATAAACCCAGTATTTCCAGCACTTCCAGGAAGAATACCATCCGTATTTCCGGTTAAGGTAACTTACAAGACTTCTACAAAGAAGAGTGCTAAGACAAAGACAAAGAAACTTACTTACACAATGAAAGTTGCTAAGGCAAGCGTTGCTTTATCTGGAGATTCCG